>WOR8_10002497_pt1 | contig 18202 bp, 15 predicted proteins | sample DeeMarSeWOR38_10_FD_19890 | JGI IMG/M metagenome (IMG submission 19890)
TGATGGAGATTTAAGAATAGATTATTAAATGTAAAATTTAATTAGACTTATTGCCTGTGAATAATACGCCCCGCCAAATAGATTTAAATGATTTAAAACGTGATAAAGCTTATAAATATTTTCCCGGTAATCGGATCCATCTTTCAAAGGAAATGATTCGTTATATGATTCATAAAATTCCAAACTGAAACCGCCAAAAAGTTTTGTCATTCCCAAGTCAGCCTCACGATTACCATAAAAAACGGCGGGGTCAATCAATACAGCCGAACCAGTTTCATCAACCATATAATTGCCGCCCCAGAGATCACCATGCAGCAAAGATGGTTTTTCGTCACCATCGCCTAAAATTTCTTCAATTTTTTCCTCAAGCCTGGAAACTAATTTTCTTAATTCCGAAGTCGAGTTACCTAATTTTTCTGCAAGCTGAAATTGATATAGAATTCTTTTGTTGAAGTAAAAATTAATCCAGCTGTTTTTTTCATTTTCACCGGGAATATTTTTTTGGGGATTTGACCCAATATAATTATCTTCATAAAAACCAAACGCTTCTGAAGTAAACTTGTGCATTTCTGCAAAACCTCTTCCAAACTCTTCAAAGAAATTTTTATTTTTATTTCCTGTTAAGATAAATTCCAGTAAAATAATATCCTCGCTAAAACTAAGAACTTTTGGAACACGAACAGCATTCGCTTTTGCCAGCTCATTTAATCCGTTTGCTTCTTTTACAAACATATCGTTACAGGCTGATGGATTAAATTTTAAAAAATAATCCGATCCTTCCGTGGATTTAATTTTATAGGCATTACTAATACATCCCCCCGAAAGGGGTGTGAAGCTTTTTACTTTTTGATTAAGCTTTTCTTCAATTAGTGTCTTTATCTTTTTGTCTGATATCATATTCAATTGTATTTATTAAACCGTTCACTGAATCTTCCAGAATATCAAGTACAATTTCAAATCCTTTATTACCACTGTAGTACGGATCAGGTACTTCATTTACACTTTTGTCAGTTCCAAAAGTTGTCATCTTAAAAACTTTTTTTCTGAATTTATCTTTCTCATCAAGTGAAATAATATCCTTATAATTTTCCTCATCCATTGTTACAATATAATCGAAGTGTTCAAAATCTTTTTCCGGATCGAATTGGCGTGCAAGGCTATTTAAATTATAGCCTCTAATAGCTGCATGTGCAATCATTCTCGGATCGGCTGGTTCACCTGTGTGGTAATCAATTGTTCCTGCCGAGTCAATTTCAACAGTTTCACTTAATCCCTTTTTTTTCAAAATAGATTTTGCAACGCCTTCCGCTGCAGGTGATCTGCAAATGTTTCCCATACAGACGAAGAGTATTTTTTTCTTCAAATAGACTCTTCTCCATAAAGCGTAATTACAACTTTACGGCTACCTGCATGGTTGCGGTGCTCGCATAGATAAATTCCCTGCCAGGTTCCGATATTTAATTTTCCATTCGAAATTGGCAGTGTCAGTGATGCACCGATTATTGTTGATTTAATGTGTGCAGGCATATCATCTGTCCCTTCTGAAGTATGTAGATAGTATGGTTCATCTTCTTTAACAGCCCGATTAAAATATTTTTCCATATCCAAACGAACATCCGGATCATAATTTTCATTTAGTGTTAGTGAAGCAGATGTATGTTTGATAAATATATTGACAAGCCCGGTTTTAATTTTTTTTAGTTCCGGAAATTGCGAGAGTATTTCATCTGAAATAAGATGAAATCCTCTTACTTTTGGTTTAAGCGATATCTCTTTTTGAAGCCACATTAATTTATTTTACTTACACGGATGTAAACACTGCTGGGAAATTTATTTTCTGCTAAACCCAGACATCTTCCTTTAATTCTTATCTCCGTTCCTTGGGTTAGACTTTTAGCTGTGTTAATTTGCTCATCATTTAGCAATATGCAGAAAACACTTATTATGGCATTTTCAGATATTAATTCGAGCAAATCGTTGTCATCTTCAAAATCAAAATAAGCTTTTACTTTTCCAATTAATTCAATTTCTTTATTAAGGAATTTATCATCTGCACCCTGAACATCGGTGCTGTAATTTCTTGCTAATTCCTCGGCACTTATTTCAATAGAAGTCATTTTATTAAAAAGATAGTAAAATATTAATAGCAGCAAGACAACCATTACGAAATTGCTGAATTTTGTTTTTTTCGTTCGTTTCTTTTTCATCTCTTTATTTTTATTTTAAAAATTTTCCGCTTATCAAAATAAAAGATTACAATAAAAAAGGCGAATCAAATGATTCGCCTCAAACCTTTTATACTAAACATTTCAACTCTTTTTACTTGGAGGCTAATTTTACAGTAACAGTGATTTCTTCCTCGCCACGCTTAACTATAACATCAATTATGTCCCCTGGTAAAAAATCTGAAAGGGCATAAGTAAAATCGTAAATGTTTGAAATTTTTCTCCCTCCAAATTCAATAATTATATCCCCTCCCTGCAATCCTGCAATTTGTGCTGGACTTCCTTCAGAAACACCGCTTATTTTATATCCATCAACGTTGCCAGCAAAATCCGGAATCGTTCCAACGTAAACTTTACGAACAAACATTTTGCCGGATTCCTTCCTTTCCACCAGTAAATAATCCGGTCGTTCTACTGATTGCTCAATATCCATAGCAACATTAAAAATATAATTTAAAATTGCTTCTTCACCTTCCGCATTAATTTTTTCTGCATCATCAGAGGGTTTGTGATAGTCTTCGTGTGTTCCGGTAAAGAAAAACAAAACGGGAATTTTCTTTCCGTAAAATGATGAATGATCACTCGGTCCGTAACCTTCATCATTAAAAGTTAATTTGAAACTGTATTTGTTGTGTGCATTAAGAATATTTTTCCAGTTTGATGATGTCCCGGTTCCGTAAACAATTAAAGAGCTGTCCTTTAATCTTCCAATCATATCCATGTTTATCATTGTAATGGCATCTTCAGCAGAGAAGGGCATATTATTTACAAAATAGTTTGAGCCAAGCAGTCCTAATTCTTCCCCTGAAACTGTTAAAAATACTATGCTTCTTTTTAGATTATTTTTTTCAGAAGAAAATTTTTCTGCAAGCTCTAAAACACCTGTTGTTCCGGAAGCATTATCATCAGCGCCATTGTGAATTTGTGGTTCATCACCACGATAAAGTGAGCCGTCACCGCCCATTCCCAAATGATCGAAATGAGCGCCAATGATTATATATTCATTTTTTAAATTGGGATTGTTTCCTTCCAAATAACCCCCAACGTTCCAACTAATGCTTTCAACTTCTTTTATATCAGTAGTGATGGAGGCAGATGAATTTTTAAGTTCAAATGAAGCCGGTTTTTTTGTTTCGATTATTTTATCGTAATATTCTTTGAAGTTAATTTTATCAGAATTAATCAGCCGTTCGATTAAATTTCTTTTAACATTTACAACAGGGAAATCGGTTATTGCTCCGCCTCTGTCGTATTCAAACTCGATTAATTCATCTTCTTTTTTATGTTCATCATAGGGATTGACAAAGATAATTCCAATTGCACCTTCATCTCTTGCTACCGAGGCTTTTTTTCTTAAAGGTGAATGTGCATCAAACTCTGAGTGAGGGATATCATGTTCGGGGGTATTGCGCATTATAATAACAATTTTTCCCGTAACATCAATTCCTTCATAATCATCGTATTCTAAATCAGGTGCGGAGATTCCGAAGCCAGCAAAAACTAAATTGCTTTCGACAGTTGCATTGCCGGAAAAAGGTACAGTTGTAAAATCTTTGCTAAGGATCGCAGTTATATTTTCATTTCCAATTTTAAAATCAAGGTTATTATTTTCAGTCAATTCGATAGATTTTACAAATGGAAATTCTTGTAAGTAGGAATTCTTAAAGAGCGGTTTTAATCCATAGCTGTTGAATTCTTCACTGATGTAATTTGCAGCTTCAAAAATTTCTTCTGTCCCACTGTCTCGTCCCTTTAAATCATCAGAAGCAAGATAGTTTATATGCTGTTGGATTTCTTCAGTTGTAATTTCAGGATTATTTATCTGCTGGCAAAGATTAGTGAAACCAGCAAGAACAATAATGATTAAAGTAAATATCGATTGTAATTTATACATCAACCCCTCCGGGAAAAATAATTGAAAAAAAATTAATCAATCCAATCAGCGATGAAAACATTTGTATCACCTTGTTTTTTATTAAATCTATTTGAACAGAATACAAGCTGCTTACCATCGTGAGTAAACATCGGAAAGCCGTCAAAGGTTTCATTAAAAGTAATTTGTTCCAGACCGGTTCCATCAGTATTAATCATGTACAGATCGAAGTTCCTTCCATTTTCACTCATAACATTTGATGAGAAGATAATTCGTTTTCCATCCGGATGAAAAAATGGAGCGAAACTCGCCTTACCAAAATTTGTTATTTTTTTTATATCCGTTCCATCGGAATTCATAATATAAATTTCTAAAACCGAAGGACGGAACATTCCGTTTTTGGCTAAATCTTGGTAATCAGCAAGCTCCTCTTGGGATTTTGGTCTGCTTGATCGAAACACGATTTTACTTCCATCCAAAGAAAAGAAAGCACCGCCGTCATAACCCATTTCAAAAGTTAATCTTTTTTGATCGGAGCCATCAATATTCATCGTGTAAAGTTCCGGATCGCCATCTCTTGTAGATGTAAAGATAATTTTATCTCCTTTCGGAGATACAGTTGCCTCGGCATCATATCCATCCGAAAATGTTAATTGCTGAACATCTGTTCCATCTGCATTTGCAGAAAAAATGTCAAATGAATTATAAAGCTTCCAGACATATCCTTTTGAACGGTCGGGTGGGGGAGGGCAATCATCCATCTTCAGATGTGTTGAAGCATATAAAATTCTTGTATCGCCCGGTAAAAAGTAAGCACAAGTCGTCCTTCCTTTGCCGGTCGAGATAAGTTGTTTTTCTGATCCGTCAATTTTCATTGTAAAAATCTGATCACATTGTAAATCACCAAAAGTTGCCTGAAAGATTAATTTTCGTTCATCGAAAGAGAGATATGCTTCTGCATTTTCTCCTTCCTCGGTAAGCATTCTGATATTTTTTAAATGTTTTTCACCCTGGATATTAAAATTTTCATTTTGTGCGAAAATCGGGCTGAGGATAATGGTTGAAATTAGAATAGCCATTAAAATATTTGTATTTATTTTCATTATACTTTCTATTTTTATTCTGGAACGTGTACTAAAAAATATTTTTTTGCGGATTTTCCAATTGAAACCGCTTCTTTAATTGTCATGTGCATATCATCCGGAGTTTCTTCGTCATGTCCAGCTTCTAAAATTGCAAGGTCAGAATTCCTGGCATGTTTCACTAAATCATCACAATAAGCCGTATCACCTCCATAACAGATTGTCATTCCATTAAAAGAAAAATTATATCCGATTGCAGGTACCTGTCGTGTCCCACCTTCAGAAATGTATTCTCGATGAATCACAGGAAAAGGTTTCACTGTAACTTTTTTTGTTACAAAGCTGTTTGTTTTTTTTATTGGGTTTAATGTAATTTTATAAGTTATGGAGTGTGAATATACCTTTTCAAAGGCATTAAATATGCTTTCTATTTCAACGCAGCCATCAGGATAATAAATTGTTAAAGGTGTTTTTTTCTGCATAACACGCAGATAGGTTAACAGGGACCAAACACCTCCAACGTGATCATGATGACCGTGTGTTACAAATACATTAGAGATGCCTAATAATTTTTTCACACCAATTTCTTTGTTTAAATCTCTTAAAATCCCATCACCCGGGTCAATAACAAAATGTGTTTCCCCTGCTTTCAATAATATTCCAGTGGCTATATTAGGAATGGAACAAAAGATTTTAATTGAAAAATTTTTTTTCTTCCAGTTTAAAGGGTAATTCGTTTGTTTCATTTGTTTTTATTAGATGAAAAAAAAGAATGCAGAATTATTTTTCTCTGTAGAACTTACATTTTTTCTGATCTTTACACCGGGCAAAAATATTAAAAGAGTAACTTTCAAAATTAAAACCAAGCTTATTACTTATGACGCTGGGAAGTTTTTTTATATCCGGATCAGAAAATTCAACTATTCTTCCACAATCGACACAAATTAAATGATCGTGTACCTGCTTTTTAAAACTGCTTTCGTAACGTGTCACATTATCACCGAAATGTCTTTTAGAAATAAGTTCACACTGGGCTAAAAGCTCGAGCGTTTTATAAACAGTTGCCCTTGAAACACTTGAATTAGAATTCTTCATCAAAATATAAAGATCATCTGCGCCAAAATGACCCTCATAGTCAATAGCTGCGTCAAGAACCTCGAATCTTTCAGGGGTTATCCTGTTCTTTTCAGCCTTTAAAAAATTTCTGAATAATTCAGCAGCTTGTTTGTTTTTCAATTTTTAACCCAACCTGATTATTAATTCCAAAAATATGCTTGAAACAATGCAATAGCAATATTATTTCCACCCACTACTTTAATTTGATCGTGTTATTCAATTCCTAATAATCTTAATCCATTTACAGTAATTAACGACATAGTGTAAGCAAGTGTTGTAAAAACAAAAACCTGCGTTACAGGAATTTTCCAACCACCGGTTTCCTTACGAGATACTGCAATTGTGGAAACACATTGTAGAGCAAAGATAAAAAATACAATCAATCCTAAGGTTGTAGCGGTTGTAAATAATTTTTCTCCGTTGTCTTCAATAGTTGCACTTCTTAGAGAGTTTAATAGTGTATTTTGATTAGCCTCTTCTTCTGTTGTAACTTTGAATGTCAAAGCCAGCGATGAGACAAAAACCTCGCGTGCGGCAAAGGCAGAAATTAATGAAACACCAATTCGCCAATCCATTCCCAGTGGCTTCATAATTGGTTGAATAAACCTGCCTATGGTGGAAGCGTAAGAACCTTCAAGCCTTTCTGATTTTTCAATCTGTAAAATTTGAGTTTTTGTTATGCCTTCAGTTTCAACTTGCGTATTTGAATTTGGAAAATAAACCAGGAACCAAAGAAGTAAAGAAAAAATTAAAATAACAGGTCCTGCTCTCAACAAATATTCCTTAGAGCTATTATAGGTATGACTTAATACAGATGAGAGTTTCGGTATACGATAAGTAGGTAATTCTAAAATAAAAGTCGATGTGTCTTCTGTTTTAAAGAGTTTTTGTCTGAATCTATTTACCAATGCTGCAATAACAATTGAAATTGTAATTCCAAATAGGTAAATACCTGCTAGTAAAAACCCGCCCAGCCATAATTTATCCCTCGGGACTAAATAGGCAATAAGTAAAGCGTACACAGGAAGACGAGCACTGCAACTCATAAGTGGAATAATAAAAATTGTAATTAATCTTTCTTTTTTGTTTGGAATAGTCCTTGCGGCTAACATAGCCGGAATAGCACAAGCAAAACCTGAAAGCATGGGAACAAATGATCTGCCATTTAATCCTATTTTAGAAAGAGGTTTATCAATTAGCATGGCTCCACGAGCCAGATAACCTGTATCTTCCAAAACTCCGAGAATCACAAAAAGAATAATTATTTGCGGCACAAATACTAATACAGAACCAACTCCTGAAATCATTCCCTCCGCAACAAGATTGGAAAACCAGCCGTTTTGGAGGCTCGTTAGAACGAGCTTATTTAACCACGAAAACAAGTCATCAATTAAATCCATTAATGGCTGGGCAAGCCAAAAAATACTGGTAAAAGTTAAACCCATAACAAGAATAAAAATTAAAAAACCCCAGTATTTGTGGAGTAGTACACGGTCTAATTTTAAAGTTAATTCGTCTGTGGTAAAGCCATTATTTTTTAAAATACTTGGATGGACTTTAAGCTGCTCATTTGCATTTGTTAAATTAATATTTTCATCTACACCTTGAAATTCTAAAACTTTACTTATTATTTCTTCAATTTCTAAAAATGTATCTACAAGACTGCTGTTCTTAATGATTTGCTCATACCGAACCGGTTTTTGTTTTCCATCGTTTCCAAGATTATCAAGGTTACTGTTCATTGTGCTTATCAGTTTACCCAAACCTTCTTTAGTTCTACCGTTTATCTGGACAACAGAACAACCGAGTTCTTCACCTAACTTTTCTATCGAAATATTAATATTTCTTTTTTTCAGAATGTCATTCATAGTTAATGCTATGATTACATTAAAACCCGATTTTAATAACTGCACGGGAAGTAATAGATGTCTTGAAAGCTGGCTTGCATCAACTGTGGCAATGAGCAATTGAGGCGTACCAAGTGTCGAATGTTGATAAAGAGAGTTTATTGTTACTTGCTCATCCACGGATTCTGGGATTAAACTTATTAAACCTGGCGAGTCTAAAAGTTCTGCATGAATATTGTACTTAGCTAAAATTCTGCTTGTGTAATATTCAACTGTCGAACCGGGGTAATTAACCGTTTTATAATTTTTACCGCTAAGAATATTAAAGATTGTAGTTTTACCTGAGTTGGGAGGTCCGATGAGTGTTATAACAGGAGTTTCAACGTCAGAAATCATTTCAATTTTATGCAATCAGCTTCACTTTTTCTGATTGCTATAAGTGAACCTCGTAGTAATATTGCGATAGGATCATTAAATGTAGCTTTGCTAATTAATTCAATTACTTGTCCGGGTGTAAATCCAAATTCAAGTATTCGTCTGCTGGATGGATGAGTACAGTCTATTTCTGCAATTGTTCCTCTCTCCCCAAAATTTAGTTCTGCTGCTGTTTTCATATTTTAATCCGAATTTTCCTTTTATTTAGATTTAGTCTACATAAAAATAACACTTGTTGTTAATATTGTCAATAACTTTTATACGTTGATTTTCGATGGCAAATTGGACATTGGACCAGTATTCTTTCCTTTTTCCCGGCATAAAAATTGCCAATTTATTTTGATTATCGAAGGAAATAGACAATTATTTATTAACATGACTAAGAAAAACAATTCTGGTAAAAACAATATTTTGATTGAAAAGCCATCCGAAAATAAAATAACTCAAAACGGACAGCTTTTCTATAAATACAATTGTGAAAACAACAGATATCAATTTATTAGTCCTTCCATAAAAGAATTAATCGGATATTCGCTTGAAGAAATTAATTCCATCGGATTCGAAAATTTAATACGAAATCAGCTTGAGGAAAAGCAAAATATTTACTCTGAGAATGAAAATTATAAAAGAGCCACGATTGAAGAAATAACCGTAACGAATTTAGTTGAGACCAAAGATGGTGACTTAAAATGGATTGAGGATAATTCTATAACTTTTAATGGAACCGACATAAAGAGCACTGTAAAATTTGGTACCTTAAAAGATGTTACTGCAAATATGCGTGATGAAAAAATCCGGCATATTATTTCTGAGATTCTAGAAGCATCAAATTCAGAAAAAAATCTGAAAGAACTTTTTAAGTTTATTCACGTCTGTATAAAAAAATTAATGAAGGCTGATAATTTTTATATCGCTTATCATAAAAAAGACTCTGACATTTTAACATTTCCATATTTTGTTGATGAAGTTGATACAGATGCACTTGAAAAGAAAATGGGAAAAGGATTAACTGAATATGTTTTGAGAACAGGCAAATCTGCTTTAGTTGATGCAAAAAAAGATGAGGAACTGAGGCAAAAAGGAGAAATCGAACTTATCGGTCCTCAGTCTCCAATATGGCTTGGTGTTCCGCTTAAAATTGAGGATAAAACAATCGGTGTGATGGTAGTGCAAGATTATAAAGATCCTGAGAGTTACGGAAAGAGCGAAAAACGTATACTTGATGTTATCTCATACCCTATCTCAAGGGCTATTGAGAGGAAAATGGTTGAAGAAGAAAGGGAGGGAATGATTAAGCAGCTTAAAGAATCAAATCTTTCTAAAGATCAATTATTTTCATTAATCTCCCAGGATCTTCGATCACCATTCAATTCACTCTTAGGATTTGCTGATATTCTCACGACTGAATTTGATTCCTTAACCCAAAGAGATATTAAAGAGTACATTAATGTAATTAATGATTCTGCAAAAACTTTGTTTGGAATGACAAACAATCTTTTACATTACTCCCGTCTTCAATTAAATAAATTTGATTTTGAACCTAAGAAAATCAACCTGTACGAAGCTGTTCAACATACAGCTGATTCATTAAAGATTAGAGCAATCAAAAAGGATCTTTTGATTAAAATTGAAATAAATGATGATTTATTTGTTTATGCGGACGAAGAAATGCTTAACATACTTTTAGAAAATTTGATGATAAACTCAATTAAATATTCTAACATTGGAAACATTGTAAAAGTGATGGCAGAAAAAAAATATGACAGCGAACAAAAAATTGCACTTATTCAGTTAAGAATCAGAGATGAGGGTGTAGGAATAACGGCTGAAAATTTACTAAAAATTAAATCCAGGATAATGTATTCAACTTTAGGTACTTCAAAAGAATCTGGTTTGGGTTTAGGATTATTGTTAACGGAAAAGTTTGTAGAAATACACAAAGGCAAAATGGAAATAGTCAGTTGTGAAGAAGAGGGAACAACCATCAATTTAACCTTGCCAGCAGAGGCAATTAATTAGCTTTATTCAGATACGATTTTTATCCATTTCATCACTACGAATATGGTATTTCATTCCTCTTAAAAAGAGGGATATCCGGTAATTTTTACCCAAAAATGAAATAAATGCAAACTCATAGACATCTCTCAAATTTGTAAAAATTTCCTTCATTTGATGGATTCTAGAGGTATTTCCTTAGATTCTGCTATCCTCTCAATTCGCGTAGTTGCAAAAACCTTTAAATAATCAAAAAAAATGAATTCACTTATTAAGATCCGAAACCAGTTTTAATGCTTTAATAAACGATTAAATATGTAAAAAATTCTTGGAAAATGTTTTCAAATCCTAAGTATTATGGCACTGATTATGCTTAATTAAAACCGGTTGAGTATATAAAAATCAATTTGACGGAGAATAATATGGAAATTGCAAAACTTGCATTTCTGGAGACCTTTAATCTGGAAGATAATGGCGGAATTATGGGAGCTATTTTAGTAACAGATTCCGATACAAAACCGCTTGAGTTCAGGGTTACAGCTCCTATAAAGCCTACTAGTTTTCAAAAAACTTTATACGGTGATGTTTTACTAGAACACATCTTAGTTGAACTTATTTCAGTTCCGTTACTGAATGCTATTAATGAGCAGGTGGATTTAATTTTAGTTAAGGATCCTTTTTTCCTAGGGGCAAATAATAAACAGGGCGTACGCGTTGTAAGAGTTTTCGATGAAGGTGATGGTAAATCGAGAGTAAGCTCAAAATCTGAGGCTCTAAGTTTTTCCGGAAACGGATCCGGCAAAACGATGATTGAAACATCTAAAAAGTTTGAACCGGAAATCAGTCCAATTAAAGAAGTACTAAACAAATTGGCAGAACATCGCAATCTGCTTGAACCATTCGAAAGATTAAAATTAGCGTGCGACCAGGTTCATCAGCAAAAGTCAATTGAATAATCTAAATGCTTCGATCGGTAAGACGAAAACTTGCTTCCTCTATATCCAATATAGAGGAAGTTGAAGATTTTAATTTTGGAAGTTGGTTAAAATCTTCCTCCGCTGAAAAAATTGAATTAGGTACTATTAAATCACGTCTGGGCAAAGTCCTTGATATCTCTTACGATTTAGATAAACCTGTTACTACTCAATTGGGTTTTAATTTAAGCTCAATAGAAGTCCTGCCGCCAATGCATGCTTATTTCTTTTCAAAGATAAGAAGCAATGCTGTGTTTTTTATGATGCACACAGTTAATAGCAGGGGAATTGATATAGCTGAAATAGAACCAAGACCATCATATTCTGCCAAAAATTTTGCTTTTTTAATCCCAGCAGTTCCTTCAAAAGATGTCAGGGTTAAATTTATTCTTTGGGAACCTGTTGAATATAAAAGTAAGATTGATCTACCGGAAATCTTCGATTACTTAAGCGAAATGGTCCCGGAAGTATTTAATGTTGAACTACTTAATTTTAATGAGTTCAAAAAAGAAACTCACAAAATTGAAATTAGTGAAGTAGATTTAAATTCATCAAATAAAGCTAAAATTAAGAAGATTCCTGCCGGTGATATTAAGAAACCCAAAAAAATAATGAAGGTTAAAATTCCTTCTATCAGTAGTTTTAAATCAAATATTTCAATACTTGGCATTGAAGAATTAAAAAAACCTGAGATTTTTACAACGGCAAGTATATCATTTCAGAACATTTCTTACTGGTCTGCAAAGATCCTTTTTCCTCCGGGTAATTATATTAAATATTATGATGCTGGAGATGAATTATTAATTGAGGAACAGCAAAAAGTTAAGGGATTAAGTGAACCGAAAGCCATAAAGGAAATAGTAAAACTTATTCTTAGAAATGTTCAGAAAGTTGATTGGGATAACAGAAAAGATTTACATATAAGACTTTTGCCTTATGAAGAAGCTGGCGCAAAATTTTTAGTTGAGAATGATTTCGCCCTATTACAGGACGAATTTGGTCTTGATAAAAAGAGAGAAGCAATTGCTGCCTTAAAATTCTTATTCGGTAATAGGTTTATTAGAACGGCACTGATTGTTTGTCCTGCAGGTAGTTTTGGTAACCTTGAACTTAGCAAAAGCTGTAACACAGAAATAGGATGGCAAGATAAATTAAATAAATATTGTCCGGAACTTTCAGTTCAATTAGTCAAAGGTGATAACGATACACGTGCTGATTTTTGGAATAAATCATCGCTGGTCTACCTTACCAGTTATGAAACAATTATAAACGATTTCAATCTTAAAATTCTTGAAGAAAAAAAGTTAAAACAAATAGATTGTATTATTTTTGATGAATCACAAATCCTTATACGAAAAAAAGAAAAGAGTCTGACAATATTACAGGCTATTAAGCCGAGAATTTTGTGGGCTGTATCAAGCTATATTCACGAATCATTGAAAGATGAATTAAATGAATGTCTGGGTGATGATTTAATAATTGAAGCAGCTAGGATCAGAAAGAAGCAAGCAATTGCAAAACAGGCACCCAGATTTATCTGGCATGAAGAGTGGATGGCCCCTGACGAAGAGCAAAAGAAAGAATTTAAAGAAAGCCTTGTAGATTGTCAGAAAGATTTGAGACGTGTGCTGGAAACAGGAAATCCTTTCAGGTTTCAGGCAAATATTTTTACGCTTCTTCACAGGTTAAAACAAGTTAGCAACTTTGCCCCGGGCAATACTATTAGCCCCAAAACAAATCTGCTTTTAAATCAGGTTTTAACTATAAAAGAGAACGGTAATAAAGTAATCATTCTGTCGCAGTACGATAGACTTGGAACAAAAAAGATAGAAAAACTTTTTGAACAGAATAAAATTAATTATTTGCTGCTGCCGGGGGGATTATCAGTGGATGAAATGCAAAAGTCAATTAACTTATTTAAAACCAAGGAAAATATAGTAGCACTAATCACAGATGCAAAAATCTCTAAACTAAATTTCAAAGATTTTAATGTTCCTTATATAGTTAGGTTTGATCAATGGTGGAATCCAATTTCCACATGGGAATTAGAAGATATTTTTTCTTTAGAAGATGATCAAGAAGATGGAAAAGAATCAACAAGTATCTACAATTACTATCTGCTGGAATCCATTGATCAGAGGATTAAAGAACTGCTTTACTCAAAAGGATTACTGCATAAAAACATTTACGAGCTAATGCAGCAGAAAGTTTTTGATGAACTTGTTACAATTGATGAATGGTTGCGATTGTTTAATATGCCAGCAAGCGAAGAATCACACGATAATATTAAACCTGAAGAGGTTTTAAATATAATTAATAAATCAACATTAAACTTTTTTAGAACCACACTATCCAAATTCTTCTTTAAGATTGGCTATACCAATGTCGATATTTTCGATTTACCGAATTCGAGTTCGTTTAATATTGCAGGCGAAGCTAAACGAAATAACAGATCGTTTTATTTGTTTGCAAGAGTTTATTTAGAAGGGAACGTTTCTAAAAAGGTAGTTGAAGAAATTGTAATGGAATCGGCCGAATCAGAAAGTTCCCGTGTGTTTATAATTACAAAAGGTAAATTCCAAAAAGGATGTGAGGATGTACTTAAAGAAAACGTTACACTTTTGGATGGATTAACTTTAAGCAAGTACCTAATTGATCTTGGATTGGTTAACTCTCAAACCACAGACCCGATGGCTGATTTAAAACTCTAGTTATTACAGCTCTAATTTAATATTAGTCAACATTCTCTTTTAATGATTGTGGTGTTGCAAACCTGTAATCTTCAATTTCAGTGTCAAGTTCAATTGATGTGTATTCAATTTCCATAAGTAACTCACCATCTATATAAACATCCACAGAAAATGGAAAAAGAATTTTCTTTACATATCGGTAATCCCTGTAAATTGACTCATAAATTCTTTCCGTTCCGGCTATATTAGCTAAAGTTTTTCCTTTAAGGATCACACCTGTTTCAGAGTCCAAATTGTAGATAATTTTTAAGCCCTGTGAATTAGAGAGCAATATTACATCGGTTAAAACATTGCCAACACTTTCCGGTTCGAGCATTTCAATTTCAAATCCTTTGCTACGGTAATTAAATAATAATCCATCAATATCCGCCTGAGCTATTAAAAGTTCCAATTCTTCCTCTGAAAGAAGCGAAGGCTCAGTATCACCCTGCATCTGGTTAAAAGTCCATCCAATTTTACCATCAAACACTTCAACAAAGGTTAATCCTTCGTATCTTCCTTCGAGTCTGAACTTATTTGGTCTTTTTATATAGGATGAAAGTTCTATATCCAATCCACCCTGGCGAAGAATTCCATTAGTAACAATAGATTGAACAGATAACAGGTTTTCCTGTCCTACAATTTTAAAATGAGTCTCAAGTATAGTTTCTAGTGACTGAGCACTTGCAAATCTTGTAAGAGCTAGTGTAGAAATGAACACAGTATGGAAAATTATTTTTGTCATATTAGACTTTTATTTTTTTATTCGTTTTATTTAAAATAAAATTCTAGTAAACGTTATTAAAGTAAAATATTATCATTTCTACTCCTAAAGTCCTCCCTTTTGGGAAGGCTTGGAAGGGCTTTTAAAATTTTTCATCGTACTTAGTCCATAATTCATCACCTAAATCCCAGGCACGTTGAACAATTTTCGCCTGCAATTGATAGCAGTAATCCGTAATAAATTCCTGTGCGTTTTCACGACTGATTCCCCAAAGCTCCAGCGCTTCTTTTTCAAATGATTTCTGCTTCTCAAACAGTTCAGCCTGCTTAGGATCCCAAACAGCTCTTACATCGTGTCGCATCTCTCCCCAGCGTTGTGCCGCAAGTGTTCCCAACCTGTTAAATGCCCACCATGCGGATTCCCTTGTGTAACCGTTCACTCTACCAGGAGTTGAAGAAGTTTTATGCACTCTAGTAATCCCAGTGTAGAAGGGAGCATAAATTGATGTTGCAACATTATCCCATGCTAACCAGACCAGACCCCCGATTTCGTTTGGCAGCCAACTTCTGCACTGGATTATTGTTGCATACATTGTGTACCATCGCGCAATTGTTCTTTCACCTCGCCAGCCCCATCCACCGTTTATTTTAAATAACTTGTTCATATCATACGGCATAAAAGGATTTGCAAGCGGTGATAAAACTGTTTTACCGCTGTCATCTGTAACGGTTAAATTTTTGACAAAATTGAAATCAGTATCTTCATAATAATCCTGAAATATTTGCACCATTTTTTCCAGTGTGATTGGAGAATCGGGTTTAACGGAAAACGGATAGTTTTCAGAATTCGGATCAAGCTTCAAAGACGGAGCAACTAAATCAAATACTCTCCACTCTCTTCTTCTGCAGGAAAGTGAATTTCTGTCTGCATAAGCGTAACAGAATTCAAAAGGTCCATCTTCAGGATTCCACCATCCGTTTTCTCTTGCAACATCAAAAACATTTTCAGAATACATAAAATAATCAGGATTATCAATATCTATTTCTCTTATCCTGCTAGCGTTTGCACTGACCGAGATGTGCTCATCTGGAACTCTCTGTGCAGCCCAAATTGCTCCCATCTTATCTTTTCCGGATCCAACTATTTCAAAAACCCAAACTTCATTTGGATCCGCAATTGTAAGTGTTTCACCATAATCGTTCCAGCCATACTTTTTTAATAGTTCTCCTGCTATTTCAATTGCTTCTCTTGCCGTTTTTGCTCTTTGCAGCATAAGCATACACAATCGCTGGCAGTCAATTAATCCTTTATCTGATTTTAATTCTTCTCTGCCGCCAAAAGTGGTTTCACCTATTGCAACCTGCTGATCGTTTATGCATGGATAAGCTGTGTTGATATATCCGTAGGTGTAGTCAATCTGTGGAATATTGCCAGTTGGTACATGCTTGTAAGTCGGCATTTTTTTCGTGTCATCTTTTTCTCTTTGATAGAGTGTTACCTGCTCATCTTTTTTATGGTAGAGAGGCGGAACAACATCTAACCAGCTCCTTGTTCTGTGGCTGTCGTCGGTGTGTGATGTCATTACTGAACCATCGTAGCTGGCAAGCTTACCGACAGTAACAGTCGTACACCCATCGGGTATGCCGCTTTCCCAATCTGCGCGTTCTTCTTTAGTTGAGTTTTGAGCAAATATAAAAGGTCCTACAAGAAAAAGTATTAGATGTAATTTTAGTAGCTGGTCTTTATAAGTCATACCGATCTCCAATTAGTTTTCAATTTAGTTGCTAAATATAAACAAGTGAAAGGATTTGATAAATCAAAATAATATGTGTGTAAAACCATTATGCCTTTAAAATGCTACTCTCTCAATAAAATATTTTTGGTTTGAAATAAATCGCAAATCAAAAAAAATCTTTATATTTCGCACTAAAATTTTCTGAAATTACGGAATTAATGCAGGCAGTCTATATCAACAAATTAAAAGACTACGTTGGGAAGGAAGTTACACTTCGCGGCTGGCTTTTCAATAAACGTTCAAGCGGCAAAGTCAGGTTTGTAATTCTGCGGGATGGAACAGGCTACGTACAGTGTGTGTTTTTTAAGGGAAATGTTTCACAAGAAGCTTTTGAGTATGCGGATAAATTGGGACAGGAATCTTCAATCGAAGTAAAAGGAAAAGTAAAAGAAGAACCACGAGCACCCGGCGGATACGAGTTGGATGGAACAGATTTAAAAGTGATTCACGAAGTGGGCGATTATCCGATCACACCAAAAGAACACGGCATAGAATTTTTACTTGATAAAAGACATCTATGGTTGCGGTCGAAAAAACAGGTTGCAATTTTAAGAGTCCGCCATAGAATCATTAAGGCTATCAGAGATTTTTTTGATGAACGAGATTTTATTTTAATGGATCCCCCAATTCTTACCCCAAATGCTGTAGAAGGAACATCTACTCTCTTTGCAACCCCTTATTTTGATTTAGGTAGTGCCTTTTTAACTCAATCAGGACAACTTTACGCAGAAGCTGGAGCAATGGCGCATGGAAAAGTCTATACTTTTGGTCCAACTTTTAGAGCGGAAAAATCAAAAACACGCAGGCATTTAACTGAATTTTGGATGTGTGAGCCTGAAGTTGCTTTTGCTGATTTAGATGATGATATGGATTTGGCTGAAGAAATGCTTGAATATATTGTCCAAACGGTTTTAAAGGATATGCCGGATGAATTAGAAATACTCGAAAGGGATACATCAAAATTAGAAAATATAAAAAGACCATTTCCCCGAATTAGTTACGATGAAGCGGTAGAAATTTTAAAAAAGAATGGAGTTGATTTTCAATGGGGCAATGATTTTGGTGCACCGGATGAGTCAGTAATAGTGCAGCAATTTGACAGACCTGTAATGATTCATCGCTATCCTGCGGTAGTAAAAGCTTTCTATATGAAGAGAGATAAAGATAATCCGGAACTTGCACTCGCAGTAGATGTTTTGGCACCAGAAGGATATGGTGAAATAATCGGCGGAAGTCAGAGAGAAGATGATCTTAATGAACTACTAAAAAGAATAAAAGAACATGATCTGCCACAGGATGTTTTTGAGTGGTATTTGGATTTAAGAAGATACGGCTCGGTTCCGCATTCGGGGTTTGGAATTGGATTGGAAAGAACTGTTAGCTGGATCTGCGGTTTGGAACATTTGC
>WOR8_10004167_pt1 | contig 18198 bp, 14 predicted proteins | sample DeeMarSeWOR38_10_FD_19890 | JGI IMG/M metagenome (IMG submission 19890)
CGACCAATACAGAGGGCTATCAACAGATTGACCTCAACAATGGTAATGGAAACTTTCCTTACTACTCCAAGTGGACCTACAACACCAACTCTGCTGGTCTGAAGGCTATTTGGGAGTGGATAAAGGAGATTACAGGGAATGATAGTCCTGAAGCCGCCACACCACATGGCATGAATGGTGAAGTGTTCATTGGTATCACTCACCAGATTTCCTACACTGGTCAATCAGGCACATTCCAGGAAGACGAGACTCTATTTTGGGGAACTGATGTCACCTATAATGCGTTGACTGGCGGGACATTCGCTGTTGGCGATTATGTATCCTTCACTCGTGCTGGAACTGTAATCAACGGCGGGAAGGTACTCAAAGACAACGGCACCACTCAGATGAAGGTTGCCCTCGAAGACATCACGACCGCTCTTGCTGACGGCGACACGATTGATGAGGTTGGCGATGTTGTTACTGCTACTATCGACACGACCATCACTAATGATGACCAGCCTGGAGGTGAGGGTATTATCCTTGCCTTTGATGACACTGGAGACGAAATCTGGATTCAGTTGATTCATGGTGCCGCTCCTGGTACCACAGCAGGAATCGAAGGACGAACATCTGCGGCAACAGCCACACCAAGCACAGTGGCTAGCAAGACTGTACCAAAGATATTCTTGGGTTCATACACGGGTTCTCTGATTGGTGCTTATGGTATCGGTATTGACCCCGATGACCTATCAGCCACCGACACAGTAGAGCCTCTTGTTGGTGCTACTCAGACTCCTCCGAACAATGTTACTTGGGAAATCTCTGGCTTGGTTACTGGAGACCGTGTTCTTGTTATGAAGAAACATGCCTCCAATGCAGACTTCGACTTTGCAGAAATGACCATTGATACTGGCGCTGACCTGAATGGGCCTGCCGAGACAATCGTTGACGTTGGTACTGGTAATATCCCCGCTGACGCTCCCGCAACAGGTGTTCTTCGTGTTGAGTTGGATGATGGTCGTTATCGCCGTGTTGCCTACACAGCACACAATGGCGATGACCAGTTCACCATTGCTTCCTCAGACTGGCAGGACCCTGATGATGCTTCTGCTGGAAATGGTGTTTCACTCGCATTTATAGACCTTGCGGCTTCGGGTGATACCGAGCAGTTCACGCTTCAGTACGATGCTGACAGAACACTTTGGTGGAGAGTCAGAGATGGTGGAGGCACTCCAATCAAGACATCAGAGGCACAATCCACCCTCAACAACACTGGCGGTTCGGCAGTTGCTACTCGCATCTCTGACGCATAAGTCTTGGGGGGCGTCACTGCCCCCCTCATTCCTCTTCTAAGAAGGGCGGGCAGGAAAAAGCCCAAGAAGCCCAAGAAAAAGAAGAGGAAACTAAAGGCTTATCTCAGCGGTGTGGCTGGAGAGAGTGAAAAGATGGCTACGCCTACTTTAGGGAATGTTCCTACGACAATCAATGCCTGTGATACAGATAACTGGACTGCGAGTGATGGTACGGACACCGATGTTTACAAGGAGAACAACACTTCTGTAGCCTGGATTTGTCGTGGTACCCCCAACGACAGCACACAGTTTTCTGTCACTAACCTTGACCTATCAACAGAGCATATCCGCATTTGGGTAAACCATGCGGCTGTGCCCTATTTGCAACCAGAGTCAAGCTATGGTATGGAGTTCTACTTTGATGATGGTGGCAATATTGGCTATTGGGTGCTGTTTGGTTCTGACACCTACTCTGGTGGTTGGTTCAATGGAGTAATCTATGGAGGTTCCACTCCAACACGGAACAACGGCACTGACCCTGCCATGACTTCTGTGGATAACATTGGTCTTCGTGGGAACAACTCTGGTATTTCGGGCAACAAAATCAACACCTGGATGGACTATGTTCGTTATGGTGACGGATACTATGCAACTGGTGGTACGTCGGGTGACAAGATTGACCTTTCGGGAATCAGTGGTGTTGATGTAACTAATGGATATGGTATCTTGGAGCTTTATGAAGGAGTGTACTTTTGCCTTGGAGAACTTCAGATAGGTAATGGTGCAACCACTACTTATTTCGAGATGCTCTCTGAGGTGCTTATCTTTCAGGATGCTCCCATAAATACTGGACTTTACAAACTTTTGGGCGACGGCTCTGGCGCTGACATCGTGATTGATAACTCGGTTTTACGTGCCGCTGGCACTGGAGATTCAACACGCTTCCTCATTGACATGGACGAGACTAACCTGTCATCATTCTCAATGACAGACTCATTTATCACCAGGGCTGGCGCTTGCTCATTCAAATCTGGTCAAACTGTGACCAACAATGTGTTTGATGATTGTGGTCAGATTACTGCCGCAGGTGCAGACTTCAGTAACAGCACTATAGGTGGATATGAAGGTACTACTGGTACTGGCGCAATTGTGTGGGATGTAAATACCGACCCCGACACCTATATGGACGGAATGACATTCATCAAGGGTACTGCGGCTACCCATGCCATTACATTTGGAGACACTATCCCATCCGAGATTACAATCTCTGATTGTGCATTTTCTGGATACAATGCTTCTGATAGCCAGAACGACAGTACATTCTATTTTGCTGATACAACTGGCACAATTACGCTGAATATCTCTAATTGCACTGGCAATTTTACATGGGATTCCGCTGGTTGTGATGTAGATGTTGTCATTGACCCCGTGACCACGCTCATCAATGTCAGGGACATCTCTACTCTACAAAACATCTCTGGTGCACGAGTGCTTGTGTATCCCGCCAATGCTACTGGACCAATGAACTATCAGGTTTCAATTACCCAAATCACTAGGTCAGGCTCTACCGCTACAGTTTCACAAACAGGTCATGGGCTGGCTACTGATGACAAGGTACTCATTGAAGGTGCCAATGAACCCGAGTACAATGGGATTCATCAAATTACTTACATCGGTGTTGACTCGTACTCGTATACGGTTAGCGGCACTCCAGATTCTCCAGCAACAGGCACAATCACAGAGACCGATGTTTTGATTTCTACAACAACAGATGGAGGCGGGAACGCATCTGATACTAGGTCATTTACAAGTGACCAACCAATTACAGGCCGTGTTCGAGAAGGGACAGCCCCCGACCCCAACTACAAGACCAGCCCAATTACTGGAACTGTAGATAAGGACATTGGCTTTTCAACAACTATCTTTTTGGTGCCTGACTAGGAGGCTTATGTCTGACAACGGAGCGAAACCTAATTTTGAGAAGATGTACAATGAATTGTTACTACGGTATAACAGTCTTGTGAAAGCAGTCCAAAAGCTTGAGCTTGACAAAGGTGCTGTAGAGCAAGAGCGTGACTATTTCAGACAGCAACTTCTCAATGCTGAACAGAATATAGCACAGCAGAAGACCAATCTCGTCAATGTGGTTACGACCAACAATCAGACACAGCAGGAAATGGCTCAAGAGATACAGGGCTTGAGAAGTGAGCTGAGGAAATTCGATGGCGATAACCATAGATTGGGGAACTAAGGTCATTAGTGTACCCAAGGCAGATACCACCTTACTCCAGGCAAGCCCTGAAGTAAGAGAACTGGACATAGATTGGTTTCGACTACAACTGAAGGACTTGGAAGACAGCGTGGAGGGTATGGCTTTCCCTGATACTCACATCCACACTACAGAAGTTCTTCTTTCTGGTATTACTTATGCACGTTTTGTGGAAATCACTAACGGCTATACTGTGGAATTCGAGGATGGTCAGTACACGATTAGCTGTGTGGGTGCCAACCACAACCTGGGCGATGTCAAGGTAGCTAATCAGGTGTCATTGATTATCAACAATGCGGCTGGATTGATTTATCCTTCCAACTTCTCTGTACCTTACATCGCTGGTGCTGTGTGGGACTCTGCGCTCACAGACCACGAGACGGCTGGTACATTCGGTGAAAGGGTAGGCAAGAAGTTGCTTACCGTTGCTAAATTTATAGGGCTGAAGTAATGGGACTGATTACTATTTTAGACTCTGAGGCACATAGGCTTCTTGACCGTGCAGTCCAATTGGTGAAGAGGCTTGTTGTTCATGTCAGAAGAGAGGTGAATCTACGTGTCAGAAGATAGCATTACTCTAACTGTCAGAGCGGCAACCAGCGCCACCATTCCTGGGAAGGTCAAGACTAAAGTTACCATGACCTCCACGGCAAAAGGTCAAAGAACTGACCTTACGAGTGGAGGTGTAATATGCCAATCTCTGAGGTTGACCATATTCAGAAAAACGACACTAAGACCGTCATTTACATGGAGGTCGTGGACCAAGACGAACAGGCTGTTGACATCTCTGCGGCTACTACACTGGAGATGTATTTCCTGCAACCCGTCTCTAACACCATCGACATTCACACTGCTACCATTGAGAACGGACCATTGGGCATTATGAAATACCAATTGGTTCTAGGTGATGTTGATGAATCTGGCTTGATTGAAGCACAGGGCTGGATAGACTGCCCTACATTCACTGGCTTTACGGAAAGGACTACCTTTTACGTTGACCCAAACATTGTGGACTTCTTCTATGGGAGCATTACAGCCTTCCTAGAGGGACAATAGGTCTTGCGTCTCCACCAGTTGTGGTGTACAATCACAATTGTTAGTCTATGGGGGATTAGCAAATACATTCACATGTAACCCGAAATGAACTGAATATTGATATGCCGATGTAAGTCGTAGATGAATCTTTCGACTCACTAACGAATTTTGACTTACGGAGGTTAGTCATGGCCTTGCAAGAAAAACAGCCAGAAATCCGCTTCAACTTGGCTGGTCCTATGGGAATGCAGGGTGTTTCATTTGCGCCTAAAGTCGCCTTCTTCAGGAAGGACGGCATTTCAGGTACCAGCAACGACGACTTTTTTGTAGCGCCAGCAGGGGCTTTTATCGCCCAGGCTGTCATCCGTTGCGACCTTGACCTTGATGGCTCTGGTACCGTTGAGTTAGGCACCGATGGCAATCCCGACGCTCTAATTGACACCACTGACTTCGACGCATCGACTGCGGGTAATTGGGCAACCAATATCGGCTCGGCATCTGCCGCCGCCGCTAATGGTTTGTACCTACCGTCAGGCGATACTATTCGTTTGGCAGTTGGTGGAACACCCACTCAAGGGGCAGTAAGCGGCTGTCTCGTTTACTATGAACTGGATGCTATGGAAGCCCGCGGCGTCCACTTTGACCTGTAACCTGGAGGAATGAAACATGCCTAAGAACAAGCAGGCTGAGGATGAACCTCAGGACGACCCGAAACCTGAAGATAATCAGACTACGGAACCTGAAAAAGACCAGAAGCCAGCAGATAGCACTCCTTCCAATGACGGAACCCCGAAAGGATACGTCACCGAAGAAAGCTATCAAGGATTGCAACGTGTAGTCTCGAAGAAAGACAAGGAGCTTGAAGACCTCAAGGCGAGGCAAGAACAGCTAGCAACTGAACTAGAAGAGTTGAAAGCGAATTCTAAGTCCTCAGAAGAGAAAACGGGCGACCTGGAGACAAAACTTCAGGAATCCCAAAAGTCGCTTGAAGCTGCCGAGGCTGAACGTGGCAAGTTGAATACGCAACTTACGCAACAGGGCATTGTAATGTCTGAGTTTCCTGAGCTTGCTCCCCTTGCTGGCTTTATCCCCACCGCAGAAGATGAGGAGGGGTTTAGAGAGAATGCCAAGAGTTTCCAAGAAGCGATTGGCACCTACACTAAACAAGCCGTCAAGAACACCCTATCTGGAGCCGCCCCTCCGTCAGGAGATGGTGGTCTCAACAATGAAATGCTCACCACAGCAGAGGAAGACAAGTTGTGGGATGAGGTTTATCTGTATGCAGGTGTTCCAGGCAAGGAAAAGGAGTACGCTGAAGCGAACCAACGACTTCAAGAGGTCCTGAACGCTAAGAACCAATAACTTTTAGTGGAGGTGTATCGTGCCCGTTGGCGACTTCGATACCTATTACTCCGATAACCCCTGGGAGGTTATCGACAAAAATCAGAGGACGTGGTATGACCCCGACCTCATTTCCCTATATCGGCAACGAGCAATCTTCACCCCCACCATCCAGTTCGTTAAGAATTTGGGCGATGTAAGGGCTACTAAGATGGTCCTGAATCAGCTCTTGGAACCGCACCCCGACACCACAGAGCTGAACGTGCGTCAAATCTGGATGCCAGCAAGTCATATCGACTCCCGTCAGGTTGAGATTGTCTTCAACCGCTACGGTGGGAAAGTCGCATACACCGTGTATGACGACATCGTAACTTACTGGCGGCAGAACGGTCAGGCAGGTGTGCGCCGCATCATGCGGGGCGCTCTTGGTCAACACATGGTTGATGTTCTTGACCTTGTTGCACGAAACGCCTACATTGACGGCTCACTGGATACTGGTTACGTTATGTACCAGGGTGGCGGGTCAGATTTCTCGGCAATTGCAACCTCGGACATTTTTGAGCTGAACACCGCTTTGGATATTTGGCTCGGTATGTCCCTTCGTGGCGTAGCCAGCGCACTCGGCGTGGCTGGTGCGGCAAACAACATCATTTGCTACACGTCTCCCTCTGTTATCTATGATATTCAGAAGGGTACGGGAAGCGATGAGTGGATTGCTGTCAACCAGTACGAGGGTCGTATCCAGGCTCTTCGTTACGAAGTTGGAACATACAAGAATGTTCGCTTCGTTCAATCACCCAAGCTCGTTCTCTGGAATACTGGTGAACTTGTAGCTCAGGGCTTAGTTGACGCCGCTATCTCCGCTGGAGACGGTGCTCCTGACCCAGGCGCAACCAAGGTTGATGGCACCTACATGGTAGGGCAGACATCTGCTGGTATCACCAACTACATTTCAGTTGGCTCTTGGGATGAAGGCTCATTGACAGACATCGACATTGACGACATGGTTACTGTCCATGTGTCCAGGACTTCAGCTAACGGTATTACCAATGGCGTTGATTTCATGGAAGGCACCGCCCACACCCGACGTGTGGTTGGAAAGTCTGCTACTCCAGACCAGATTGTCCTTGACAAACCAATCATGGTTGACATGGATACTGACCTGGGTGGCGGGGTTTATGCCTACGTGACCAAGGCTCGAAACTTGCATGCTTCCATCTTCGTTGGTGGACCGCAGGGTATCGTGAGTGGTGTGGCTTTGCCGCCTCGCTTCCACGCTCCCCCGCCCGTTGACGACTTCGAGATGGTCCAAAGGTTCTCCTGGGATGGCTATTTAGGTCATCAACCGTATGCACCTGAGGTCTTTGAAGTGGTTCTGTCCGCTGGTACGACCAGAATCAAGGGTGATGCTGTAGTGCAGTAATGGCTACTTATGAAGAGCTTCAGCTTCGTGTTTATCAGTTGCTAGGCGATGAGCTTCAGCAAGGTACCTCGGAAGAGTTATACCTTGATGCCATTCAAGCGGCTCACGACGCTATACTGCCTTGGATACCCAAGACAGCTACGGATACAGTCGATAAAGGGAGCGGTGTTTACACCCTCCCTACAGACTGTTACACAGTCGAAGCCGTTGTGGTGGACTCTACTGGAGAGATTCTGCCTAATGCTCTTCTTTCCCCTGGTACTTACAGGGGAGCAAACATAAGCGGTACGAATGATTGGATTGAGTACCCTTATGGGTCACTATCCTTCTCGAAAGAGCGGGGAGAGACCTACACCTTGTTCTATCTGGCAACCTGGACCAAGCCTGATGAGAGCACACAGCCTACCGACCCCATCGAACCCCCTGACCATGCGGTCATAGGTATGGCACTGTACGCCGCCGCGTACGCTATGCTACCTCAGTCGGTTGGCTCGTCTGAAATCCGTCAATTCAACCAGAGGATAGATAGTGGCAATCCAGAACATAACCCCCTTCAAAAATCTGCCACGTTTTTTCTCTCACTATTCAGGGATGAAATGAATCGTCATCCGAAGTATCACAGGGCACAGAAGTAGATGGTACAACCTTTAGCAGACATTCCAAGCATGATTGTGCCGCTTATACTCTATCGCTTCAAGGAGCACCTTGAAACCGCTATGGTGAATGAGGTGCCTGAAGATTACCCTACCAGGGCTGTACTGGTGAAAATCGGACGCATGCAGGAGAACCCGCTAAAGAAAAATGTCTCTGTTGCTATCTCTGGTGGCGATTACGATGACCCCAACTACATAGATGGAAGGATTGACCATGAAGACCTTGACGACATCCAAATCAGAAACTTGCCAGTCGGTGAGATTGGTGGTGGATGGTACTGGTGGCGGCGGGGCACAATCAACTTTCAGACGTTCTTTGTCAGGCAAAGGTATGAGGAAGAACTTGCTTTGAAATATGCTTATGACTTCTACGGTAGATTGATTCATTCAGTTGAAGAAATCTCCGTTCACACTTTGGAAGATGACTATGGAGAACAAGCCTACGGGCATCCATATATTGAAGGCGCTTCGTTTTTCGAGGGCGGTGGAAATAGCCAGTACATCTGGCGTGGAAAGCTCCGTTGGCGTGTACTTACTTGGAGACCGTAATCGGAGGTAAATCATGGCCGTAACAGCACAACCAGGCATTCTAAGTTGGGGAGGCCAAACTGGTAAAGGTTCAGTGGCTACGCAGTTCTATCAGCATAGAGCTGCTGACATTGACCTTGGCGTCGTGTCTGATGACCGCCTCGGACCACCCGAGGTTGGAGGCATCAACACCCCAACTATCCCATACCGTGCTGGCGTCCTTGTCGGTGGTGGTGCCACCATCAACCCCCGTCTCGAAGATACGATTGGCTGGATTCTGTATGGTGCAACTGGCTCGGTGACCACTACAGCAGATGAGAATGTGTTCGGTACCGTCGATACTGGCGCGTATCATCATACTTTCAAGTTTGCTAGTGACTCAGCGTTCCTCCCCTACATGACCTTCCAGAAATATATCCCTGGCTCTTCTGCTACTAATGACCTTGGTGAGCAGTATAAGGACTGCAAGATTGTCAATGTGGCACTTGCACTTCCTAACGACGGGCTAATTACCTCTCGTGTTGACGTGCTCGGGCGGGAGCCGAGTTTTGATGACAATCCTTCAATCACGTATGAGAATACGCAGATGGAGGACTATCAGTCAATTCCTATCGGTTCCGTGACTGGTGGCTATATCCAAATCCCCACCTATGACACTGCTGATTTGCCCATCACTGCGGCTAACATAACCCTGACCAATGCTCCTCTGGATGTTGCTCAGGAGAAAAACTTTGGAAGCCCATATTTGGACGAAATCACCATTGTCGGTAGGTCCCTGACAGTTGACATGGTAGTGAAGTGGAAAGACCCACAGCTCTATCTTGATATTCTGACAGGTTCCACCTCAGGTACACAGTGGGTTGTAAACCCATACGTGTCCGACCTGGATGTCTATGCCGTTTCGCCTGACGTTATGCCAAGTCAGGCTTCACCCTATCAAATCCGCGTACAAGCGCCTGAAGTTATGTATCAACAGGTGGGCGGTGTTCGTCTCGCAGGAAACAATGCAGTAATGCTCCGTATTACGGGCACTGCGATTGCTCCTACATCTGGCGACTACTTCACCATCGACGTTGCCAATAAGACGACACAGTACGTGTGGCCTACTTAGTATTTTGCGGATTGGCAGAGGGGTACTGCTTCCATGTACCCCTCTCCACCGCGTGGAGATGACTAATGCCCCTGAAACTACTTGCACCTTTATATGAAGACTTTGAATTGACCCGCACAGATGAAAAGTATGGCGAACCAAATGGTGAACCGACAACGGTCACAGTCAAGCAAGCGGCTCAGCATGAACATGAGCGGCGACAACTACTGTTCTCGAAACTAGAGCGGTCGTTCAGTGACTTGAAGCCTGATGTAGTGACGTTGGTGCAGGACATTCCCATGGAAGAGCTGAAAAGGCTCGAAGTCTGGCTTACTCTGTGCGAGAGCAATATCCTTGATGAGAATGGCAAAGAGCTGTTTCCATCCAAGAAGGGTAGTAATGGTCACCCCCGCTTATCCATGTCTCAGACAGCTTTCAATGAGGCTTGGGGTAAGTTACCACCTGATGTGGCAACCGAGATACACGATAAGGTCCTGAAAGTCAATAAGATTTGGTCAGGGCGCTCGGGGGAAGAGTTTTAGAAGAGCACCTCACCAAACTTCAGGATGCTCTTCTCGATTACTACGGTGCTCTGAACACAGCCTCGATGCTACCAGGACAATCGGTAGCGGAAATACCCGAAAAACCCGAGGCACTTGTACTTTACAAACGCTGTAAGTCTACTGGTCTTCCACTGGTGGAGGGCGGCGTCTCCGACCAGCCTCATATTTGGCTGGAGGAACTGTCTGTCATCGTATCAGTAGAAGAACTGCACCAGCAAAACCTTCAGCTTAGCCAAGCCACTGAATAGCTCCGTTACGAGAAACAAACGGAGTTACATCATGGCAAAAGAAGCGGCTATTCTGATAGCTGACTTGCATGTAAACAGCACTCTTGGCTTATGCAAGCCTGGAATACACCACGACGACGGTGGAATTTATCACCTCAACAAAGTTCAACAATGGCTTTGGCAGACTTGGGAAGAGTGCTTAGATGATATTGCTGACCTCACAACTGGATACTACAAGAACCTAATCCTTCCAGGCGATTTGATTGAACTGGATACAAAGGCTAGGTCTTGGCAAGTCATATCCGCTAACCCCGTTGTGACTATCGGGCATGCGATTGACATACTTGAACCCGTGGTAGACAGTGCTGACGAGACGTTTGTCGTCAGAGGCACAGAGGCTCACACGGGTAAAAGTGCATGGGGTGAGGAACAAATAGCAAGAGACTTTGATACTAGACCTGACCCTGAGACAGGCTCACACTCTTGGTGGCACCTGAGGGCAGAGTTTGGAGGCGTGAAGTTTGACATAGCACATCACGCAAACATGGGAAATCTACCATGGACCTATGCAAATGCAGGAAACAAGCTAGCAATCACCACTATGTATGAGTATATGGAATGGGGTGAAACCCCGCCCGATATTGTAGCTAGGGCACACCAACACCGATTTGTAGATAGCGGTAGGACCTACGATACTAGAGGTATCTACCTACCAGCATGGCAGTTCAAGACAGCATTTCTACACCGAATCGGGAAAGCCAACGCAAGACCATCCATCGGCGCACTCGTGTTCCTATGTGATGACGGAGAATACACTTGGCATGACTTACGTTACAAACCACAGCGGAGTAAAGCATGGAGAAGTATGCAGGAGAGTTTACCGAATATGAACTAATGGACGAAGTGATGGACGCCCTTGCAATCCCAATGGTTGAAGAGGGTGAATTGACTTCTAAAATGTTACAAGACAAAACTGGTATGAGTGAACGTGTGGCAAACAACCGCTTGGAGGGCTTAGTAAAGAAGGGCATCTTGAAGAAACGCAGGGTGGTCGTTGAAGGTCACTCCTGTAATGCCTACTTTCCAGCGGAAGGAGGTTGGGCTTCAGTCCTTGAAAAACTGAAATAGGTGTACCATGGCGAAGAGCTATTGGAGTCACGGAGATGTTGGAGAGTTCAAACAATGGTTGGTTCCCTACCTATCTGAGCAACTTGGGATAGGCGAGGAAGATACACCATTTTCTCTCAATGTCAGAGAATATGACGACTTTCTACGTCTGAGAGTAGGAAGAGAGGGGGAAGACAAACCCCTACTCCTGGATGTTGCCCCAGGTCCTATGACACCTTGGGGTCGTTCAATCGTACAGCCTACCGTTAGAACTGGTGGCAAGTACGCACGTATCTTTGGTCCTGAAGTGTTCATCGGGGGTGACCAACCCAAGGACTGGTATGCTCGTACACCTAAAGAAGCCTTCGCAACATACTTGCAGGACGTGTGGGGTGTATCTGGTGGCACGATTGGTGGACGGTGGGCTTATATTACTGGTAAAGGTGCTGAAACATCCGTTGGTTCTCTACAACAATATGGACCTGTACATGACGCAGTAGCTCAATTCGAAATGGCTAGCCGTGTCTCTGTAGGCTTTGCGGCTGGCGTAAGAGACCACGCCAAGGTATGGAGGCAATTACATCAGTGGGCTAAAGGTGGGCAAGACCCATACTTCAAGCAACTGAGGGGATATGCGCCATGGAAGGGAGATGACAATGTAACCCGACTGCGAAACCTAGCCGCCTCGGGAGCGGTGTACGATACTGGCGACTTCGATTGGGAGGTATTCGCTTTCGGTAAGAAGGCGGCTAGCGCAGTCAAACACGCCAGTGTAGCATTCATGGGCGGTCTTCGTGAGACCGCAGACCTCATGCGTCCTGCTGAAGGTGGTGGACTTGAGGTAGCACAGCCTGGACTCATCACGGGAATGAAGGACCGTGCTGGATACCAGTTGATGAACCTTGTTCTTTCTGGTCAGTCACAGGCTCAAGCGGCAGTTGTAAGACCTGGAACCGCTGTACTCCCTGCTACCCCATTCCCAGGCGCTATGATTTCTTATAAGGATGTGCTTGCAGAGCAAGGCATCTACGGTGCCTTTCGAGGTGGAAGGACCACAGAGAAACTTATTACACCTCATATTCGTGACCTTGCACATGCTGAATTTGAGTTCGGTATGTTCCGCTCACGACGCCTCAAGGGTGGCGGTGTAGAGTACACCAAAGAAGGACCACTTGAGGGCGCTATCATCCCCGCTGGTCAGACTCAGGTTATTGGTACATACAGTTACATGCGTGAAGGCAACCGCATCACACAACCTATTCAGGTAACAGCGGAAGGGCGTGAGATTGCATTCACAGAAGGCGTAAGACCAAAGTTGGTTCTCCCTACAGGCTTTGTAGAAACGGAGACAGGCGGCATCGGACATCCTGGCGTGTTCTCTGATGAAGAGTTCATGCAGATTGCATCTGGTCGGCTACCTTATGTAGAGCTGGCAAACAAGGAGTCCGAATACTATGACCCCCGCTTCATGAAAGCCATGCGTAAGGCGTTCCCTGGCGAGATAGTAACCACTGGTCAAGAACAACCTTACATCGACATCGACAAGTACACTCGTGTTGGATTTGGTGCTAAGTCCGCTGGTATCAAGGCTTCTATTCAACCTGCGGTAGCACCTACAGGCACATCTATTCCACGGAACGTCATGGTGGGCGGTCAAAGCCGTGTTCTAAATGCTGTGCTTGGTGAAGTAAAAAATCCCCTGTCACAGTTCGGCTGGATGATGGGGTCTCTCCCTGGCAGGTCAGTTGCTCAGTCTCTCACAGAGCTGTTTCCTGAAGCGCCTGGAATGGGAAGATATGCACTTGAGCAAGCGCGGGCACAGGAGGCATTAGCAGAGAGAGTACGCCTAGGCGAGGTATCAATCGAGGATGCTCGTAGCAGATGGGCTGGTATCTCCCAGGAAGAGCTTGCAAATATTTACTCTGAAGCCACTGGCAAACCTACGGGTGCATGGCCTCTCACTGAGATGTGGCGCTCCCGTTTCATGCAGGGGGCACAGGCACAACCAGAACACTTCATGAAGTCCTATGACTATGCTATCGAGAAAGCAGGTCAATGGCTAACTATGGGTGCTGTCACTCCCGATGAACAGGAAGTGTACCGCCAGCAATTCTATCGCAGTATCAAGGCTATGGGGATTGAGGGTGGTCAGGCTGATGATTTGTTCTCTCAATATTACCGTTTTACTCCTATCAAGGGTAAGGGGGATATGTCATGGTGGCAGGTGAAGAGTCCCATGGTGTATCAGACACTCACCACTCCAGTTGTTCCAGAAGATTTGTGGAAGGGTGTCCGCTTGGGCTATGAAGAGGTATCCGCTGTAAACTTTGCATTCGGCTCTGGTAGTCTCTCCAAGAAAGGGACGAGTATCGCTGAATATATGGGACTTGCCATCGACCAGGGTCCAGGTGCCACAGGCTTTATCCCCCCACACGCTAGAGCATGGCGACAACTAGGGCAACTGTATGCCTATCAGCAAGGGATTGGTGCTAAGACCACGCAACAGGCGGCACCTCCCGATTCATATATGCTGACTGAGCTACAGGCTGAGAAACTCTCGGCGGCACTGGTGCCCGATATGACCATGGACCAATATCAAGCAGTTCTTCAGGAGGTAGTGCCCGAGGCGGCTGGTGCTGGTCTTCTACAACATCCTGTCACAAAACAACTTATTCACCAACCCCGTGTACAGCAAGCTATTACAGAGTATGAGGGTGCTGGTGAGGACATCAGGGCTGTCAGTCGTAGTGGTAAACAATACTACAACATGCTCCTACAATGGTCATCTGGAGGTGATTACACCTCAGGTGCTATGGGTAGGTTTGCGGCTGACCTAGCACAAGTAGCCAAGTATTCAGGTGGGAAGACTCTCTCCAAGACCCTTGGTGGTAGATGGCTACGTGAGGCTATTGGTGGTCGTTTCATTTCTGCTACAGGTATGGGCTTGGGTACTGCCGTGCTTTCTCAGGAGCGCATGGATTACATGCTCAGTGAGGTGGCGCGTAGAGCAGGACAAGACCCGCTAGCCTGGGTAACCACAAAAGACAAATCAGGTAAGGTTACTGACCGAACCCGCTGGCTTGACATCGCACGTCAGCAAGTCGAGGAGTGGGGTGCTGTCCCTGGCGTGTTTATGGGTGAGCCTATTTACGGTCGTAAGTCTGCCGCTATTGCCGTCAACCTCATTACCCCTAATATTATGCGTCAACGTGGCATGCGCTATCCTGAGGCATCACGTATATTCAAGGGGCAGGTGCAGATGGGTAGCACGGAGACTGGAGGTCTTGTGGGTGCCTTTGGTCCAGAGATTGAACGAATCTTCCGTGACCTTGACCTTGACCCCGTGATTGCCGCTGGTATCTTGAAAGCTACTCCTAGAGGGCTGGCAAGACCAGACATGGGTAGCGACATGATGAAGGAGTGGACACGTCAGGTCGAAAAGGTCGGTGCTGAATGGACTAAAGAAACAGAGGACATCATCTCTATGATTACTGGTGGTTTGACCGCTGGTAAGGGTACGGTTGGTCGTGCACATGCGTCTTCTGGCTATCTGTCCGCAGTTCAAGACTTGCTTGAAGGAACAATGTCTCCAGAGCAAGCTCAATCACTTATGCAGAACCTCTCCCCTGATGAGGCGGCAGCTATGGGCTTTGAGAACTGGCTAATGCAACCAGGACTCAAGCGCATGACTACAGAAGAACTCTGGCAAGCTGGTACTGGATGGGTGAAAGGCAAGGGTGGTATGGGTGTCGCATTCAACATGCGGCGTATGGTCGAATCGTCCATGAGTGCTCTTGGATTCACCGAAGAAGAGATAGGACTCGCTCATACTTATGGTGGTAGGTCCTATGCTACCTATCTAGAGCAGACGGGCACAGAGGGTGGTCGTCATCTTGAGACCTTCATGAATTCCTTGATGGCTACTATCGGCAAAGGACCCGCTGACCAGCCTGGAATGATGATGATGGCTAAGCCACGCACAAATGTACGTCACAAAGAGCTTGGCTACAGAATGGACAGGTACTTCGCAAGGGAGTTGATGGAGACTACTCTTGCCGATGAATCAGTGCTACCACAGTATGCGGCGGCGCTCTTTGCACGTCCTGGCACTGGTGAGTTTCAGGGCATGATGAAACGCATTGAGGCTGGAGAGCCACTCAGGGACATCCTTGAACAGCAGATAGAACGTAAAGGTTTCGATATTGGTGAAACTCCTATCGGTCTCACGGCGGCTACCAGACTTGCAACCAGCCTGACTGGTGAACTATCTGGTAGACCTTACCGCATGATTATACAGGGTGAGAAGAACCGTGTACCTGCTCTACCTACACTTGGTGGTGAACAGATTCGCTTCCGTGGTGAAGACATCAACCTCGAAGCTTTCACTCAGAGAGAAATCATTGAGCGCACCTCAGCCCTATACCAGAGCACCTCTGGTCAGGGTGGTGTACTCCGTGTTGAACAACAGGCAAATCTAGCTAGAATGATTGAGGGCGGTGAGTCTACATCACCTCAAGCTAGATACATGTACCAACAATACCAGATGGGTGAGGCTGAAGTCGCTATGCGTATGGCTGAAGCCGAGAAGATTCCATTCACTGACTGGAAGTCACTCAAGAGAACTCCCACAATCAGACCTCATGCCCTTGGCTTTGCCGCATTTGGTCCCTCTAATGCCATGGAACAAAAGTGGGCATTCGAAGCACAGGCACAGCAAATAGCACGAGACGTATTCCAGGTACCACAGAATGTCATTCAAAGGATGTTCCCAACCACGGCTTCTCAGCAACGTGGTATTGACTTTGAGGCAGGAGCGGCTAAAGAAGTTGTAAGTAAATACGGACTGGCTTACGCTGCTGGCGGTGGTCGTGGCACGTTCCAGATGCAGACCTCCTATGGTGTACCAGCCTCCTTCAAACCAGACATCATGGGTGTTGTTCCTGCTGATATAGCGCAGGGTGGCAAGCCACAATTCATGATTACTGACATCAAGCACACTGACCGTGAAGGCTATGACCCCTCACAGGACCCGAAGTACCAGTTGCAGGTGTCGGCTTACGCTAAGTTCATGAAGGAAGCGGCAGAGAAGATGAACCCTGCTCAATTCCAGAAGTTCGTTACCCCATTCATGGAGACAGGTGGTATCGCCGCCAAGGATATTCCTGAAGCGGCTAAGTCATGGCAGTCCGCTATCAAGGAAGGTGGCATTATCACAGGTATTGCCGCTGGTACTGGTGGAAAACTGTTCTCTCCAGATACTCCAATGCAACCGTTTGTGTGGGATGAACCATACATGATGGAGGCACTACAGTTGGGTGTCACGGAGATGGGCAAGTGGTACAGCCAGGAGCAAATTGGACAAATGGCACCCTGGATTATGGGTATGGTGCGTGGCTCTCAGTCAATGAGCAGGATGCCTACTCATGTTCGTTCTTTGCTGGAGCAAGTCATCGGTGATAGACCGACTCCTGCTGTACGGAGGCGAAAGGGTGTTCTCCAGTACGATATTCCAGAGGGCGCAGGTCCCTCAGGTGGAACTCCACGCCGTGGAGCTGGACGAGGCGGCGCAGGAGATGACGGCGACGGTGGTGGTGTGCCATTCATGCCAATGATGGACCCCGAAGACCCCAACTTCGGTAGATTTTGGGGCGCCATTGGCTCTGCTATGTTGCAGGGTATCGGTGGTGAGGGTGGAGAAATTCCACTTTCCATCCGTCACATCTATGGTGGTGGTCGCAAACGTGCTGACATTATGAAGTGGCAGGAAATGGAGAAAGGGCTTGCGGCTGTCACTGGTATTACTGGTGTTGCAGACGACTTCTTTGACCCACTACGACGGGTACCCAACATTACATTTGACCCCCGTATGTCAGGTGGTCGCTTCAGAGAGGAGGGAAATATTGTCTCTGAAGAGTATGTACGCAACGCTATAGGCTATCAACGTCCCGCTGAGCTTGATGCTATAGAGGACAGAATCTCCAGTACGAGACAGAGGATTCGCCAAGCACGTAGCAGAGGAGAATCATCCCGTGTTGGTGGTCTCACTACATCACTGCGTAGACTGGAGGGGCAACGCTCTTCAATCATCAACCGTGCTCTAGGTGCGGCTGTAACCGCTGAAGGCACAGGAACAACTACTCCGGTTCAGGAGCTTACAGAGCAGACTTATGCGGCGGCGTCTGCGGCACTTGGTGTTCCCGTAGAACAGCTCAAAGAGATTGGCATCGGTGCCACTGTAGGACAGTGGAGCAAACGAGACTTTGAAAGTTTCCAGCAATTCCTCAGTGGAAAGAAGGGTGTAGTTACTGAAGGCAGTAAAGCACTCGGTAGCATTCAGAAACTAATCGACTTGGCTAAGTGGGACCCGCAGGTCGCTGACGAATTACAAGCCAGATTTGGTGACACATGGGAGGCTGAACTCTCAGCCCTAGCCATGGGTACTGGTCAAGCTGGTCAGGGCATGGTGACAGCCAGGGCACTTGAAAGTCGAGGTCGTGAGACTGGTGCTATGAGGGCAGGTAAGCCCTACATGCCTATGTCTCCAGAAGGCATCAAAGAGGTTGAGGAGAATCTCAATAAGATGTCTGCCGCTCTCGACAAGTCAACTAAGATGATTGAAGAGGGCACTCAAGCACGAAAGAAAGACATCCGCTCATTCCAGGAAGGTGCTATTGCTGAACGTCAGATA
>WOR8_10004160_pt1 | contig 18197 bp, 14 predicted proteins | sample DeeMarSeWOR38_10_FD_19890 | JGI IMG/M metagenome (IMG submission 19890)
CGGGTCAGCTGGATGAAACCGATCTCACTTTACGCGATCTGGATGAGCTGATCGATTCTTTCACTACCACCTTGCGGGGAATTTATCATCCCCGATTAGAATATCCAGATGCGAAAAAAGAACTTCCCGTGCAGACTACAGAAGTACCGACAGTTCCGATAATATCTAGAAAATCTTCTGATATTCCCGCCAATCCCAGTTCTGAGTCTTGAATGACGATATTTGTCGAAATTGCCGATCCTTACACCTCATTGATTGGCCCAGCTCTCATCGAAAGATCAGCAATAATGACTCTGGAACTTCAAGGGAGTATTCCTGAATCTGATTTGACCATCTTTGTCACAGATGACTCTCGTATCCATCAACTCAATCAGGAATACCGACAGATTGATGCTCCTACTGATGTGTTGGCATTTCCTGCTGGATATACTGATCCGGATACGGCCCATAGATACCTGGGCGATATCATTGTCTCCTTTGACCGAGCAAGAAACCAAGCTCAGCGATCTGAGAACACAGTTGAAGACGAGTTGCAATTATTAGTTGTCCATGGGGTTTTACACCTGCTCGGATTTGATCACGACAAAGCCGATGATAAGGAGAAGATGTGGCTGGTTCAAAACCAAATCCTCAATCGCCTGGGGGTGAATGTTTCTCTGCCGGAATGAGACCAGATGATTGACTTCTTAAAGACACGTGCAAATTCATTCCGGAATGCGTTTGGGGGATGGTGGTATGTCATCCGCACTCAACGAAATGCCTGGATCCACGCCATCGTTAGTATTCTTGTGATCATCGTTTCTATCTGGTTGGGATTAGAGCCGCAGGGTTGGGCTATTATCATTTTCGCTATCGCGATGGTCTGGACTGCTGAATTCATCAATACAGCTCTAGAAGCAGTAGTCGATCTGGCAAGCCCCGAGCAGCATGAACTGGCTAAAGTCGGTAAGGACGTTGGAGCTGCGGCGGTATTGATCGCAGCTGGTTCCGCTGCCTTGATCGGATTCCTGATCCTTGGCCCTCCCCTATGGGCGCGCTTCAGCCCAGTGCTCAAGTAAATTCTTTTGGAACATTGAGGCTAATATTTCGATATTGAGGCAAAACATGTCAAATCTTTCGTTTTTATTCGGCACAGTGGGTTCTCCAATGTCAACTCCTAAAAAACCTGGAGGAAGTGTTGGCGGTGTATTGCGATTGGCCGAGCTCGGTTTACATGGTTTGGAACTTGGTTGGGTACGTTCTGTGCGTGTCTCCGAGAAAACATGTCTCAAGATCAAGGAAACCGCTGAAGAACAAGGCGTTGCGATCAGCGTACACGCTCCCTACTTCATTAACCTGAACGCTGATGATGAAGAGTGGCCGAAATCGCGCCAGCGACTCATGGATGCTGCCCATTATGGCTTCTTGGCTGGTGCAACTGACATTGTCTTCCATCCGGGTTCTTATTTCGAACGCCCACCTGAAGAAGTGCTACCAATTGCTATCCAGCGCCTTGAAGGGTGCATTGACGAACTACGCGCCGCTGACAATACGGTCGTACTGCGCCCAGAAACTATGGGGAAATCTGCTATGCTGGGCTCATTAGAAGACACGATCGCAATGAGCCAGGCGATTACTGGTGTGAAACCGTGTATCGATGCGGCTCACTTACATGCTAGGCCTGGGGATGGATCAATCAACTCCTTCGATGAATGGGCGAAAATCCTGGAAAATTACGGCAGCGCTCTGGGAGACAAATCCTTAAAGGATTTGCATATTCACATATCTGGTATTGAATATGGGGAAAAAGGAGAAAAAGAACATCTCCCCCTGGAAGAATCAGATTTAGATTATCAGTCGTTTTTCAAAGCGCTTGACGAGTTTGATTGTCAGGGGCGGATTCTGTGCGAAAGTCCAATCCTTGAAGATGATGCCCTGATAAGTAAACACACTTGGTGTGAAATCAGCCATCAAGATTGTAATTGAATATAAATAACCTCGATTCGGGATAAGAGAGGGTTGTGGGTGTTTCGGGCGGCTTCGCCGCCCGAAACACCCACAATACCCCGCTTTTTCTTCCTTATCCCGAACTCACGTTAAATAAGTCTTTTGCGATTAGCGGGTCTGGTTGAAATGTATCAAAACCAGATTTTTATCGCAATCTGCATAGGTATCAAAACTGATCTGTTCAGAAAGCGGCAGCATCGCTTGATCGAATAACTGCACCCACAGCGTCTGAGATGATTCAATCGGCTCATCTCCCAGGACAAACTCATAACTCCCAGGACCGTAGGTGTCCACCCTCCCTACCATATCAAGCATTTCGACCAGCTCGTCGCCCAGGATGCCTCCCAATTGGACGAATAAACCTTCTTCGATTGGTGCTAAACTTAAATCAAACGCCTGTCCTGCCACTCCCATCCAATCACAACCCAGCTCTGGATAGCCAATATTCGCGATCGCTACTGGATCACCAGGGTGAAGAACGAAAGGCATACCTTCGGTTGGTGTCGGAGTTTCCGTATCCGCTACTTGGGTTGCTGTGGGTCCATTTGTCTGAGAAGGGGTTTCAACCGCAGGAGTCAATGTATCTGGTAGTTGAGTAGCCGTAGGAACAGGAGTATTGGTCCGGGTCGGAGTAAGCGTTGGCAGGGTGGTCACAGTTGGAGTCCAAGTGGCAGGCAAAACACTGCGGGGAGTTGGAGTCACCGTAGGCAGCTCCACCTTGACCGGCAATGTTGGGGGTGGGAAAGGGTTAATCGAGACATACGGATTTACAAGAATAACAACAACCCCTACACAAACACACATCGCTATTAGAATTACAACTACAGTGAGAATATTCCAGATAATTGCTGCACTATCTCTGGTTGGTTGAAGTGCTTCATCAGAATAATCGAATTGATCCATAACTCACTCACTTTCGTGTGGGATGAGGATTACAACATTACTCTCTTCGCGCTGCATCGCTACCCAGTCCTGCAATGCACGTTCCTGCCAAACAAGTCGCGCTTCAGGGCTTAAAGGACGGTCGGACTCTCTCTCCATGACCTGGATGATATGAAAACCCACTGATGTCTCAATCACCTGCGAAAATTCTCCCGGTTGCAGATCGAATGCTGCCTCTTCAATCGCTGGATGAGGCAAGTATCCCTTTGGAAACCAGCCCAACTCACCCTGAGTGACTGGTTCATATGCTGCAAGTAGAGTTGCAAATTCCCTGCCAGAATTAAGCTCACTAAGAACTTGATCTGCCTGATCAGAATTATATAGCAATATTTGGCGGGCGTGTACCTGTTCAGCAGATATTGGGACATCTTCAAGAATGCGATCCCGCATCCATGCTCCCTTGATCGCGCTTACTAGCACCTTATCGAAACTTTGCTGAGTATAGCCGTTTTCAAGAAGCCAATTCTCAAATTCCATCTCCCCTCCGAGGGTCTCAACCAAAACATCTCTTCGGACGTTCAAGACCTCCGGTTCCAATTCGAAGCCAAGATTTTCTGCTCCCTGGGCCAAAAGAATCTGATTTACCATATCGTCTAGGACGATTTCGACCATCTCAGCTTCTTCCAGGTTGTTGTCTTCACCTTGAGCGGACAAATACCGGCTCAATTCAGCCTCAAATTCCTGTAATGTGATCTCTTCGCCATTTACAGTTGCAGCGAGAGGGATTGGAGTCGGAGAAGGAGGTGGTGGGGTCATCGTGCTTGTTGGTGAAATTGTGCTGGACGGTAGCTCTGTCGCTGTGATTTCAGGTGTGATCTCTCCACATGCTGAGATCGTCACAATCAGAACGAATAGGAAACCAACAAGGGATAAAATCCTTCTGACAACCATAATGGCTAGATTATACACTCCCCATTCATAAAAAAACTACGCAGATCATCTAATAAATTGATTGTTTATTAGACCATATGAGGATAAAATTAGAGCAGGAGTGGAAGTGTATAAACGAATCTTCCGAAAAGTTCTTTGTGCAATATTTCGCTTGCTATTTTTCTTGCTTACCAGAGTTCGAGTGTTAGGCAAAGATAACATGCCATCACATGGGGGATATCTGATCGCAGCGAACCATCTAAGTATGATAGAAGTCCCTCTGGTGTATTGTATGGTAAATCGGGATGATGTCACTGGATTAGTAGCCAGGAAACATCAAAAAAACCTTTTCTTTCGTTGGATAGTACATGGATTGGGTGGAATTTGGTTAAGCCGAGATGAAATTGACACTCGCGCTTTGCGAGACGCACGTGACCATATGAAAAATGGCGGTGTTCTCGGAATCTCTCCGGAAGGCACCCGTAGCCAAACTGGAGCTCTAACTCCTGCCAAAACAGGTGTCGCTTTCTTGGCTGACCAAGCTGGTGTCCCGATCGTACCAGTGGCTGTGTCTGGAACCTGGCAGATCACGAAGCAAATAATTACCCTTCGACGACCAATCCTCCAGGTACACTTTGGTGAGCCATTTAGTCTCCCGCCGATTGACCGGAAGAATCGTGATGCAGGTCTTCGTAACAATACCGAAGAGATCATGTGCCGAATCGCCGCTCTCCTTCCACCAGAACACCGGGGGGTTTATGCCGATCATCCCAGAGTACTTGAATTGATCAAACTACAGCAAAATCCCTAAATACTCTATCAAATATTTTTGATTATAAATATCCCGTGGGTAACATTTTAGATGAACTGAAACGTATCCTTGACAGGCTAAGTATTTTGCGGATAATAGGAGCAATAAATAAATTCAAATAGCAATGAAGGAGAAAAGTAGGCCAGATTAAACCGACAGGGAAGTGTTGGGCTTTGACTGAGACCCCACCCGGTGGAAACTGGTTGAAGTTCCCTCCTGAGCTGCCCAGGGGAACAATCGCAAATAATCGATCCAGTAGTTTGGGCCGCTATCCGAGCGTTAAATTGGGAGACCAATTGCTGTACAACAGCTGTTGGTAGATGAGAGGACCTTAGGTTTAAGGTCAAGCAGGGTGGTACCGCGGGAACCCGATCCCGTCCCTAACAGGACGGGATTTTTTATTCGTTTGGAGGAAGACATGCTTGAACAATTAGAGCAGATAGAAACTAATGCCCTGGCTTCATTAGCTGATGTGGAAGATCAGGAAACCTTGGAAGAATGGCGTGTCCAAAATCTCGGAAGAAGCTCACCCCTGATGAAAGTCTTTGACCAGCTAAGGGAATTACCTAAAGAAGAGCGTCCAAGCATTGGTCGACGCGCCAATCAGGTGAAGCAGAAACTTGAAGCACATCTTAAAGACAAGGGAGAAGCTATTAGACAAGCTGACCTGCAGCATTCACTTGAATCGGAGCGTTTGGACGTCACGTTACCCGGTAGGCCGATCTCCTTTGGCCGTCTTCATCCAGTAACCCAGACTTTACGCAGCATCTACCGAATTTTCGCTGAAATGGGTTTTCAGGTTTACTTTTCGCGAGATGTGGAGACTGATGAATATAATTTTCAATTGCTTAATTTCCCTCCCCATCACCCAGCTAGGGAGATGCAGGATTCATTTTATGTTGATGACGATCATGAGATAGATAATCCTGTCTTGCTGCGTACACAAACCTCCCCCGGACAAATACACGCAATGCGAGAGTATTCAAAGGTCAACCCACAAAATCCAGAGCCTATCCGCATTATCCTTCCTGGGATGTGTTATCGCTATGAACAGATAACTGCGCGTGCTGAATCTCAATTTACTCAAGTTGAAGGTCTTGCAGTGGGTAAAAATATCACTTTCAGTGACCTGAAAGGTACCCTGATCGATTTCGCAAGACGAATGTTCGGGCAAGAAGTTCGTACACGTTTCCGAGCTTCTCATTTTCCGTTCACTGAACCAAGCGCAGAAATGGATATCGAATGTTTTGTATGTGGCGGAAAGGGTTGTCCAGTTTGTAAACGTACTGGTTGGCTGGAAATCCTGGGCTGTGGGATGGTCCACCCGATTGTCCTCCAAAATGGCGGCTATGACCCCAAAAGATATAGTGGATTTGCCTTCGGGATGGGACCAGAGCGCATCACCATGTTGCGCTACCGCATTGAAGATATCCGTTATTTCTGGGCAAACGATATCCGATTCTTAGAACAGTTTTAATAAGGATTTCGAGTCTCGCTCAAGCACTTAAATACTTGATAGTAATCAAGCAAGTGATCAATGTAGGAGTCAAGCATTATGAAAGTTCCCATTTCTTGGATCAAAGATTTTGTCGATGTCAATTCATCCATCGAGGATTTAGCACGTCAATTAACAATGGCTGGCTTAGAAGTGGAAGAAATCATCTTCGTAGGTCTGCCAATGCCAGAAGGAAAAATTGAGATTGGTTCCGGTGGTCATATTCGGCATGAAACGAAAATATCCGGTATCGAATGGGACCCAGATATGATCGTCGTCGGCGCAATAACTGAGGTTATGCCGCACCCAAATGCCGACCGATTAGTACTTTGCCGCTTGGATGATGGAGAAGTAGAACACATTGCCCTAACTGGTGCACCGAACTTATTCCCATTTAAAGGGCAGGGCGAATTACCTGAACCGATTAAAGTCGCTTATGCACGTGAAGGAGCCAGAATCTTTGATGGACACGAGGCAGATCAAGTTTTGGTGACTCTTAAACGGACAAAAATTCGCGGTATTGAATCCTATTCTATGGCTTGTTCGGAAAAGGAATTAGGCATCTCCGAAGACCATGAAGGTGTTATTATCCTCGATCCCGAAGCTCGCGTGGGTATGCCATTGGTGGAATATATGGGTGATGCGGTTTTGGATATTGCTATCACCCCGAATATGGCCAGGATTGCAAGTATTCTAGGTGTAGCGCGCGAGATCGCTGCATTGACTGGAGAGCGCTTGCGAATCCCGAACCTGGCTACACCGATGGAAGGCCCTGCCATGAACGGACTCGCTTCAATCGAAATCCAACAACCGGAACTTAACCCACGTTTCGTATTAGGTTTGATAGAGGAAATCGATATTCGCCCCAGCCCTTATGAAGTGCAGCGCAGGCTACGCCTGTCCGGTGTACGTCCGATCAACAACATTGTCGATGCGACCAATTATGCCATGCTCGAATTAGGCGAACCTTTGCATGCATTCGATTACGATGTCCTGCTCGATCGTACGGGCGGTGATCCTCCTACCATTATCACTCGCACAGCCACTCCCGGTGAGAGATTGACAACCTTGGATGGAATCGAACACATATTGGATGATTTCACCGTCTTGGTATGCGATACTGCTGGTCCACTTTCTATTGCTGGGGTGATGGGTGGTGCAGAGTCTGAAGTGAATGATGAAACCCGCAATGTGTTGCTAGAGGGGGCAGCCTGGAACTTCACGAATATCCGCCGAACCCTATCTGCTCAGAACATGTCTTCAGAAGCAGCCTACCGCTTCTCGCGCGGCGTCCACCCATCTATCGCTGAAGGAGGTGTTCGCCGGGGTTTGGAGTTGATGCGCCAGTGGTCAGGCGGGGTGGTCGCTAAAGGTTTGCTAGATAATTATCCTTTACCACCTGAAGCTCCCATTATTGAATTCACCACCAAGGATGTTACTCGCTGGCTAGGAATTAATTTGAATCCAGATCAAATCGCTGAACTCCTGCGTGCATTAGAGTTTCAAGTCGAAATAAATGGTGAAAATCTTAAGGTTAAGTCGCCCGATCATCGTTTGGATATCGGAGAGGGGATCATTGGGGTTGCCGATTTGATGGAGGAGATCGCCAGGATTTATGGCTATGATCGCATCCCCGAAACACGCTTATCCGATGAACTGCCACCCCAACGGGGAAATCAATCCTTAGATTTCGAAGAACGCCTACGAGATATCCTGGTAAATTTGGGCCTTCAGGAAGTGATAACTCACCGCTTGACCACACCTGAAAGTGAAGCTCGTCTCCTTCCTAATTCTAGTGTAGGAGGAGGGGAAAACTCTGATAATCAGCAATATCTGCGTATATCTAATCCAATCACCAGCGATCGAACGGTAATGAGACAAAGTTTGTTGGTAAGTGTTCTAGAAATCGCGGAGAGTAATGCTCGTTCTTCAGATCGACTGGCATTCTTCGAAATTGGTGAAGTATTCCTGCCGGTAGAGGGTCAGCGGCTGCCTGATGAACCTAGAAGATTAGCCATCCTGCTCAGTGGACTGCGTCGCTTGCAGCATTGGCAATCCGATGATGAGGGTTTAATTGATTTCTATGATCTGAAAGGGACCGTGCAAGAGATGCTTAAAGGATTATCCCTCACAGATATCGAATTTGAACCTGCACAGAACCCTTCATTCCACCCGGGGAAGTGTGCCAGTGTGAAAGTAAATGGTGAAACGCTCGGCTTATTAGGGGAACTTCATCCCCTGGTGATTGAAAATTTTGAACTTTCAGGTCAGCCTGTACTGGCGGCGGAACTCGATGTGGAGATACTTATGCCGATGATACCTGACCGGTACAACCTGGAACCAGTGCCAGTATTTCCACCCGTCCTCGAAGATTTAGCGGTAGTGGTCGATGAAGATGTCCAGGCTCAACGCGTTGCTGAATTAATTCAGCAAACAGGCGGCAAAATGGTTGCCGCTGTAAACCTGTTCGATGTCTACCGTGGAGGACAGGCCGGTCCAGGAAAGAAGAGCCTGGCATTCAGTCTGACCTACCAGGATCCAGATCGCACCTTGACTGATAAAGAAGTTGCTAGCATCCGTGAGAGAATTATTAACCGATTGGAAGTAGATCTGGGAGCGCGTTTACGAAACTGAGCTATAAAAATATAGATAATTAGAAGTTTGATCTTATCGGAACCATCACTGCGATACAGCTCAGCAGATTACTTGGATTGGCAATAATTGCTCAGCCACCTTTCTTGGCTGCTTCTACAATATCACCTGCCAGATCATAGCGATTGAATGCTGGCATTAAATAGATACCCTGAGCCCAGGCTCGCATCTGCTCGATGAGCTCGCTGGCTATACGCACACCCTCCTGAGGAGCATTCTCTCCTGCATCCTTGATCCGCCGCTGGATCTCATCTGGGATGATTATCCCTGGAACTTCATTATGCAGAAATGATGCATGTCGGTGACCGAATAAAGGCAATACGCCTCCCAAGATCGGTGTCATCAATTTTCCATGACTGTTTTCGTATTCAATGATCAATCTTTCAGCCATCTCAGGTTGGTAAATCGGCTGAGTCAAGATGAAATCAGCTCCAGATTTTATTTTGCGGTGTAAGTTCCTTACCTCCCGCTTAATATCCTGCGGAATGAGGTCAAGCGCACAGCCAACGAAAAATGAAGTCGGTTGACCGATCTCGACACCTGCATGGTCAATTCCGACATTAAATCCACATTTGATTAAATGGATCAATCCAGATGGAACGAGATCGAAATCGTCCATCGCCTCAGGGTAATCACCGATCTCGGTTGGATCACCCATCACCACAAACACGTTGCGGATGTCCATGGCGTGCGCTGCAAGCAGATCGCCTTGAACTCGCAGCAAGTTGCGCCCGCGAGTTGGAAAGTGCAGGACCGTTTCAATACCGAATTCACGCTGGATCAAGCTGCATACTGCCCAGGGGCTCATTCGCATGCGCGCCATTGGGCTGTCGGCGATGTTGATCACATCTGCGCCCGCGTCAGCTAACAAACTGGCTCCTGCCAGCAGTTTATGAGTTGAAAGTCCACGGGGAGGATCCATCTCAACCGAGAAGACAAACTCGCCAGAAGAGAGCTTTTGTGAAAGGTTGGAAGGCACCCCTTCCATTGTAAGCTGGGATTCGATCTCTTCTCGAGCGAGGCTCATGCCATTAGATACAAACTCAATATCAGGATCGGATAGCGCTGCACGCATGGAAGAAATGTGTTCCGGTGTAGTGCCACAACAGCCCCCGATGAGGCATACACCAATTTCACGTAATGCAACTGTATAATCGTTAAAGTAATCCGGGCCAGCCGGGTACATTATGCGGCCTCCTACCCTTTCCGGCCAACCAGCATTGGGCATGGCCGATAACCGCGCATCGGGCACAGCTTCTCGCATCTGACGCAGGATGCGCCAGATCTGAGCGGGTCCTCCCGAGCAATTCACCCCTATCACATCTGCTCCCGCTTGATGTAGAGTTTCGGCAACACCGACTGGGGAATCACCAAGTACCGTGCGGTCATCACGCGTAAAGGTCATCGAAGCGATCACCGGCAGGTCACATACCTGTCGAGCTGCCTTGATCGCTTCCTGCATTTCACGCACATCTGTCATCGTCTCAAAGATCAACAAATCAGCACCAGCCTGACACAAACCCTTGATCTGTTCGGCAAACACCTGCCGCGCATCTTCAGCCTGTACCCGCCCAAATGGCGCCAGACGCACTCCCAAAGGGCCAACGTCACCCGCCACAAGGATATCTTTTTTGGATTCTCTGACCGCTTCCATAGCCAACTCAACACCGGCCTGGTTTATCTGCTCAACTTTATCACCTAGGTTATGTTCTGTGAGTTTATAGCGATTAGCTCCAAAAGTATTGGTCTGGATAATTTGTGATCCAGCTTCGATGTATTCACGATGAACCTGAGCCACTAATGAAGGATTTTCGAGATTAAGAGCGTCAAAGCATTGGTCGAATCCGACACCACGCGCATTGAGCATCGTTCCCATAGCACCATCCCCTAAAATGGGCTGGTCAGAGGACTCAAGCAATGCGATAAATTTGTTCCGGCTAAGTTGAGGATTATCCTCAGAATTAGTTATATTCTTTTCAGTCACAAAGCACACTCCGCACAATCACTCATTTGAACTCAGTTAATCTCCCATGGGGGGGTACCGCTGCCACCCCTACCGTGCAGGGATTCAAGTATAGGTTCTCTTAACTCAGGCAGGACGTCTGCTGTTGCGGACAACAAACCAAAACAGCCAGTGATCATCATATCGCCAAAAGGAACTGCGAAATATGGGCGCAGATCTGAAGCACGCATCATATTACGACGGGGACCGGTTACGGCTACAACAAATTCTCCATCAGATAAAGATAATGTTTGCTCATCATAGATCAACGCACCATGACCGTGATCTTCAAACACATCTTCATGTTTCAAGCTGCCATCTGAGAGTGAGACCAACAGCTTCTCCAATTTACGCAAATCGATCAAGCCAGTATGATGTTCGAAAACACCTTCAACCCCCTGCGAACCCAGCTTGAAAGCCAAGGTATGGAAATTTCCAACATTTGCGACCAATAAGCGTTCACATCCCATCAAGTGCGCATCATAAGATGCCCCTAAGATCGCAGCTGGAGCGGTATCCATGACGACCAGCGGAGCATCGATCATTCCCGCAGAATCAACGACCGCCTGAAGACGGGTCATGATCGTGGGAACGTTGTCACTCAGAAAAGCAAACGCGCTCAGCTTGTTTTCCGCCCGGATACGAGCATCCAGGTAATCAAACCGAAATTGTCGATCTGAATATCCCGGGGGTGCATCCCCGTGATCGAAAACTGCAACAGCAACTGCGGCCAGGTTACTTAGTGACACACCAAACTCTGCCATGGACCTCTGGATAGCAAGAAAATCAAAATCACGCAGCTCAATATGGCAGGTCCTTCGTTTCAGACGGGTTGCCTCGTCTTTACTAACAATTTCGATGCCCATCTCTCCCACAGCTTCCAGATCATCGTTGAATGAACGCGCTGCCTGAGGAGTGGCATATACCGGGTAACCCGCCTGAATATGGTCTTCAGCGGCCCAATGACTGGGACCACCCCCCATGATCACTCCTGTCAGAAGCACTGCTTCCCCCTTACGAGTGGCCTCCTGCATTCGTTGGCGGACGATCATGGTTGGTGATGGTACAACCAGCTTGAAACCATTTTCAATATCAAGTCGAGAATCGTATAGGAAAATGTCTTGAGTTCCGGTGCCCACATCAACTGTTAAAATCTGCATCCAAAAATCCTTGTTTATTAATCCAGGAGATCATAGCATAAAGATGCTAAACGGGAACAATAATTCGGATAAATATTGTTCAAATTTGATAAATTTTACCTCAAGGAAAGCCAGCAAGTGAATCGGGTTTTGAGCCTTTCATTATTGAGATTTGAAACGCGGTATACTTCGTGTATTCTGAACTCAGAGGTAAACTATGTCCCTTGAGTCCGAAAGACAACGGTGGGAAAAAGAGGTTCTCCAACCAGCTCGGAAGCGATTTCCTGAACGTAAAAAGGATTTCAAAACCCCTTCCGGTATTCCACTCCCACCCATTATTGATACAGGGTGTTCAGAAGAAGAGTATCTTGAGCAGATAGGCTTCCCTGGTGAATACCCGTTCACCCGTGGCGTTCAGCCAACCATGTACCGCGGCCGATTTTGGACCATGCGGCAGTATGCCGGCTATGCATCCGCAGAAGAATCGAACCGCCGCTACCACTACTTGCTTGAACAAGGGCAGATGGGGCTCTCTGTGGCATTCGATTTGCCCACTCAGATCGGATACGATTCAGATGATCCGCTCTCAAAGGGAGAGGTGGGCAAGGTTGGTGTGGCGATCTCTTCACTCGAGGATATGGAAATCCTATTTCAGGGTTTACCCCTGTCAGAGGTCTCCACCAGCATGACCATTAATGCCCCTGCGGCGATTCTGCTCGCAATGTATATTGCGGTCGCCAAACGACAAGGTGTGGATATTCGCAAACTGCGTGGCACAACTCAGAATGATATCCTGAAAGAATATATTGCACGCGGCACATATATCTTCCCGCCGGAACCTTCAATGCGCTTGATCACCGAGGTAATTTCCTACTGCCAGGATGAAATCCCGCGCTGGAACACGATTAGCATATCCGGCTACCACATCCGCGAGGCAGGTTCAACCGCTGTGCAAGAAGTCGCATTTACGATGGCTAACGCGATCGCTTATGTAGAAGCTGCTCTGGCTGCCGGTTTAGAAATCAATGATTTTGCCAAGCAGCTATCATTCTTTTTTAACGCTCACAACAATTTTCTGGAAGAAGTTGCCAAATTTCGTGCCGCACGCCGGCTTTGGGCTCGTCTGATGAGCGAACGATTCGAAGCCAGCGATCCATCCGCAATGACCCTGCGGTTCCATACACAAACCGGCGGGTCAACGCTTACCGCTCAACAACCAGAGAACAACGCGGTGCGGGTCGCGATTCAAGCCTTGGCTGCTGTCATGGGCGGGACGCAATCCCTGCACACAAACAGCATGGACGAAGCACTGGGCCTGCCAACAGAAAAAGCGGTCCACCTGGCTCTACGCACACAACAGGTCATCGCCCACGAATCTGGTGTCGGGGACAGTGTTGATCCACTGGCTGGATCGTACCTGGTTGAATACCTTACCGATGAGATAGAGAAACGCGCCCAGGTTTATCTGCAGAGAATCGAAGAGTTGGGCGGAGCCTTGGCTGCCATAGAGCAAGGCTATATACAGCGCGAGATCCAGGAATCAGCTTACCGATTCCAACAGCAATTGGAAAGTGATCAACAGATCGTGGTTGGAGTCAATGCGTTCAAGGTGGATGAAAAACTTGATCTTGAACGATTATCTGTCGATCCAGCAATCGAGACCAAGCAATGCCAGCGCCTAGAGAATCTGCGTGCCCGGCGTGACAGCCAGCTTGTCAATGACTTACTCTCACAGTTAGATTCTGCGGCGCGGAGCAAGAGGAAACTGATGCCGCTTTTCATCAAATGTGTCGAGAGTGATGTCACATTGGGTGAGATATGCCGCTCCCTGCGTCAAGTATGGGGTGAGTATCAACCGCCAGCCTGGATTTAATACCGAATTTCTATGCCAGAGATAAGTAAGATCAATCACATCGCCATCGTCGTTGATGACCTCGATTCCGCTCTCGTATTCTGGCGAGACTGCTTGGGTATGCAGCTCGCTCAGGTAAAGGATGTTCCCGAACAAAATGTCTCCATTGCCTTCCTACCAACTGGGGAGAGCAAAGTTGAATTAGTAATGCCCACTTCGGATAAATCAGGTATCGCCCGTTACCTGGCGAAACGGGGCCCAGGTATGCACCATGTCTGTTTTGAAGTGGATGACCTGGAGAGCATGTTAGCGGAATTAAGTAGCAAAGGGATCAGACTCATCGATGAGCAGCCAAGAAGCGGGGAAGACAACCAAAAATACGCGAAGACAACCAAAAATACGCTTTTATCCATCCGGAGAGCACGGGGGGTGTTCTGGTGGAGCTGTACGAACTTCCGGATAATACTTGACCGATCTTTCATTCTGAGAACCCGAACGGGTTCGAAGAATCTCTGAAATCAGAATTCGTATACCTTCAAACAGGAAATTCTCGTTTACTCTAATTCAGAATTTAATTATTTTCTGGTTCGTCCTGGAAGTATTCATCTTCCTCTATAAAAGTCCCCCCGGATATTTCGCGCTCAATCAATTTCCGCTTGCTATCGAATTTCAACACCATACTTAAGTCGTTATATAGATTGACCCTCGTGCGCAGCTTTTCCCCACATTTATTACAGCGCACATACACCCAATATCCTGCTTCATCAGTTCTACTGGAAGGTGAGATTAATTGTGACAATTTTTTGAGAAAGCTCATCGCGCCTCATTGTGAATATTTTACCCGCAAAGTGTAATACCGACATACTACAAAAGGCGATAATTTGTATTCAGATGACAAAAATCTCGTTGAATACCAAACTGGTATAATAAAAGTTTGCCCTAATTTCTGGGGATTTGAAATCGATAAATAAAACATATGTGCTATAATCCATAAGATGGATCGAAAACCTTAAAAATATGAGTAAAGAATCTTCATCCAAATCAATCCACGTTGTCGGGGCACGGGTACACAACCTTAAGAACATCACCGTAGATATCCCGCGTGATAAGTTTGTCGTCATCACTGGTCTCTCTGGATCGGGGAAATCCTCCCTGGCGTTTGACACCATATTCGCCGAAGGCCAGCGGCGATATGTTGAATCGCTCTCTGCATACGCCCGGCAGTTCCTTGGGCAGATGGACAAACCCGATGTCGATTACATCGATGGGTTATCACCGGCCGTATCCATCGATCAGAAAGGAGTCTCCCACAACCCGCGTTCTACTGTCGGCACGGTGACCGAAGTTTACGATTATCTGCGCTTGTTATACGCCAGAGTGGGAATCCCCCACTGCCCCATTTGCGGGAGAGAAGTTGAACGCCAATCCGCACAAGAGATCGTTGATGCTGTGGTAACTCTGCCTGAAAAATCACGCTTATTAATATTATCTCCCATCGTTCGTGGGCGTAAAGGTACTCACCAGGCAGTTTTAGACGAAATCCAGAAATCTGGCTTCGTGCGCGCCCGTGTGGACGGCGAAATCCACGAACTCGACCAGGAGATCACCCTCGACAGGTACAAGAACCACAACCTAGAAGCGGTTGTTGATCGCATCATCATGCGCCATCCTGACGAACCTGAGGAAGCCGAGAATTTCCGCACTCGATTGACCGATTCTATCGAGACAGCACTGAAATTCGGTGACGGTTACCTGATCATCCAGGATATCACTAACCAGGAAGAACCGCATGATCTATATTTCTCAGAACACCTAGCCTGCCCGGAACATGGAGTCAGTTTGCCAGAGATCGAACCGCGCACGTTCTCCTTCAACACACCACATGGAGCCTGTCCCGATTGCCAGGGTCTTGGCGGCAAATTAGAGATCGACCCTGAACTGCTCATCCCCGACAAAGATTTTTCGCTAAACCAGGGAGCGATCGCCATTTCCGAGTGGAGCGGTCCAAAGGAGGAGGGTGGCTACTACTGGCAGACACTTGAAGCAGCTGCTCGCGATTACGAGATCGATCTGGATGCTCCGGTCCGTACCATCTCTCCTGAGAAGCTGGAAGTAATCCTGCATGGTACCAATGGAAATGAAGTCACCGTTCACTACCGCAACCGCCACGGGCGTCAGGCGACCTTCCGGACCCCTTTTGAAGGCGTTATAAGTAATCTGCATCGACGGTACAACGAGACCAACTCGGAATATATGCGCGAAAAAATATCCGAATACATGAGTGAGAGCAACTGCCCAACCTGTAATGGCGCAAGATTGCGGCCGGAAGCCCTGGCGGTAACTGTTGACGATGAGAACATTGTCACCATCACCAGGTGGCCTGTCCAGCGAACATTGAGCTGGATCAAGAATTTATCTGGGGACAAAACAAAGTTTAATCAAACGCAGAAAGTCATCGCTTCGCGCATCCTGAAAGAGATCATCGATCGTCTCGGTTTCCTGGTCGATGTTGGTCTGGATTATCTGACTCTTGATCGTACGGCGGCCACGTTATCAGGGGGCGAAGCTCAACGCATCCGTTTAGCGACCCAGATCGGCTCGCGATTGATGGGCGTGCTATACGTCCTGGATGAACCATCAATTGGGCTGCACCACCGCGACAACGCACGATTACTCAACACGCTGGAGGGCTTGCGAGATATTGGAAATACCGTGCTGGTCGTCGAACACGACGAAGAGACGATCCGCCGTGCGGATTGGATCATCGATCTCGGACCCGCCGCAGGAGAACAAGGCGGTGAAGTGGTCGCCGAAGGTCCTGTGGAGAAGATCTTAAAATCACGCAAGTCTCTGACCGCCGCTTACCTGACCGGTCGCGAGAGAATCCCTGTCCCAACAGAACGTCGATCTGGCAACGGGCAAACCCTTTCTGTGATCGGTGCTCGTCAAAACAACCTCAAAAATATCGATGTTCACATTCCTCTCGCCAAGCTGGTCTGTATCACCGGGGTATCCGGATCGGGTAAATCAAGCCTGATGGTAGAAGTCCTTTATAAAGCTCTGGCGCGCCAGCTGCATCGCTCTCGCATGCTCCCTGGAGACTATGATCATCTGGAGGGGGTGCAACATCTCGATAAGATCATCAACATCGACCAATCCCCAATTGGCAGGACACCGCGCTCGAATCCAGGTACTTATACCGGATTGTTTGACCATATCCGAAAATTGTTTGCTGAATTGCCAGAGAGTAAGATCCGCGGCTACAAGATGGGTCGATTCTCGTTCAATGTGCGCGGGGGACGCTGCGAAGCATGCCAGGGACAAGGTCAGCTGCGCATCGAAATGCAGTTCCTGCCAGATATATATGTTCCCTGTGACGTCTGTCATGGCACGCGTTACAACAGAGAAACCCTGCAAGTACGTTTCAAAGAATACAATATCGCGGATGTGCTGGATATGACCGTGGATACCGCAGCCGAAATATTTGCCGCATTTCCTGCCATGATCAAGAAATTACAAACCCTGCAGGATGTCGGTCTGGGGTATATTCGCATTGGACAACCAGCGCCGACTCTTTCCGGTGGAGAAGCGCAGCGAGTCAAGTTGTCCCGCGAGTTGTCCAAGCGATCGACTGGCAGCACCATGTACGTTCTGGATGAGCCTTCAGTTGGATTGCACGCAGCCGATGTCCACAAACTCATCGAAGTTCTGCACCGGTTGGTTGATGCTGGCAACAGTGTCGTGATCATCGAACACAACCTCGATATCATCAAGGTTTCTGATCACATCATCGATTTGGGCCCGGAGGGAGGCGATAGAGGCGGCGAGATCGTTGCTACTGGCACACCAGAGGAGGTTTGCAACGTGCGCAAATCGTATGTCGACTGTTACCAAACTAACGTGAGTTCGGGATAAGGAAGAAAAAGCGGGGTATTGTGGGTGTTTCGGGCGGCGACGCCGCCCGAAACACCCACAACCCTCTCTTATCCCGAATCGAGATAAACTAGATAGTCGATCAATTGACAGATAAATACATTTTTGTATAATTAATTCGATAAGAATCGAATTAATTGCATGGAATTTGTTATTTACCTGAAGAAAGCAATTAACATCAAGATGAAAAACCATGATCAGTGAAGAAGAAAAAATTGCAGATGAGGTATTGAAGTTCTTCAAAGCTCTTGCGGACGCCAATCGGCTGAAGATTTTAGGCCTCCTGGCTCAAGAAGACCTGAGCGTTGAGCAATTAGCGGTGATGCTCAAATTGAGACCCTCGACCGTTTCACATCACCTTTCAAAATTATCTGAAGCTGGCCTGGTCAGCGCCAAAGCGATCAGTTATTACAATATCTACCAATTTGATAATAAAGCATTGGAGGCGATTGCTCAACGCCTGTTATCGAAAGAAAACCTGTCCGCTATAGCTGTGGACGTGGATTTGGACGCCT
>WOR8_10002848_pt1 | contig 18194 bp, 22 predicted proteins | sample DeeMarSeWOR38_10_FD_19890 | JGI IMG/M metagenome (IMG submission 19890)
CAAAAGAGTCGTAGTCTTTCATCGTTTTCATCAACGTTCTGATTAAATCCCCATGTTGAGTTCCAACATCCAAGACCCTCCCACCAGAAACGGTTGACAGTCTATCTCGAATCTTGAGAACTCCTGAGTTGCGAATGCTATCAGTCAGGCGCTCCAACTGAGATCTCCCTCAAGAACCCAGAGGTTGATTGGTCTTAAAGCCTATTTTATGAAAGCATAATGCGTCAGCAGAGAAGAGTTCCTCAACCGGTTGCACTGATTTGCGTCTAACACAGTTACTATTAAGCCTCCGGAGAAGCTTGCCATACGTATGTATGAGGATAACGTGATTTCCTGAGAAATATCGTGGAAAGAAAGATGGTACATCAGCTCACTCATGCTTAGACTTATATACGCAAATAATAGCGCTTGGGGAAGCATTCTCCTTGGGCTGCTATTTGACATATGTTTATCCATGCATGTCGGCGGCTATATCTCAGGGAGGACAACAAAGGTGATCGAAAGAAATGGCTAGACCAGTGCGTGCCAACCAGCAGCAGCGGAAGGGAATAGCAGTATGTTCCGTCTGCGGTGGCAGTGATTTTTATGAAGACTTGACACGCGGTGAGCACATTTGCACTTCATGCGGATGTGTAATTAACGAGAGACTACTGGACACAGGACCAGAGTGGAGAGCATTCACGGCTGAAGAGCGAAATGCTAGAGCGAGAACTGGTTCACCGATGACATTGACAATGGCAGACAAGGGTCTTGCTACTACAATTGGCTGGAGCGACAGAGATGCCAATGGTCGTGCGATTGCTGCGAGCAGCCGAGCTGCTATCTACCGAATGAGGAAGTGGCAGATTCGTACTCTGGTTCACAGCTCCCAGCACAGGAATCTCAGTATTGCTATGAGTGAAATGGACAGGCTGACCTCACAGCTTGGTGTCCCGAGCGAAACCAAGGAAACCTCAGCACTCATCTATCGTAAGGCACTCAGCAAGCGCCTCGTCAGGGGTCGAAGCATAGAGGGCATGGTGGCTGCGACCATCTATCTCTCTTGCCGAATTCACAAGATTCCCCGACAACTGGATGAGATTGTCACAGAGGCAAGGGTCAACAGGAAAGAGCTTGGACAGTGTGTCCGACTCATCCTGAGAAACGTTGACGTGAAGGTCCCAATTCCTTCAGCAAACGACCTCATGCCAAGGATCTCAGCGGATCTTGGTCTTGATGGCAAGACAGTCCAGACTGCAATGAACATAATCAACGATGCCAGAGAGAGAGGTATCACAGCTGGCAAGGACCCTGGTGGTCTTGCACTATATTGCAGGCATCATCGAGGACGACAGAAGGACTCAGAGAGAGATTGCTGAGGCTTCAAACGTCACAGAAGTTACTGTTCGTAACAGGTACAAGGACCTGGCAAACAGTCTAAAGATTACAATCAAACCATAGTGGTTGGGAGTTCTCCCAACTACACTTTTCCTATTTTTCCATTACATTCATTTGTTTGAGAGGACAGACTGTTTCAGATTCAAATGAACAAGTTCATTCTTGCACTCTGTGGTCTTCCAGCATCTGGTAAATCAACACTCGCAGATGCTATCCAGAAAGCACTCGACTTCGAAGTAGAAATAGTGAGAACTGATGAGTGGAGAGATGAGGCGTACTACACTGATTGGAAACCAGAGAAAGAGAAACCGGTACGTCAGGCAGCCATAGACAAGGTGGAGAGGTTGGTCAAGGATGGTAAGAGTGTAATCCATGATGACACAAACTACTACACCAGCATGAGGCATGAGTTGTTCAAGATAGCCATAGAGAACAGATACGGTTTTGCTATCATTCACATCACGACACCAAAGGAGACTGCAATTCGATGGAACAATCAGCGAGCAGACTCCGATTTTCCAGATAGTGTAATTGAGGACATTGATGAGAGATTTGACAGTCCAGGAAGACGCTATCTGTGGGACAACTCAGATTTAGAGGTCGATATGGAGAAGCAATACATTGACATTGTAGTTCCGGAGATAGTCGAACTTCTTAGGGAACTGCAACCAGCTCTTGGTGAAGAACCAGGTGTGATAATTGAGTCAGAGTTCGACAAGGTCGATACAATGACTCGCCAGATTGTATCGGGATTTCTAGAGGAACATCCTGAGCTTAGAGGGAGTAGAGAAGTTACCAAGATGAGAAGAGGTGTGCTTCAAGAGGTACACCAAGGGATTGTCCCTATAGATCTCGCTAGCGATAAACTTCTTGAAAGATTGGAGGAGTTGCTTTGAGTGGGTATAGCACCAGACTTGTTTTTTGAGAGATATGGACCCAGGGAGGAAAAGCACATCTGTTGGCGAACGATAGGTGTTCTCTGTGTGGTAATAGTTGGTTTTTTCCTGTTCTTCATAGTCTATACATCAATCTGGAAGATGATGTTGCCGACACTCACAGACTATGGTCTCGATCTAATTAGTCTCGGATTGATTTTTGGAGTGATACTGGTCATCTATATCGTGAGGAACAAGTCACCGGAAAAACGAAAGACAGTGGCGGCCTCCTAAGAGAATCGAACTCTCAACGCTTGCACGTTCATGGGTTTGAAGCCCACGGGACCGGACCACCGACCCTGTAGAAGGCCATGGCTTATCTTGGATGGAAACCAATCTAAATGTAGCGACTGATGATGTTCTGCGTTTCTCGTTTCCATTCTATACTCTTCTTTGCCAGTTCTGATGCAATATTACTTGGCATTGTTTCCTCACGAGGAAGTGACTCGATCTTTGTCAGCCATGCAGCAGTTGTGAGTGTGACGGAGGGAACGCTCTCCTCGCCCTCTGTGGCCTTGATCATCATCTCTCTCCCGTGAGCCACTTGGATATAGACATCATTCACAGGGGCTTTGGCAAGAATTTCTTTGACCACTCTGTCCCAGCAAGTCTTTGCAACCAGGGCTTTCTTGAGTTTGGTCTTGTCCCCCTCAGACAATGCCTGATATTTTGAGAGTGTGTCGTTCATGGCTTGAATGTGATCATCGATGTAGACAGCGAGAGCGACCTCATCATGACCTTGCGCAGTCAACTCCACGGCAGACTGGGCTCCCGTGACCTGTATAGCAGCATGAGCTTCCTCACCAGCAATTCTGAGAGAAAACCTTGCAGACCCTTGGAAGTCCTGACTCTCAGCTTCACTATGCTCCTCCAGGATCAGGTTGGGTTTGCATGCAACGACATACCAGGCAAGTCTGAACACAACATCAGGATCAACGCTGCTATAGTTAAGTTTGCGAGAGACCTCGGTCATTTCGTCATTCATCAATCTTGCCCTCCCTCAAGGGTGCTATAGTTTCTTGCTGGCCTCCTTATAGAGTTTGGTTGTGGCTGTCTCCACATCACTTTTCGAGGCGCCAATGGCTGCACTCATGACAATGTAGCTGTGTGGGTAGTCTTCAACTGATGAGCCCATCCCACCTTTTTCGACAGCCCGAGGACCTGTTACACGTGCATTATACAGTCTAGCACCGATTTCTCTAGCATCTAGACCATCCATTGTCATCGCACATGCGACTGGATTCCATACTCTGAGGACTCGCTGGTTCAGCTTCTCCGCTATCTCGGTCATCAGGGTTTCCAATAGTGATCTATTCTCAATCTGTTCCTTCTGGAGGTCTTTATAGATGTCTAGTCCGATAGCCAAAAGAGCCGCGAGAGTCTGTGCAATAGGTGCAGCAGTCGCCCGACCTGCATAGGTGTCAGCAATAGAGTCGATGAACTCCTTCTTTGGAGTGACCACAATTGATGCCCCAACTGGAGCCAGGAAGTTCTTGTCGCTGCTCTGAACGACCGCGTCCACTCTACCTGCATCGATGGCAGCCCGAACCTCTTTCATCACCTGTTCGGATTGCACACCATATGCATTGTTTATCACAAGAGGAACATCATGTCCTGCACACATTTTCGCGATATCCTTCACAGGATCTGATTCCCGCGGTGGAAAGAATGTTGTAGTAGCCAGAACTGCAGTCGACTCGTTATTCTCGATCTCCTTCTCAAGTAGACCCATATCCACATTGACAGCATCACCCTCAATGATGGTTGGGACTACAACCTCTTCAAGCCCAGTGAATGCAATAGCACGATGAGGAGATGTGTGGTCTATTCGTGGAAAGAGAACCCGTCTTATCCCAAGCTCTCGTCTGAGGGCTCCGAGGACCAAGGAGATAGTCATCCCTGTGGAGAGAGGTGTGACTAGACCGCCCTTCACATTGCTGAGTCCTAGCTTTCGAATGGCATCGAGAGCGACACTGTTTGCCACCTGTTGCATCTGCGAGGCTCCAGGAGCTTTGGGCTGGGGAGCAGCCAACTTTCCGCTTCTGCCGATACCATGGTTGAACCCAATCGATAGACGACCCACATAGGGAGATGCGACTCTTGCCTCGCGTTCGCCAACCCTTGCCGCCTCAGGGTCCTTGTCAGTATCCAAAGAGGAGAGGAGCTGGAACATCATCTCAAGCTGGAGGTCAGTCAGCGCCTTCTGTGGGAAGAGACGGCGATTGAGTACATCCTTCACAGGACCTAGCAGTGAATCCACAGTTGTGCGTCCTCTACGCAACATACTATCAGGAATCGTCTTCTCCAAGATGCGTTCGATTTCGTCATCATCCAAAGCAATATTCCTCCTCTGTCAACCTCTTGTAATAGACCTCTTCATTCTCAGCCACAGATTGTTCGAAATCAACGATGACCACTCCTCGTGTACCAAAGGGCTGCCTAATAATACCGACCACTCCGTTCTTACTCTTAACAGAGGCATTGACCAACCTAGCAGCAATCTGATTGCTTGATGCGAGTCCTTCCACCAGAGTGTCATTCTCACGGATTCGATGGACCTTGCCGATTCGGGTCCGTGGTCTTAGGAGTCTGATTCGTTCTGGAATGTCGACTACTTCGCCAAATCCAACAATCCTCATTTGAGTGGGAGATAGGTCAGTCCTGTGAACAAGTATTCTGGTACCCTCTCTGAGTGCCACTCGTTTCTTGAGTAGAATTGCTGCAGGAAATGAGTTGCTGGTTGCCTCTTTCTGAACAACTCTCTCCTCATCTAGAGGGATAATTTGACCAGTGGCAGATGGCATACCGATTGATACGCTGACCACCATTCGGTTTGTTATCTTTCCTTGATAGAGGGGATTTACTTGCATCTGCGCTATGAATCCAGAGGATACTGTCATCCCTCCACGAACTGTGAGGTAGTCACCTCTAGCTATTTCGGAATCGTCAATATCTGGAATGTTGATCCCTACTCGGTCTCCCGCAGATGCTGATTCACGCTCCTTGCCAAAGGTCTGAATAGAGCGAATACGACTGGTCTTTCCAAGAGGAGAGATTTCAACAGGATCTCCAGTCTTGACTACACCTTGGAGAACAGTGCCTGTCGCCACAGTTCCATGACCCTTCACAGGGAAGGCATGGTCAATAGGGATGATCAGTGGACCCTTCAGAAGTCGTTCTCGTGGCTTCAATATTTTCCGAAGCGCCTCTTTGAGCTCTCCAATACCAGATGCAGTATGTGCAGATACTCGAACAATGGGAGCCTTTGCAAATACTGTATCATGAAGGATTGCGCGTATCTTCCCTTCAGTTGCAGCCAGTTGAGATTCATTCACCAGGTCAGACTTTGCAAGTGCGACTACGATGGATTCAACACCCATGGATTGCAGTACTACAACATGTTCGCCTGTCTGTACCTTTGGACCTTCATCTGCGGCTACAACTAGGATTGCAGCATCAATGATATTTGCTCCAGCAACAACGCTTCTGATCAGGTCTGCATGCCCCGGGGCATCGACCAACGTGACCAAGTATTTGTCCAGTTCAAACATGGTGAATCCGAGATCGATTGTGATTCCTCGTTTCTTTGATTGAGGATGTTTGTCAAGTCCCGCTGTCGAAACTTTCTCGCTCAGCGCTTTAGCTAGGGCGGTCTTGCCATGGTCAATGTGACCCATTAGCCCCACATGCACTGGTATGAGATTGTCCATTTTGAGCCTCAGATGAGGATGATGAAACTGAGCATAAAACCATTGTCAGAGGACTTTATTGGGAGGATTGCCGAACCAAACACCATGGTATCACGATCACTCGAGAAGATGATGCTTATTGCAATTGGTCTCTCGACTGCAGTCATTGTTGGTGTCCCGGTATTGATGTATGCTATTGATACGATAAACACAACAAATCAGTTGCAGGAGGCACAATTGACAGCTGAGCTGATTCATAATGCTACGAGGGATGTTGATACAGGAATCTCCAATTCGTCTACATTCACCATATGGATCCCCAAAGGTGCAGTTGTATCATCAGTGGGGAATGCTCTAACTGTGTCTTTTGCAGAAGTAACAGAATCATGGACTGAAACGTATGACCATGAGATATCAGTTGATGACCCTCCATTCAATCCTGGAGACCGATTGCTCTATACTGTAGAAGTTGTTATGATTGGAGATGTGATTCACATCACCTTTGATGCTGTCCCAATATGAGATTCATGAACTCAATAGAGCACAACGTTTTTAATCTAGGCACAGGTTCTCGCGCCAACAGCACCTAGCGAGGACTGAATTCAATGGCAGAAGATGCCGATTATGTCGATGAAACTAGCACTGACGAAGATGAGTCAGAGCTAGAAGAAGACATACTCGAGGAACCTGAAGAGGTGAAAGAGAAAGAGAGTAGGAAGATGACACTTCCGAAAAATCCTCTTGGACTAATCCTGAATCTCAGAATGTTTAGAAGATTAGTTCAAATCATATTCTTCATTGGAGTGAATGGATACATTCTACTTGCATGGTTTCGTATGCCCAATGTCCAAGCATTCTGGATGTCCATCTGGAGTAACTTGCCAAGCATTCCAATTCTTGCGCCTCTCGAAGCTCCGTTTGCAGCCATAGCTGGGTCGTTTGATACTTTACAAAGAGAGTTATCCTCTGGAATATTTCCCTTCTTCACAATTGGAGCCATGCTAATCATCCTGATTGTCGTAGGTCGTGCTCCATGTGGATGGCTCTGCCCAATCGGTACAATCCAAGACTTTGTCACTCTCGGGAAGAGAACCAAGACCAGACCAACACAGAACGCAGAGAAGGAACTGAGAAGAGTGAAGTCATACGTCTTCATCATTGCAGCGTTCTTCGCAGTTTGGGTAGGTTTTGCACGAGCAACTGGATCAGCTGATTCTCTAGAAGCCACGCTGGGGATATTTGCTAATGACATATTTGCACCACTTAATCCCGCACACATTCTCTTCGTCGTGCTTCCTCAGCAAGCTGAATTGGGTCTGTGGCCGACTAATTTGAACACATTGTGGTACCTATTACAGTGGGGATGGCCACTCGTACAGTTGGGTTTTGTAATCTTCATCTTTGTGGTTTCATTCTGGGTCCCAAGATGGTTCTGTAGATGGATCTGTCCAGCTGGATGGTTCTACAGCATATTTTCCAGGGATGCCATGATTGGAATTGGTAGAAATCCAGCGAGGTGTACTCCAGACACATGCAATGTCTGTGAAGTGGTCTGTCCAATGAACATCAGGATCAGGAAGTTTCCGTATCAGCATATGCATAGTCCAGATTGTATAATGTGTCTGGACTGTATGAGCCACTGTCCAAACAAAGCAGTAGTAATCAGATTCTCATAGGTCCAATTGCTCTGAAGACTCTAGAACATCGTTGAAAGCATCGTTCACTGAAGAGTAGAGACTCATGAGCTCCAGCCCATGTTCTGTCACGCGTGCACCTCCACCGCCTTCCGTACCACCCTTGAAAGTCTCAACCAAGACCACTCCAAGCTCCTTCTCTATCTTCTTGATGACTCCCCAAGCATATCGATAGGACATGCCAAGCTTCTTGGCACCCTTGGTGATGGTCCCTTCTTCATGGACTGATTTGATGATTGCATATGCGCCAGGTCCGAAGATATACTTTCCATCCCTCTCAAGCCACAACTTGTAGTTTGGTTCGAGTTTGAGGGGTTTCTCCTTCTTCGGACTCAAATCAACTCCTCCTGGAGGATTGTCTTGTCAACTCGCAGTCTGTATCAATGACCCCAGCGAAGACGTTCAGCTTTCGTGTCTTTCTTGAACTCTTTCTTCACTGCCTTCCAGTGGTCTGCACACATGTAGATTGTCCTTGATTTAGCATCCTCTACTCGGAGATTGGCCTTTGCAACACTCTCAGCAATTCTATCTCTTTTCATGGACCTCTTCGAAGGCTTTCTACAACCAACAATACTGCAAATTTTATCCGTTGACACTTCCGACACTTCAGGGCAGTACCAGTTGTGAGCCATTATAACTATAGCGCATAGATATCAGGCGTTTGCATTTCTAGGAGTTATGACGCTCCCCTTGGAGAAATCGAAGAGGACTCTGTCTTCTTCCCCCATCCTGAGTCTGACTTCTTTTGATGCGTCGACCTTTCCGATTACTGTGGACGACAAGTCATGTTTCAAAACAGTGTCTTGAAGCTTGGCCAAGTCTTCTCTTTGTGTGGCAACCAGAAATCCGAGGGAGATAAACATTCGAATCCAGTCTTCGAATTCAATGTCTGATGGTCTTGACTTGTCGATTGCATCAAGGTCAAGCGATCCGCCTCTTCCTGAGTATTCTAGCATCATAGCTGCAGTGCCTATGACTCCAGCTACTGATACATCCTTAGAGGCCGTGAGAATCTGCATGCTTGCTAGTGAATTCATTACAGAGAGTCTTTTGACAACTTCATCTGATGTCCTGTCTGTCACAGAGTCCCAACCAAGCCTGTAGCTTTCTCCCCTCTGTCCCACTCCATCATATATCAGAACAAGCAGATCATCTATTCCAGCACCGCCTGCAGTGAGAAGATTCTTCGCTTCTACAGTGCCTGTCGTAGAACCAACAACATAGGTCGAGCTAGACTTGGGATTAGTATGCCCACGTACAATTGGAACACGAAATGTGTGAGAACCAGCAATCAAGCCATCGAGTAGAGCCTCACCGATGGCTGGATCCGAATAGGACAGGGCTACTGCAAACGACGTTGGAGTACCTCCAGCAGCATAGATATCCATCACATTAGCCAGCACGGCATTGAATCCAGCTGCTCTTGGATGATTCAAGCAAAGGTCCTCAACAATGGCATCGGTTGTTAGTAGAATGGAATCATCAGAATCTGTTTCGATAACTGCTGAGTCTTCTCCCAATCCGTGAGGAGTGTCACCCTTGAAGGACTCTAGTCGTAATTTGTCAATGATTGAGGGAAGAACGAACTTGCGAGAGATGCCATCAAAACTCAGAAGGAGTTTGACGATCTCATCAAGACGGCTCAAATCAAATCACTCGACACCTAACTATGGGCCAGTAAGAAATCCTAAGGCAAAGGCAGCTTGACCTAATAGGACACCAATTCCTAAGAGTGATATCCCGACCATTAAGTAGATGAGTGCCCTCATTGAGGGGCGGATTTCTTCGAACACTGCAGTTCACCTTTGCCTGACTGCGAACTGGGTGTCGCTTATAGACATTGCGTAACAATATCACTTTCTTTTTTCTCTGAACTTTCTTGCCAGATCCTTGGGCATCGCGTCAGGGTATGGTGCATCGAGTCTGATATCAGACGAGGTCTGAACGGGTTGTATGGTCTTCAAGCACTTCCCATCCTGCGACATCTTTCGTATAGCACACTTAGAGTGAATGCACCACCCTTGGTCACATTCTTCGTCAATCCAAGTGCACCACACTTCTTTCTTGTCACCGCGCTTTCTGATCTTAAGCGCAGGAGGTTTCTTCTCACATATGAAACTCTTACAGAGAGCAGAACAATCAACATCGCTGCTAGTCATAGCTCACCGCTCCAATTTCTTACTTTGTCATTCACCTTTTCTCAGCTTGGCGGATTAGAGTTTCCAATCGTTCTCTTCCGCCATTCACTATTCTAATATTCCGTTCAAGTCGAAACTTAGAAGATTCGTATGTATCTCTTGATATGTCCCCAATTTTGAACTTGGCATTCACCCGACTGATTTCTTTCTCGAGTCCCTTCAAGGTCTTCTTTATGCCACCAAGCCATCTTTTAGCGGTCTTAATGCCATTTTTCAGATTCTTACGTAGCTCTTTCAGAGTGTCGACAATCTCTGTCTTCTGTTCATTGTAGACATCTTTGTCAACAGTTCCAGAGATGCTCTCAAGCTTTGTGAGTCGACCCTCGTGTGTATCAAGCGCTTCAAGGAGTTGTTCAAGGACTAGAGGAGTTTCTACGGTCTTCAGTTCCCGTCTACGGGACTTTGTCTTTTCAAATTCTGACCGCAGTTCTTCTGCTCGCACAGTCAAGACGGACTTGTCTGCTTGTTGAAGTTGGAGCGCCTGCCTGGTTGCTTTTGTCTTGTCGATGAGAATGTCTAATTCTATATCAACAACCTCGAGCTCGGCTCTTGCAAGAAGGACTATTGCAGCTTCATATTCCATGTCTTCAATGGTAACATCGAAGTGAGGGTATGAAACCTTTGCCACAGGCTCCAAGTCTATGGGCATCTCAGGCTCTTTGATATCTACTGGTTCTGGAGATGGAGCATCGTCTGCATGAAGTGGTTTTCCACACAGCTTGCAAAAACGTCCATCTGGGACTTCCAGGTTGCAGAAAGGACACATTACCAACGGTTCAGACATGGTTCAGGACCATCCATAACCAAAGTGCTCGGGGTAAACACCCGAATCTATCTCGTAGTCTTTCTATGCCAAAGTACCTAATCGTACACTCACTTCATCTAGCTGTGCTTTGGTTGTGACAATTGTACTCATACCATATGTTGGAAGAACTTTTAGCTCCTCCACAAGCAGAGCAATTGCCTTGTTTGAGTCAATCTCTTTCTGATCGAGAGAGCCATCAGGAAAAGTGAGGGATGCCTCGACCCACTTTGTCTTGGTCTCGTCAGCGGGAAACAGACAGTAGATGTAGTCGTCGTTGCTGCAGATAAATGAAGGAGTGTTCTCCCAGGCTTTAGCCAACAGCACACCAAAAGCCTTTGCATTCTCAGCCTTATCAGCCATCAGGAATCATCCTCGGGGGCTAGATGTTAGCAAGGACAATGAAACTGCCAACTTAAGGTTTTTGCGAACTTATGGTCTATGCCAGACGAACGAATAGTAGGCAATCTCATGATTTTCTTTGACTGTCGCTATAATGAACTTCTTACGAACGCTAGTAGCGAGGCGACCTGCCCTTACAATGTCGAGTGGCACGACTCCTTTCCTCTGTGGTATCACATGGACTAGAAATGGTGCATGATCTTTGCCAGGTCCATGTTCATAGACCGCGAAATCAGTGCCAAACTTGAGACCGGGTCGTACGACATATCCACGCTCTCGCAACTGAGAATAGACTAGAAACCGGTCTCTGAACTCATCAGAGAGTTTCTCACCTAGGTCGAGAATCTTGTCAACAGTGAGAGTATTTCCGGCTTTGTCGGTGACCTGGAGCCTATTCTCCTGTGCCAAAAACGCGCATTCGACTAGTGAGAGTTCTAGTGGTTTATCAAAGACCGAGGACTTGGGTTTCCGAATGCCCACTGGCTGACCAAAATATCCCTCATCATACAGTTTCATACCTTGATCAGAATCCCAAACAATTCCTCGGTCCCCCACAAGGCTCGCATGTGCAAGAGGAATCTTAGGATTCAAATCATAACACCGACTGTATCATGTATGCAGGGTGAGTGAGAGTGTGCGAATGACTAGGGCTGCATCTTCACCGAAGTTTGCCATATCTTCGAGCATGTTTATGAAATCTCGGAACCGCAACAAAATTGCCATAGGTATCTCTAGAGGATATAGTAGAGTCACAATCTCTCTCTGTAGAACATCAATCTCCTTTTCGAGTCTACATATCTCATCTGCATGCTTCATGGAGGATTCCATGTTAATTGAGAGGAATCTTACCGCTTCCCTCTGTTCTGACACTAGAGAGTTGAAGAGCATTCCAAGATTAGCTATCTTCTCCTTGAGCTCTCCTTCTGGAGTCCATTCTCCAACTACTGCTGCAAGGTGGAAACAAGCAATCTCCGAACCATCAATTCCCTTGTCGTTGTAGAAGACAAGCTTGAGTAAATCTTCTCGCTGCATGAGGGTGTTCGCTTCAGCAAGCTCGTTGAGGATGGTCCGTTTCAGTTTGTCACCCTTTTCCTCAAGTTCTGTTATCTTCTCCAGGTCTTCCTTGTCAATGGCCTGCTTGCCATCTAACCAATCTGCAATCGCATTAACAACAATCTTACTTGCAGACATAGCCGTGCGATAATGCTCGTCCAACATCTGAGTGATGTTCGCAAGCTCAGAACTCATGATGCGCCCATTATCAAGTACCATAGTAGTTATCACCCTGTAAGCTGGAGTCGATTGGAGTAGCTTTTTAATTCTTCTGGACATCCAGCTGGAAGAGGAGGACACGGATCGTTGGAACTCTGGCAGATCATCGTAGCTTTGATCCAAGGATTGGTCGAATGGTTACCAATCAGTAGTGAAGGACAGGTTGTTCTGTTTCTGTACAACTTCGATCTAGTTCCGCCTGAGGACATTGTTTCTCTTGTTGTATGGCTTCATCTTGGTACAGCGCTAGCTGTGATTGTCAGATATCCAAGGGTGATTCTAGATATTCTTAGCCTGAAGGACAGACAACTCTTCAGATTGCTACTCATCGCTACGCTGAGTACTGCCATCACTGCAGTCCCACTATACTTCTTTCTCAGGGACACCCTCTTATCATTTGAATTCGTGAACGTATTGGTGGGAGGCTTGCTGTTCATCACTGCAGTCGTCCTATATCTTCCTACTCGGACTGGGAATGGTTCAATTGATACAACAAAGGATGTTGAAGACCGAGAGGCAGCATCCACTGGGCTTGTCCAGGGATTGGCAGTTCTTCCAGGTCTCAGCAGGTCTGGAGTGACAATCTCTGCTCTTCTTATGCAACGGATTGACAAGGAAACAGCAATGCGTTTCAGCTTTCTGATGAGTGTTCCTGCAGTTCTGGCAATATTCGTTCTCGAGATTGTATCAGGAAGCACTCTACCATCTAGTGTTGGTCCTCTTGATCTCGTTTTGATTGAAGGAATAGTATTCGCTACGGGTCTATTATCAATGGAATTCCTTCTACGATTGGTTCGTAGAATCAGTTTCTGGAAGCTATGCTTGGTGCTTGCAGTCATCGCAATTCTGTTCGGACTTCCAGCACTGCTGCCGACTTAGCGGTTACTCCTCACGTTTCTGGAACATGATTGCAATAGGAGCGTTTGCCTTACGCCACTCTGCAAGCTTGCCTTCATAGTTGAGAGGGATAGGATGTCGACCATGGTTTCCAGCAACAATGAAGAGAGTCCCAATTCTCGCCTGTTGGTAGAGGATCTTGATCCAGTTGTCTGTTCTACGGACAATCTTCTCCAACAGTGTCTTTGGAGGAGTTCGATGCCCATACTGCGCATATAGACTCTCAAAGTCTAGAAAGTGCAGATATAGCAACTCGCTCTTGGCGATATGTTTTGTAGCCTCAATGTAGGTGGCCATATCGTCTCGGGGTTGGACTGTATACTCTGAATTAAACTCACAATGATCCATATCTTCCTCACGACATATGACCTGAGTTGCCTTGCCATAGTTCTTGACATGTTGGATGAGATGAAAATCAGGCCTGTGTCCTTTCAGGAGTCTCTTGATGAGAGGAAGGGCATATGGGTCATTAGTATCAAGAAGTGCAAGGACCTCCATGTTCTTGATGAGGGCCTCAGGTTTATACACAACAGCCTCGAAGAGTCCGAAGTTGTCTATCATGATAATGACAACTGCCGTTGGGTCGAACTTCTCTAGCAACTCCTTATTCGGAGCAAAGAGTCCCTCAGGAACCTCCAATCCTAATAATGCAAGAACGGTGGCAGGAAATTCTAGTGCTGTAGTTCTGACCTGTGGAAACGACATTCCTCTTCCTCAACTGCGTATTACCGTACTTTACTCATCTACTTAACCCTATGGCCTATGGAAGAGTTAAAAAAGTCACCCGAGTGATGACCCCTGAGAGGCCAGTTAATGACTCTAAAGGACATCATATACAAGGACACAGTCAAGTTCATTCTCTCCGGTGGCAAGGGAGGTGTAGGGAAGACTAGCTCGGCTGGAGCCATGGCAGTACTATCTGCTCGACATGGTTTTCGGACCCTTGTCCTCTCAACCGATCCTGCACACAGCCTGAGTGATAGCTTTGACCAAGATCTCTCTGGTGGAGAAATCATTCCAGTAGAGGGATTTGACAATCTCTGGGGGATGGAGATAAGCACAGAGAAAGGCATGGAGCAGTTCCAGCAGGTCATGGGTGATGGTGCCGTTGGACCAGAGGCACAAATGGCAGCTGGACTGATGGGAGACATGACTGGTATGGCTCCTCCAGGGTCTGATGAGGCCATGGCATTTGGCAAGATTCTGGAGTTCTTGGAAGATTCCTCATATGACAGGGTCATTTTCGACACTGCACCAACTGGTCACACTCTCAAGTTGCTCGAGTTGCCTGACCTTCTTGATAGCTGGCTTGGCAAGATCCTGACATTACGACAGAGACTGAGCTCAATGATGTCAGGACTTCGTGGTATGTTTGGTGGTGGTGACCAAGAGGACGACTCATGGAAAATGATCCAGCAGACAAAGGACAAGATTCGTGCAGCAAGGATTGAGCTGTCAGACCCTGATACAACTCAGTTCGTTGTGGTGACCATACCTGAAGCCATGGCCGTCTTCGAGACCCAGCGATTATTGACAAGCCTTGCCTCTTGGCACATCCCTGCAACACACTTGATTGTTAACCAATTAGTTCCGCCAAACCCGGACTGCCAATTCTGTTCAAAGCGTCATGAAATGCAGATAGCCAATATGAAAGACATCAGAGAGCTCTATTCAGACATGGACATCACAGAGGTCCCACAATTCGAAGGGGAGATAAGAGGAATAGACGGTCTCACAAGACTGGGTAAGATCTTTCTTGGGGAGGAGAAGGAATAACAATGAGACACTCGACTAAGAGAAAACTGATGTCACTGTGCATGGTCTTACTGTTCCTAGGTTCATTTGCAATAGCAATATACCTAATGCACAGGCCTTGAAGAGAACTAGACGCCTTTTACACGCTTGACGACTGGTGGGCGAATCTTGTAGAGGATTCGACCTCCGCAGTATGGACACTTCACACCTGGTAGTGTCTTAAGACCCTCGGGGGTTACCTCTCTATGACATTTGTGACACACGTAAACCATTCCAGCCACCAACTGTTGTCGCGGAATAGAGCAATATGAAGCTTTTCTTAGGGCCCAAGAGTGTTTGTTATTCTTTGAATCGATTTTCTATTCACTCCAAGCCATATTGGAGAACTCAATTGCCTGTACGACCTTCTGAGTGAATTCGTTTGATTCGCACTCAAATGTGTACATTACAAATCCATCATAGGCAAAGAAATGCATCCTTCGGACATGATAGATAATCTCTGGTTGTGCGATTTGCACTAACTCAAGGAATTCATTGCGCTTGAACTTCACACGATAAGAACTTGACTGTTGAACTGCAGCTGCAGTTGCTCCGCCTGCATAAACCATCTTCAAACACCTATTGGGTTGTTCTTTTTCGCGGCATCTAAACTTAATCCTCTATGCAGTATATTACATCCAAAGCGGCTCCTCAACAACTTCTCCAGCAACTAATCCACTGCTCAAAACATCAGTCACTCGGACTGACAGAAAAGTCCCGGATGAGAAACCACCTTGGACAGTCATGAGAGGCCCCTCCTCAAGAGGATAGACCATGGTGAATCCATGATGAGTCCTTGAAGGTTCGGCAGCAATACCCCGAACAATAGTCCCCACATACTGCTCCTTCTTCTGGCGATTGATCTGTTCAGCCTCTTTCCGAAGTCTGATTCCAAAATCATCTCTGACCGAGGATTCCGGAAAGTCAGCGAATGCTGAGCCAGGCAAGGCCCGAAAGCCATAGAGTATTATCCTCTCAGCACCAGCTGCACTGACCTCTCTCATCATCTTGATCGACTGTTTGATTGTTTCTTCATCTTCTCCTGGGAGACCGTAGATGAGATAGACAAATGGCTTCATTCCAAACCTCTGAGCGATGTTGACTGCACGAACGACGTCACTTGAATTCCCACACTTCCCAATCTGTTTCATGTGATAGTCCGAACCAGTTTCGAGGCCTATGTTTGGAGAACTGGATATCATTGACTCCTTCAGAGTCTTAGCCACATCTTCAGTGAACAGACATGCCTTCATGTTTTCGATGGCAATGTGCACCTTGCCCTCAACTACCTGCGGGATGGAATTCAGTGAATCTATGAGATTCCTGATGGCATCAAGATTTGCTGGAGGATAACATGGATTTGTGAGCGGTTCTTCACCACGCATATAGTCCAAGAACCCTGGAGCTTCTAGTACAATCCTGTGTACTCCAAGATCGACAAGGTCTCTCACCTCCCAGACAATGGATTCGGTTGTCCGACTTCTCGGTGGCCCCCAAGTACCTGGGACACTACAGAATCCACACCCTGGCGGAATTGATTCTGGACAGTCCAAGCGAACCTCGGCATCCTCAGAGTCACAGTTTGAGCACTCGGTGCATGCAGTCCCGTCGGGCAGAGGAAGTTTGGTCCGTCTGAAGTTGGAGCAACCTCTGAGTATCTCTACATACACCTTGCTAGCCTGATATGCTGGATAGTCGACGATTCGTACAGTTGATGGTGCAAACTTCTCTGAGAGCTCAGTAGAGGACAGATATGGACGTGTGGATGTGACAACTGGGTCGTCAGATTCCATGAACGCTATTCCAGGAACTTCTGACAATTGAGCTCCATCATTCAACAATCCATGCTGGAGAAGGTCGGTAAGTGTGACTTCTCCCTCTCCAATCACGACAACATCAGGTTTGATTTCCCTAAGAACTCTCTCTGGTTCTGCAGAGATTGGTCCGCCTATCATCACCTTTCCCTTTGGTTTGACCTGTCGCCACATCTGGACTAGTTTCTGGATAGCGACCCAGTCCATTGTCATGGCACTGACTGCCATATGTTCGAACTTCCTGAGAGGCCCACGCTTGGCAAGAAGATCTTCGACCCTGTAGATCCTACAACCAATATCGTGCTTCTCAAACACCCCTGCAACAGTTCGAGGACCACAGCCTACGGAGTCACGTGAACTTGTTCTTCTACCAGTGCCAGCACTGAGAGCGTCAACTATCAGAATCCTGTCTGTCATGAGTCACCTGAGCCATATTCTCAGTGTGCTATTTACTGTTCCTAGAGAACAGATTTGCACTAACTCATAGCACTTATATGGCGCTAGGGACACATCTCTCTCTGGCGATAAGTATTAGCCAACAACAAGGAGTATAATGCTACGTGAGTGACGACGAAGGCGGAATTTGCCCGAACTGCGGATTGCCTCAGGACCTTTGTGTCTGCGAAACCATCGCACAGGAAGAGGCAAGGATTACTGTGACTGTAGAACGACGAAAATGGGGTCGATTGACGACTGTTGTTGAAGGTTTTGACAAAAACATCGACCTCAGTGATTTGGCCACGAAATTGAAAGGTAAACTGGCCTGTGGTGGTGCTGCGAAGCACGGTCATGTGGAGCTTCAGGGAGACCATCGTGGAGTCATCCAAGAGGTGCTTGCAAAGCTTGGATTTCCAGAAGAGATGGTCCAGGTTGATTGGTCATTCCAAAGATCAGGAAGAAGGTAGCGCCCACTCCAGATGTATCTTAGTGTGCTTCAGAATTAGAGGTTTTGAGATTAGGTGAAGGTGAGTTTATGATTGAGGGAATGTACGCATCACTATATCAACCCTTCAAAGTTCAATCATTATTCCGTAACCTGATCCATCGTTGATTGCCGCTTTTTATGTTCACGCTGATAATATGCGAATGCAAACAAATGAAGGAAATAGAATCCAAGTACGATGTTCCCTAATAAACGAGAAACAATGAACACATAGCCATTCAAAATTATACTTCCTAGCATAAAGAGTAACACATATGCTTGGAGTTCTCTCGGCCATTTCTCAGGATGGTGAAGGGGTTTCTTTCGTGTGTATAGACGATACCAAAAATCATACACCAAGAATACAATCACAGGCAGACCAGTAATTATTCTTGCAC
>WOR8_10002863_pt1 | contig 18168 bp, 17 predicted proteins | sample DeeMarSeWOR38_10_FD_19890 | JGI IMG/M metagenome (IMG submission 19890)
GGCTGTGCTTGCGCACAGCGATTACAATGATAAATCAATTGATTACAGTGGTGCAGAAGTTTAGAAGTTTATGCCTGTCCCCACAGTTTATCTTAATTTGATCAGTTTCTGAACGATCTGTCCGCTGATTTCCACGAAATATATCCCCGGTGCGAGCGTGGATGGGTCAACCGTCCTGCCTGCTATGTCAAAGACTGTGCACGCCTTGCCCTCGGGTAACTTGATTGCCCCGCTGAATATCGTAAAGCCGAGATATTCATGCTGGTTGGCAGCCCTTTCGGTCGTGTATTCAGTGACTCCCGTATACTCAAATGTTGCAGTTACGTTCTTATCGTAGTCCATAAAGAGAGTTGTTGGATTTTCACTGCCGGTCAGGTCACCGCTCCACTGCAAGAATTGAGAGCCTGTGTCCGGTACGGTTGTTCCATAATAAGCAGGTGGGTCAGGCATGAGATTGACCGAGCCATTGCCAATGATCGTTATGTTACATTGACCATTGAAATCGTAGCGCCAAACCTCACCGTTATCCTCAGCTATGAAAATCTGTGCCTGCCCAGGCATAGTGCCTTGCCATAATGCCACGCCTTCCTGGCTATCACCGGGCAAATTCCATTCCGCGAGAATCGTGCCGTCGAGTAACATAACTCGAAGCCGGGGCAGAATTCTCCACATGGCATAGAGAAGACCGTACTCCATATTGAAGTCGAGCCCGGAGATCAAAGGTATTCCTGTGTGAATGGAATCAATGAAGGTAACCATAGTATCGGTACTACTGCTTAAGATAGGGAGCTCAAAGATATAGATCGTTCCAGTTTCCTGTAACCCTGCATAAAAGTAGCCGCCTTCAGAGCTTGATGTATCGGGTATGAAGGTCAAAGCCTCAAGCCCCAAGTTAGGATCAAAACTGTGCATCCAGGGGGTCAGGTCAAAGAATCTGGTTACCTGTCCTGTTACAACATTGAATTCTTTCACTCCATCTTCTGGTCCTTCAACACCGACATAGACAAAATCGCTGTTTGCATCCGCCACACAGATACCTTCAAGGTCGCCCGATACGTTCCAGTTAGTAATATTCGCGCCGTCATAATCCATCATTGATACCATTCCGTTATCCCAAACAGTGATGAACTTGTTCAGCTGCGTGTGCCAGACAGCACCGCTGGGTTCGTATCCGGTGGGCAGACCACTACCTATCTCAACACCTGGTAATGTACCCGGCCAAGGTCCGGCAAGTGCCAATGATGATAAACAAACCAGCCATAAGATGTACTTCGACGGTGTGTTCTGTCGTGCCGTGTTCATTCAAGTCTCCATGCTATCATAACAACTCATTAATGTGTGTCAAGGATCGGGGACAGGCATGCACTTTTTACACTTTTGTACTGCTTCGCAATATGATTACAGAGATATAGGAACAGATTACAGCGATCGCAATTGTGTAAAAAGTGCATGCCTGTCCCCGGTGCCGGTGCGGATGGTTGATTTTCGCTTAAATATCGCTATTATATAAGGCTATGTCTGAAAAGTATGATGCTATCGTAGTCGGTGGTGGTCATGCGGGTATCGAAGCCGCTTTGGCGGCGGCGCGCATGGGCCATTCTGTGTTGCTTATCACTCTGAATATCGAAAAGATAGGACAGATGTCATGCAACCCGTCCGTGGGTGGCTTGGCCAAAGGGCACCTGGTTAAAGAGGTTGACGTGCTGGGTGGTGAGATAGGGGTTCTTGCGGACAAGACGGCCATTCAATACCGCATGCTCAATCGTTCAAAAGGACCGGCGGTCTGGTCACCGCGCACTCAGAACGACCGCACAAGATACCGTGAGGAAGCGCGCGCGGTGATCGAGCGAACACGCAACATCGACGTCAAGCAAGATGAAGTGACTGGAATAATCACCGAGCATGGATGCGTGGTAGGCATTCGGACTGCTTCGCAGAATGAGTGCTATGCGCGATCCGCCATAATCACAACCGGTACATTCCTGAACGGCATAATGCATATCGGGCTCCAGAGTTTTGAAGGTGGACGTCTTTCCGAGCCTAAGGCTGCGCAGCTGAGCGATTCGTTAAAGAGTTTGGGTCTGGATCTCGGCCGGCTCAAGACCGGCACGTCGCCCCGGGTTTCAGCTAAGAGCGTCAATGTAACGAATTTGAGGATCCAGGACGGAGATGAAAATCCGGTACCTTTTTCCTTCCACACGAAAGAAGTCAATGAAGAGCAAATTCCATGTTATGTTACCCACACCAATGCGAAAACGCATGAAATAATAAACCGAAATCTGGATCGCTCGCCGCTATATTCGGGCAAGATAAAAGGCATTGGCCCGCGCTATTGTCCGTCGATCGAAACCAAGGTGGAGCGGTTTGCCGGCCGTGATTCTCATATTGTATTCATTGAACCAGAAGGCATTGATGCTCCTGAATTCTACTTGAACGGATTATCTACATCGCTCCCGCATGATGTTCAACTGGCGATCCTGCACAGCATCGAAGGGTTGGAAAATGCTGAGATCACCAAACCAGGCTATGCGGTCGAGTATGATTTTGTCTATCCAGTACAGCTGCACCCGACGCTTGAGGCAAAGGACGTCAAGAATCTCTATTTTGCAGGACAGATCAATGGAACATCGGGTTATGAAGAAGCAGCTGCTCAAGGATTTGTGGCTGGGGTTAACGCCGTCTTGAAGCTGCGCGGTGAAAAATCTCTTCAGCTGAAACGCTACGAAGCTTATATTGGAGTGCTGATCGATGACCTGGTCACCAAGAATACGCTTGAACCGTATCGCATGTTCACATCTCTTGCTGAACACCGTTTGATGCTCAGGATCGATAATGTTGCCGACCGCCTCATGCACTACGGTGTGCAATTCGGGGTGGTCTCCAATGAGCAGTTCAAGAAATATGTAGACGAAAGAAAAGAGATAGATCGAGCAATTAACCAACTCAAACAAAGTGTGGTCAAACCTGAAGTGGCTGATCCAGTGCTGTTACAAAAAAATGAAGCCAGGATACCTGAAGAAAGGGGCGGTCAAACTCTTTTTCAGATCTTAAAGCGTCCGGGCATTCACTATCATGATATCGAAGCAATGAGTGATATCAGATTTGTGGAACGGATCGGCCGCCGGGTTGAGATCGAGACCAAGTATGAAGGATACATAAGAAGAGAAGAAGAGGAGATCGCGAAACTACGCGAACTGGAGAAGGAAAGAATACCGGTGGACTTCGATTATGGCTGCATTACCGGTCTATCCAATGAAGCGCGCGCAAAACTAGATATGGTGAAACCTGATAACCTTGATCAAGCATCGCGCATACAGGGCATCAGCCCGGCAGATATATTGTTGTTATTACTACATCTTAAGAAACCAGTTGCGGGAAAGGTATGAAAGAAGAATTCATAGATTTCTTAAAAACAAAGATGGTGGTTGAAGACATTGGCGGCTCGCTTTTCGTTACAAAAATAAAGGGAGTTCTGAATCCACCTATTGAGAGGACAATTACTGAGATCAAGGAATATTTTAAAGGTACTGAATATACTCCGCTTTTCTTGCAGGACAAAGATAAACACATCGTCCAGTTCGGTTACTACAAGAAACCCGAAATCAGGCCGAAATACTGGTTGAACATGATCTTGTTTGCGGCTACGATATTATCCACGATTTTTGCTGGTTCTTTGAACAGCGGCGGCAATCCTTTCGAAAATTTCGCAGACCTTTGGCTAGGAATTCCGTTTTCTGTTTCGATCATGGCCATCCTGACATGCCATGAATTAGGGCATTATCTTGTCTCACGGCGTGAGGGTCTGATCACTTCACTTCCTTATTTCATTCCTGTACCGTTCCATTTCCTTGGCACTTTTGGTGCGGTTATCAGAATGAAATCCATTGTGCCCTCCAGGAAGACTCTACTCCGCGTGGGCATGGCAGGACCAGTTGCTGGATTTCTTGTTGCGCTGCCGGTGTGCATTCTAGGTATCAGTCTTTCTGAAGTCAGAGCAGTACCGGAAACGACTGGGCTGCTCACGCTCGGCGATTCCCTCTTGTTCTCCTTCATAGCGCGGATCGTTCATCCGAATATTCAGCCAGGTTATGATCTTTTCCTGCATCCGGTCGCTTTTGCAGGATGGATCGGAATGCTCGTTACGTCAATGAATCTCATCCCGATAGGGCAGCTCGATGGCGGGCATGTCATGTATAGCCTTTTCCTCAGGAAGCGCAGGGTTCTATATATTCCTATTTTCGGTGCGCTAATCGGTCTGGGTTTTCTCTGGGCCGGCTGGTTGATTTGGGTATTGCTGGCGTTCTTTATTGCCCGCAGAGATCCAGTAATTCAAGATACTTTGACACCGCTGTCTAGCAAAGAAAAAGTGTACGCGATCTTTCCTTTGCTAATACTTGTGCTGACTTTCGTACCACAGCCTTTTGTCATTTGGTAGGGAAGACCTAAAAAAGTCTATTGTGTTTTCAGAGGGATTCTAATCTTTCTTTTTTGTTTCCAGGTAGGAACCAATTAGGTAACCCATTACAACCAGGAACATTATCATGATCGTACGCCAGAAGCCTACCGTGGCAAAGAAGACGCCCAGTATACCAGCGGCTATTGCCCCCAGCAGGGCCCTGTTCATCTTAAACATGGTTTTATGATATATAATATCCAACGAGTGTCAAGAGCAGTGTATGCATGTTTTTGATCTTGATTGAACTTTGTTTACCTAGGGTAGGGGTGGTTCAGCGGCCTTGATGCGCATTTGACTTTCTATTCCTGCTTTCTTCAATTGTATTCTAATCCACAAGAAGAGAATGCCGAGGAGAAGGATGATCATTGATGAGAATGCACTCCGCGTCAGTACCAAGAAATCGTAAAGACCGTGACAGAGGATCGCGAGGAGGATTCCGGTATGGATCAGTTTCGTTTCTTTCTCGCGTCTGAGCTTTGCCCTGCCTATATACGAACCCATGAGCGCGCCAAAGAGTGCGTGGCCAGGTACGGCAGAGAAGGCTCGCGTTATACCCGTTCCAATACCAAGTTGTATTACGTAGAATACGTTCTCAAGCGTAGCAAAGCCAAGGGATGCGGCAACCGTATATACGATACCATCCATGGCTTCGTCGAATTCCGTTGAATCGTATATCCATCTGCGCACCGCATAATATTTAAGCAGTTCTTCAATTGGTGCGATAATCAAGAATGACAGGATGAAAATATTGTATAAGTTATTCGTGTTGACTCTCGTCAAGGACATAAGACCCATCTCTGCGAGTCCGGCCGGGATAACCAGTAATCCTCCGATAATGAATATCTTTATGATCTTGAGTTTTGGCTCTGGTTCATATTTGTCACGGTGATAAAAATACCACGCCAGAAAGAAACCCGGTGCCAACGCTATGAGTAGAAGAATAATCACCACTATGAAAACATAATCAGATAACGCCGCATGTCAACTAACTGAACCACAGCAAATAACTCTAAGAGTCATTCTGTCATTCGAATGCAAATGTTCCCATTTTAGGATTTGGAGCTTGTGGCTTTCTTTATATTTGGTGCTTGCTATTTGGAGTTTCTCACCGAGGTGCTTCATCTTGATTTTTTGTCCGTGATTGGTAAAATGTCATGTGATAACCTTGGGTATAGAAACTTCTTGTGATGAGACCGCCATCGGGATCATCGATGACGGCAAACTACGCGCGAATATTGTTTCTTCACAGATTGCACACACCAAATTCGGCGGCGTGGTCCCGGAGTTAGCGGCCAGGAATCACATTAAGATAATCGTCCCTCTCACGAAAGCAGCGCTTGATGTTGCGGAAATGGAAGTGTCTGATATTGATCTGATCAGTGTGACAAGAGGCCCAGGTTTGGTGGGCGCGCTACTCGTGGGTCTATCATATGCCAAGTCGCTGGCAATAGCATTGCACAAACCGCTCATTGGCGTGAATCATCTTGAAGGGCATATATATGCATTGAGTGCGAACGGGCCGCAGCCTCGCTATCCATACTTGGTCCTCATCGTTTCGGGCGGCCATACAGAGATCGTGCTTGTGGAGCGTGAATTCAAGTATAGCACTCTGGGGCGGACCCTTGATGATGCTTGCGGAGAGGCTTTTGACAAGGTTGCAAAACTGATGGGTTTACCATATCCTGGTGGACCCTATATTGAGAAGCAGGCAAAAGAAGGTCATATCGGTGCAGTAGACTTTCCGGTTCCGCACCCAAAGAACTTGAGTTTCAGCTATGCCGGTCTCAAGACCGCGGTCCTTTATTATACCCGAGATAATCAGGATTATGATACTAACGATGTTGCCGCGAATTTTCAGGAGTCCGCGCTCCAGCACCTTGTACAGGTTGCTGGGAAGGCTCTGTCTGGAACCGGGGTCAAAGATCTCGGGCTAGTTGGTGGTGTGACCGTGAACAACCGGCTACGGGAGAAATTCACCATGCTCGCGCGGGAGATGAATATTAAACTCATTTTGCCTGACAAGCAATTCTGTACAGATAACGCTGTGATGATCGCGCGGGCAGGAGCCGCGCGGTACAAGAAATTCGGACCGTCTGACCTGTCGGTTGATGCGGTGGCAAGAGAACCACTGGACAATATAGCCTGACTATGTCAGGCCAAATCCTAATTTCTAAATCCGAAATCCTAAACAATATCAAAGCACGAATTACCAAAATTCAAAACAGTGTTTAGAAAATTCGAATTTTGAGATTTGTATTTGTCCCGCTGTGCGAGGATTCTCGCAGATTTAGCCAAATCAAAGATTTGGTAATTGCAGAATTTAGTATTTAGGATTTTGTGCTTTGGATTTCGAATCTATTTGTCTGGTGCGTAGTGCCATTTGCTTTGGTGGTGGTCTGCAGTACAGGGTCGTTGACATCGCCTTGTATTATGATTAATATGACAAAAAAGAGGAGGTTTGATGGCATTAAATGCTTCAGGTTTTATCACCAAGAAGGTCAAAGAGATCCGCAGGAAGGTGGGTAATAATACTGCAATCTGTGCGACCAGTGGAGGTGTCGATTCGATGGTCTGCGCCTTCCTCGCACACCGTGCTCTGGGCAGAAAACTCATTGCCGTATTCATTGATGACGGTCTAATGCGTGAAAATGAACCACGAACTGTGACCGCGATCTTACGCAAGCACGGCATAAGAACGGTTATCATTCGTGCCGCCAATGATTTCTTCAAAGCCCTCAAAGGCAAGGAGGATCCAGAGGAAATGCGCATAGCTTTCCGTCATACTTTCTACAAAACACTCGGCAAGGCAGTGCGCAAACACCGTGCAAAGTTCATGATCCAGGGTACGATCGCCGCGGATGTTGTGGAGACAAAAGGCAAGATAAAATCTCAGCATAATGTGCTTGCTCAAATCGGTATCAGCCCAAAGCGGTACGGATTGAATATAGTCGAACCTCTGGTTGAGTTATACAAACCCGATGTGCGCACGGTAGGAAAAGCACTTGGGTTGCCGGCAATAATTCACCAGCGCATGCCATTTCCTGGACCTGGTCTGGCAACAAGAATCGTCGGCGAAGTCACACCAACCCGTGTGCGGATGGTGCGCAAGGCGACGGCGATTGTCGAACACGAGCTAAAGAGCATCAAGGCTTTTCAGCAATTCGCTGTTCTCCTGAGTGACCGCGCCACAGGGATAAGAAAGGGCAAGCGCGCATTCGGCAACATAATTGTCGTACGCAGCGTTCAATCGAAGAACGCCATGACCGCCACGCCAACGCGTGTTCCTTATCAGGTCCTCGAGCGGATCCAGAGAAAGATCACCCGTCAGATACCTGAGGTGACCAAGGTGTTGCTCGATATATCGCCCAAGCCGCCAAGCACGATCGAATATATCTGAAAAGATCGGCTAGCGCTGGACGGTAACGCTGCCCGATTGCTGAGGAACAAGCACGAAATTCGAAATACGAAGTCCTAAACAAATTCGAAATCCGAAATTACAATTACCAAAACAGAACATGAAGTGATTAGCGCTGTTCTCGATTCATCTGCCGAGCTTCGGTGCGCAGCCGTCAGAACAGCAGAGAGATTACGGTTCTAGCTTGTCGAGCAGGAAAAGCACGAAATCCTAAATTTGCGAGAATCCTTGCCAAGCAGGACAAATTCGAATACCGTAAACAGCGTTTGGGATTTTGGTCGTTTGACATTAGATATTGTTTCGAGTTTCGAAATTAGTATTTCTGATTTTCCGAAGGTCGTGCGGCGTCGTGGGTCCCGCGTCGATGTTGACTTTCACCGAATTCTTGCTAAAATAGGCAAAATGAAGAAGATTGCAATCTGCAATCAGAAGGGCGGTGTTGGTAAAACGGCCACGGCTGTGAACCTGACCGCAGGCCTTTCCCTTGCCGAGAAAAATGTTCTGCTGGTAGACATCGATCCCCAGGCTAATTCTACGAGTGGTTTGGGCGTTGATTATAAAACCCTGGAGAGATCGGTATATGATTGTCTATACGAACCGGCCGTGACACGGGAAATAGTGATCAAGACCAAATGGCCGAGGATCTCGATCCTGCCTTCCACTACGGATCTGGCTGGCGCCGAGATCGAACTCGTTGATGCTGACGGCCGTGAGGAGAAACTCAAGAAAGTGCTGTCTTTGATCTCATATGAATACGATTTCGGCATAATCGATTGCCCGCCTTCGCTCGGGCTTCTCACGCTCAATGCACTGGTTGCCTGCGACAGCGTTATTATTCCCATACAATGTGAGTACTATGCCCTCGAGGGGTTGGAGAAGCTACTCAAAACGCTAAAAGCGGTGAAGGGTGAATTGAATAAGAATCTTGTTATTGAAGGTATCCTTCTGACCATGTATGATGCGCGTCTGAACCTGGCTAAGGACGTGGTCGAGGATATCCAGTCGCATTTCCCGGATGTCGTATTTAATACCGTCGTCCCGCGGTCCGTGCGTGTTGCAGAATCACCCTCGCACGGCCAATCGGTGCTGCACTATAATATTGTTTCTTCAGGCGCGCAAGCGTATCTGAATTTGACCAGGGAATTATTGAATCATGCGTAGACGTGCATTGGGTAAAGGGCTCGAAGCGCTAATTCCAAAGAAAGAGAAAGAAGTTTTTGAGGAAGGCTATCGGTTGATCCCCGTTGAAGCGATCAAAAGGAACCCTTACCAACCGAGGGCGAAGATCGAGGAATCCGAGATCAAAGATCTTGTTGCATCGATAAAAGAAAAGGGTGTGATCGAGCCGATCGTTGTCAAAAGAAGCAACGACAATTTCATACTCGCCGCGGGTGAAAGGCGCTTGAAGGCGGCCCGCGTGGCTGGTTTGAAGGAAATACCAGCGATCATACGAGATCTGAGCGACCAGGAATTACTTGAGATCGGGTTGATCGAGAACCTGCAGCGCAAAGATTTAAACCCTATTGAAGAAGCACTCGCCTACGAGCAACTCCATAGAAATTTCGGCCTGACGCACGAACGGATCGCCTTACTAGTGGGCAAAGATCGATCGACAGTAACTAATGTGGTGCGCTTGCTGGCATTGCCCAAGCGGATTGTTGAATACCTCCGTCAGGGCAGGATGAATGCTGGACATGCGCGGGCACTACTGGCGTTGGACAACGACGCAAAGATGCTCGTTGCTGCCGACCGCATTGTCAATGAAGGGCTGTCCGTACGCCAGGCTGAAGCCATGGTGCGTAAAATGCAGCAGAAGCCGCGTATCGTGCCAGCGAGGGAAAAGGAGCCAAATATTGTCATGCTTGAAGAAGAACTCTCGAAACTGCTCCGGGCAAGGGTCAGCATTGAATGGAAGAAGAACCGGGGTTCGATAACAATACATTGTCATAGTGTAGATGATTTCAACCGTATATACGAACTTCTCAGGAAGACCAAGCGAACATAATAATCTGCAAATAACGATTTTCCTGGCCCCCTTGGCAGAGTGAATGCTGGACTATTTCTATTGACTTATTCCGAATAATTCAGTATAATTTTTAGACATGGAAGTACCGGAAGTAATAGTAATATCAAAGAACAAATACGACAAACTCGGTCTGCTGCTCGACGATTTCTGCAATCAAGCAAACACAATATGGGCTTTGTTTTCAACCCTTGCCGGCCAGCTCGTTGTACAACGGGGTTTTGTGAATTCTTTTGACGTGCTGGCAATCAATGCGATCGCTTGTAGTATCTTCAACTCAACAGCGGAGCTAGCGCATATCGTTGGTGACAAGAGATTTTCGAGTTTCTTGCAGGAAGGCGTCAACGCAAGCATGTACTATACGTGCGTTAATGAGGATTATCTTCTCGTCACGCTGTTTGATGATCGTACGTTGCCGGGTCTGGTAAAGGTTGCATCCGTAGATTTTTGTGCTGAGGCAGTCAAGGTTTTGGAAAACGAGGCATGAGCCATAATTACAGACTGGAGAATTTCTTTTGTCACAAAGGTAACGAGGTCGCTTTTCTGGCCTCCAAAAAAATCATAGAATTTCCTGGTCAAGTATTCAATCCGTTCTACCTGTATGGCGCAAAGGGATTGGGAAAGACGCATCTCTTGTCTGCATTGAATGATGAATTGAGCAAGAAATTCGTCACTCATTTTCTGTCGGGGAAAGGTTTTGAGAAGAGCATAGAAGAGAACCGAACGTTTGACTCGCCCTTGATAATTGATGACGTGCACGTGATCCGTGATGAGTACAAGGATCGTTTATTCGAGATAGTGGAGCACGCAGTAGCTGAAAATATACAGGTATGCATGTCGGCCAATGTCGTACCCCGGGACGTCAAGCAGTTCAATCCGCGTTTTTGTTCTTTGATCGAGAGCGGTTTGATTTGTGAATTGTTTCCGCCTGATGCCGAGGACAGCATTGATATAATCAAGAAGAAGGCAGATCAATCCGGCATCATCATCCCTGATGAAGTTGCCGAAACGCTGACGCAGGTGGGTACGGGATCGATCAGCACAATATGCAATATGATCAACCGTCTGGTGACGTATTCATCGCTCGGTGATCTGCCGAGTGATGTCGACACGGTCAGATCGATACTGAAAGAGTTCTATCCTAAGAAGAAAGTCTGCACGACGCCTTCGATACTCGAAACGGTTGTAGATGCTGATATATGGGAACTGAAGAGCACAAGAATGCCCGATTTGAGGCTGGAATATGAAAAGAAAACATATGCCTGGCAGCTACGAGGTATAAATGTCTCTCATTTGAAGGAAAAGATTTCTGATGAAGCAGTGCACTTGAAAGAGGTTTTTACGGAGTTTACCAAACGTACACGCCGTCTTCTTGAACTTCAGAGGATCTTCCAGGACCGTGTGCGTGAAATGGAAAGGACAGAAGCCCTGAGGATCGAAGCGATGATCTTTGATCCCGGGAAGGTACGCAAGATTGAGGAACTGCTGGCTGTGGGTATGAGTCCGGCGAGAACATTCAAGAAATTCGTGTCGTTCATTATAGGCGCGAGCAATCGGGAAATATGGCATAAGTATCATGAAGAAGTGCTGGAAAACCTCGGTTCACATAATCCTTGTATAATCATCGGCAGGAAAGGGACAGGAAAGACACATTTTCTTGAGGCAGTCTGCGATGATCTACTTTCGCGCGGGAAGTCGGTTGCATTCTTTGATTTGATGGACAGGAAAAAGACATTGGAACCCGAGGAGATCGAACAGTACGATGTACTGCTACTCGATAACTTTCCAGTAACGTATTATGATCATGATCGCCTGGATGATATCATTTCAGTTGTCGAAAGATCAATGGCCACGGGTAAACAGATATTCATTGGAACCCTACCGATCCCTGAAGATGCCGAGAGGAACATAAAAGCGCTGTTAGGTAGAGGTTTGGTCCTGGAATTCGGTCCACCGTCTGTAGATATGATCATTGAATATGTTCGCAGATCCATACCCGGCGAAAGCGAGTCGCTAATTGCTCAGGGACTACCGGGCTTTGATTCTTTTCATGAACTCGAATACTACCTGAAGAGTCTTGGTGAAGGTGAGTCCATGGTTGTGCCGCTTGGCCTGCCAGGCGAGGAGCTGGCCGAAGAGGTTGAAGCACGCACCAGCGAACCGCCTGGCGCAGCGCACGAAATTGACAGCGCTCTGCGACTAGACGGCAGGCCTGCAGAGATCATTGAGGGAGCAAATTACGTCATACCTGATCTATTTACTGAACTCGTTGAGGAGACATTCTGATAACGGTTTGACAAAGAGATAGGAGTGTAGATTGGCGATAAAGGGTTCACTGGTTGAAGCCTCGCTGCCTGAGGTGATCCAACTTCTTGCCTATTCACTCAAGTCCGGATGCCTGTCGGTTACCGACGGCAGAAATTTCGGTAACATCTTTATGAAAGAAGGCCGTATTATCTATGCAACGGTACTAAACCGCAAAGCGCGCCTCGGCGATGTTATGGTTGATGAGAAAATACTCGAAAGAGATGTTCTGGACGAAGCGCTCCGTCTTCAGCGAGAGAAGAAAAAGCGAGTTGGTGAGATCTTGGTCGAGTTGGGCGCGATATCGAGGCATGACCTGGAAGCACAGCTGCGTCGGCAGATAGAGACAAGCATCTATACGCTATTATCCTGGCAGAGTGGTTTTTTTAATTTTGAGGAGAATCTGTTGCCGTCCTCTGAGGAGTATACTATAGACATGTCCGCGCAGGAACTTCTTCTTGTTGCGACAAGGAAGATCCAGGACTGGCAAAAGATAGAAAACAAGATTCCCCCATTTGAAACTGTCTTGGTGGCGAGCGGTATCGCTCATGAATTGGAACTGAATGCCACGGAACATGATATCTTGTCTTTGGTTGATGGACGTCGTAGCATTGATGACGTGATCAGAGAGTCGGGGTATGATTTCTATGAAGCAGGCAAAGCCATATTCGTGCTGTTATCAGTCGGGGTCATTGAGAAACCTAAGAAGCCAGCCGAAAGAAAAAGGGAATCAGCTGACATGACCGAATTTAAGAACATCGGCTTTGCGTTATACAAGACCGGCAAGTACGATGAGGCTGAGCGTGAATTCAAGAAAGTACTCGATAGCGAGCCGGATAATGCTGAGGCATTGTTCTATCTCGGGTTGACCGGGATGATGCGGAAACAAGACGAAGAAGCAGGGCGATACCTTGAGGCATCATTGGAAGTTGCTGAGCACTTGTCTGCGTTGATCAACATGAGCTACATCTTTAATCGCATGGAACGGTATGACGATGCTTTAGACTATCTGGATCGGGCGAAAAAACTTGAGCCAGAGAATGTCAAGGTCATGCTGAATTACGGCGTGACCCAATACAACCGGGGTCAATTCGAAGAAGCTTATCATGCCTTTGAAATGAGCCTGCCGGTTTCAGAAGGCGCGATAACGCCGTATGTTTACCTCGCGCTCATCAGCGTGAAAAGGGGCGAACTGGAGGATGCGACCGAATGGCTGCAGAGAGCACTCGACGCATTTCCAAGGTCAATTGAGATCAAGAATAACCTTGCTTTGCTCTACGATAGTACTGGCCGATGTGAAGATGCCGAGAAGATGTTCTGTCAAGTTCTGGAGATACAGCCCGAAAACCGCACCGTGATCAGAAATCTGGCGGATCTCTATTGCCGCTTGAACATGTATGGCGCGGCCCGCGAGTACTATGAGCGAATACCTGAGGATGAACGCGGTTTTGACGAGTTGGTCAATCTGGGACGGGTATATTTGACAAGTGGCGATAAAGAACTCGCATTTAACACCTGGCAGAAAGCTCTAACCATCAAGCCGGAAGACCAGGCTCTTTATGATGATATCGAAGCACTGCGCACTTTGATGTCAGCATATGGGTAACAGTTTTCTTGTCGTATGGATAAGCTCAATTCAAACCAGGAAATAGAAGTTTTGAGATTCGTTGAACGTTTGGCAAGACGTGTCGGGGACAAGATCGCCAGCACATCAGGTCGACGTAGACGTATATCATTCAAAGGTGAAATCGATCTGGTGACCCAGTTTGATCATGAGGCGCAGGACATGATCATCAAAGGTCTGAACAAGGGCTATTCAGATTTTGGTATCTTGAGCGAGGAGGATGTGAATAGCGGAACAGACCTGCCGTTCAAGTGGATTATTGATCCCCTTGATGGAACCACCAATTTCGCGCATGGACTGCCGATCTGGGCAGTATCTATCGCGCTCGAGGCAATGGGTGATGTTGTACTGGGTGTTGTTTATGATCCAAACCGCAAGGAGATGTTCTCCGGACGGCGTAAAAACGGTGCGTATCTCAACGGCAAGAGGGTAAAAGTATCAGATACAGGCAAATTGGAAAACAGCCTCCTGGTTACTGGATTTCCCTACGATATCCGGCGAAGCAAGAACAATAACCTTGCCCAGTTCAGTGCCTTTGCCGTCCGTTCCCGTGCGGTGAGAAGGCTTGGTTCAGCCGCCCTGGACCTCTGCTATACGGCCTGTGGAAGGTTTGACGGTTACTGGGAAATGAAGCTTTCCCCCTGGGACCAAGCAGCCGGCACTTTGATCTTGCGCGAGGCTCGTGGCCGGGTAACCGACTTTGCGGGGAGGGAATTCAATATCTACGGCGATGAAGTCCTGGGTACGAACGGCAAGATACATGGTCAGATGATGCGGGTTCTTAAACGACTGAAGAGCTGACGTTCTGCCAGACTCACACTATAGTTTTTCCTAGAAATGCTGTTCGACTTCTATTCCCCCGGCGTATTGCCGTCCGGTCAAATAGTAGTCATCGTAGATTTCGGCCCTGTCGTCGGTGAGGTTGTGCACGGCGAAATAGAGTTTCACTGCGGACAGGCGAAATCCTAGCGTTGTGTTAATGGTGTGGTAGCTGGGTAGTGTTTTTTCAATGCCGTTCCTCTGAGCGGCATACCGGAAATCGGCTGATAGTTCGATGAACCCAATCTTCAGTTGAAGGGTATCGGCTAGTGCAATATCCGGCAAGAACGGTATCGCGCTGTCACTCGTATTATAGTGCACATGCAGTGCATTGCCCACTTCAACACTGCGCACCGTGAGCCGGTTTCTTGCGATCACGTGCAGGTTCGTTTCATTGATATCCTTTTTTGCGGCAATCTCATACACTTGACCCGCGACCAGTCTTAGCATCCATTGTTTGTGACTGCCAGCAAGAGTGTAGCACTGGTCACCCATGTTCAACTGCAACCGCAAACCCACATCCACTCTGAGAGTCTCTGCTGGGATATCGATCCGGTATTTGATAGGAATTTCAGGATTGAAATATCCGCCAAGCGCATTGTGTTTGACACCGGTCTGGGCATTGGCTGCGATTTCGATCCACGGCATCTTGTAGGCGATATCCAGGCTCGGCGACGGGAATCCGGTTTTGATCGCAGAGCCCACCATAATATGTATGGTGTGGAGATGGAGATTGGCGAACATATTTGGTTTTAATTCCCCCTCTGTGTAGATTCCATTGACCGTGATCCCGGGTAGATATGTGGTGCGGTCAAAGGTCAAGTTCAATTCACCATCCGCCTCAAACGAATCTTCACCGTTTATCAACCATCGGCTGTAGTTGACCGACCCAGTTGCAATCAAAGGCGATGTGAATAGAGCGAATTCCAAACCGGGCATGATCTGCTGGTATTCATCCTCGCGCCGTAGCAGGTGTGCCCAGACTTTCGGTTTCAGCCACAATCGGGGCATAACGGCTTTGTAAGATAGTTCTATACTTCCGGCGTCAGTGCTATCCCATTCATTCTTCCTTATGAAATATCCTGCCCCAAGAAAGCTGTGTAGGTTCAGATCGAGTTCGGCGCCGTAGAAGTGGCCGGCAAATCCATTGATCCGGATTTCTCTGGCGACAGGTTCCATCCATAGTACGGGTTCTGGGAAGTCGAGTTTTGAAAGGTCTGGAAGAGGTGGCAGGGAATCATACCCGATCAAGAACAGAAGGTACAGCATTTGTTATTGATTTTTGCATCTACAGGCAGCACTGCGCATCACAATTGAAACGCTCATGAGTGATGAAGTGCTGTGCAAAAACTGATCATTTCAACGTCGTGATATTAGAATCGTACGGTTGTCTGACTATGCACCACTCGGTCACAATACCGGTGATCAGCTCAGATGGTGTCACATCAAACGCAGGATTACATATTCGTGCCGATGAAGCGACGATCATTTTTTCATTGAATTGTCTGATCTCATCCTCATTCCGTTCCTCGATCGGGATCTGCTCGCCAGATAACAGCTTGAAGTCAAAAGTCGAGACGGGCGCCGCCACGTAGAATGGTATATTGTAGAATTGCGCGATGATCGCAAGGCCGCGAGTGCCGATCTTGTTGGCGACATCACCGTTCCCAGCAATACGGTCGGCACCCACGAGCACGAGATTCATCTCGGGCATGAAAGTGGCGGCCATATTATCACAGATCGTATAAGTTTCAATACCGTTGCGCGTGAGCTCCCATGACGTCAGCCTCGCACCCTGTAGTAGGGGTCTTGTTTCACTGGAGAAAACCTCAAAGTGTTTTCCTTGCTGCTTTGCAGTGTAAATGATACCAAGGGCAGTACCAATGCCGCTGGTCGCCAGGGCGCCTGCATTACAGTGGACCATGATTTTTGCCCGGTCTGGGATCAGTTCGGCACCGATAAGACCCATCTTGGCACAGGCATCTTTGTCTTCTTTTTCGATATTTCGCGCTTCCTGGAGCGATCCAACATATATATCTCTTGATTTGCTCAGGATTGTCCGCATGCGCGCGATCGCCCATGAAAGATTGACCGCAGTGGGCCGTGCCGACTCGATGAGGTCACACGCTGCAGTTGCAGCTTTCGGATCACCCTTGCGCGCGTCGAGCACTACACCGTATGCGGCGGCGACACCTATGAGCGGTGCTCCCCGAAGATTCATGTTCTTGATCGCTTTGTACACCGCTTGTGCTGACCCAAGGGCCATATAAATCTCCTCCTCGGGTAGTTTAGTCTGATCAAGAATGACCAATTGATTTTCTTCTTCCTTATATTCGATCGTTTTGAATTCGATCATGCTACTGTTATGCCTTTTTGCTTGCGTGCAGCCTGGATCACATTATGGAGGAGCATGGTTATTGTCATCGGTCCGACACCGCCTGGTACTGGTGAGATCGCACTAGCCTTGGCGCTGACTTCCTCGAATTCCACATCCCCTATCAAACGATAGCCACTTTTCTTTGTGCTGTCTTCAACTCGGTTCACTCCCACGTCGATGACCACGGCCCCCTGCTTGACCATATCGGCATTGACCGTGTGTGGCTACGGCCGACTATTACAACATGCTTTCCGGCCGTATCAATATTATTACGCAGGAGCAGTTGCTGAATGCCATGGGGTGTGCCCGGCACATAGCCTGGCGCGCCGATCATGAGGCGTCCCACGTTGATCGGGTGAAAACCATCCACGTCCTTTTCCGGATCTATGGCGTAGAGCACTTTTTCCTCATTAATGTGTTTTGGCAGGGGTAGCTGGACAAGGATGCCATGGACTTTCGGGTCATGGTTCAAATCACTGATCAATTGCAGGAGATCTTCTTCGGAGTAATCGGCATCGAATTTATGTTTCCGCACATTGATGCCAACTTCGGCGCACGCTTTTTCTTTGCCCTTGACGTAGGATACTGATGCTGGATCGTCACCAACCAGTACAACCGCGAGGAAAGGGACGAGATCATGCCTCTCCTTAAGTTCGGTCGCTTCGCGCGTCATCTCCTGACGCATCTTCTCTGCCAGTTCCTTGCCGCTTAATATTGTTGCCATTGAACCTCCCATTAGCGTGTTATGAGACTTCTTTCCGAAAAATAGAGTGTTCTATTCTAATTCTCGATATTACGAGCCGATTAATAATATTCATAAAGAATACGTTGTCAATCTTGACATTCCACATAAATAATGTAAAATAGGCATAAGGAGGATCAATGGCTAAAGTGAGAGTGGCAATAATCGGTGTGGGCAATTGCGCTTCCAGTTTGGTTCAAGGTATTTATTATTACCGAAATGCGGAAGAAAAGGAGATAATTCCCGGGATAATGCACACTCGATTGGGTGGTTATCACATCGGTGATATTGAATTCTCATTCGGGATTGATATCGACAAGAATAAGGTTGGCAAGGATCTGGCCGAGGCAATATACACCAAGCCTAACAACACTTACAAATTTTGTGATGTGCCGAAACTGAACATTC
>WOR8_10008150_pt1 | contig 18157 bp, 14 predicted proteins | sample DeeMarSeWOR38_10_FD_19890 | JGI IMG/M metagenome (IMG submission 19890)
TAAAATTGCGTTTTCCAGCTGACAAAGGCATTGCAGGTCGTGCTCTGAGAGAGCGCAGTACACTCGTAGTAAATGACGTTCAAAACTCACCCGACTTCTACGGCTCCATAGATGAAGATCATGGTTTTCAAACCAAGTCTATACTTGCGGCTCCTCTCATATCGGGAGATGAAACCGTGGGAGTTATTGAGGCCATAAACAAGATCGGCAAAGATGGTTTTGATGAAGAAGATAAGCGATTACTCACAGCCATTGCAGACGAAGTGGCATTGGCAATCAAGAATGCGAAACTCTTTGATTATGTGGTTGATAGCTACTGCAAAATAAGACAGGGCCTAAATAGCTGCAAAGGCTGCAAGAGGCCACTCAAATCTTGGACTCCCTGCGCCATACAACTTGGAAAGCTTCAATAGAAAAGTCTCTAGGTTGGGAACCGAAGTGTGAGTCTTAAGGTCACAACTATGCAAATTAAGAGCAATACATGAAAAGGCCCATGTAGAACATCTAACTAAGCTGGAAAAAGGTGTTGAGATCCATCATTCTCCGCAGCTCATTCCAGGATTCCTTTCTCTCTTTGCTCTCAACTGGCCGGGCAAGCTCCTCGAGCACATCCTCCACATAGGATCGCTTACGCATGCCTACAAGAACGGTGGTTATTCCTGCCGTGGAGCGCAGCGCGCGGATTGCCATCTGACTCAAGGTCTCAGCCTCAGACCAATCCGTATCCACTGAGGATAGTCCTTTCTTGATCTGACCGCATCTTTTGGCTGCTTCTTCCCCATAACTTGAGCCCACAGCTTCAAGTAATACTTCAAGTTTTTCCATATGTGAGTTCACCCACGAGGAAATTTCTTCTGCCAAATTTCCCTGTTGATTCAAAAACTGAAACACTCCTTTAACCCGGGGAAAAAAATAGTATTCTTGAAGCTCCTGCCAACGCTCATAGGTGCCAAAGCTTTGCCAGTGTTGTTGCAGGATTGCACCAGTGGCAACTTGTTCCATCACCTGAGATTGTGTAGCCGGCGGGAGACCGAGTTGGGGAAGAATTGTATCCTTTAGTGTTTCTTCCGAATAAATAAGCCCGTCAATAAGGTCAGCAATCTCTTTGTCGCTCGCCCCTTGCGTTGCCTTGACCTCGGCCAGACGAAGGAGTTTATTATGGACGATTGCATTAAGCGGTCGGTTGATTAGCACGCCCAGCTTCTTGTCGCGAGCAAACTCGAGAACACTCTGCTCATTTGTTTGGTTCTTCTCGGTAATTCCCCCCGTTTCCAAGAGATTCATTGGTAGCTGAATTAAACGAAAATGATGATCAGGAGACAAGGACTGGGCAGTTTCCCAGACCTTTTCCAGGGAAGTAAATTCCGGGTCGGAAGCAGGGAAGGGGAAGGTATTGGAGCTGATGCCATAAAAGCTGATTCGGCCTTTTTCAACCTCCCTTTCCAGGTGCTGAAAGGCATATCTTATGCGGTTGTAATATTCCCGGCGAGCTTCCTCTAAAGGGACTCCGGTTTTCCAAGCCCAGCTTAGGTAGTACTCAGGATTGTGGAGAAGATAGAAATCCAGAGTACTTAGTTTGAGCCGCTCCAAGCTGCGGCTAAGCTGATCTTCTAAAAACTCTGGATGAATGCAGTGTTCCAGCCCATCTCCATAGAGAACCAAATCCTTAAAGGGTTTTTCCTGCCCTTTGCGTTCCTGGCTGAGCTGGTAATTTTGTCCCTGAAGATAGCCCACCTTGGAAACAACTATTACCGATTCTCGGGCAATTTCACCTGCGAAAGCCATCTGTTCCAAAACCTCTCCTACCAGTTTTTCCGCGCCGCCGTCTCCATAGTTGGAGCTTGTATCTATGAGGTTGATCCCAGAGAGCAATGCTTTACCCAAGGATTTTTCATGCTCGTGATCGGTTTGATCCAACCGGTAGCAGCCAAACCCCGCCTGACTGGCAAGCAAACCCGTTCCATTCAATTCACCATAGCCAAGTAGACTTTTCTGCTCCCCATATGACGTCGTACCTTCCTGTGTGGCAAATCCCTTAATCAAAGTGGTCTCCTTGTAAAAATTATCTCTGATGAATCTCCTCCAGGAAAGAGTTCTTCCCGAAAAGGGGATGTCTTTCTAAATTAAGTAATCTTTGCTCCAATGTCATCCCTTACTTGGACCGGGAGTTTCCCCAAAGATTTTTTCTTATTGGCCTTGGGTTCAGTCCATTACCGAGTAGCTCTATCCGGCCATACCAAATGGACACCATAGTAGATGGGCAAACTAAAAAGGAGAAAATAAGGAAACTCCTCCTCGCAGACTTCTTGGATTTCAGAGTTAATCTATTGTTTAATGTATACTTTTTTATGTTGACTAGTGATACTATATACACTATTAATGCATCAAATGTATCATTGGAGGTGCTAGATGGGAGATCCAGCTTATACTATCAGACCCTTTCCGCGGGACCTGCACCGAAAGGCGAAGGCCACTGCAGCACTCGAGGGAATAACCTTGAGAGAATTTATATTGAGAGCCTTGGCCGAATATGTGGACAAGCAACAAAACCAGTTTACGGGGAGCAAACCGACGCTGGAGGAACTTCTCTATAAGGTCGAGGAGGATACCGAGAGGATTATTGGCTCAGCCGAAGCAAAGAGGATTGGGAAATGGAGGGAATTTGAAGGTAATTACTTAAGAATCATTCCCTTTGTTCAATGGAAAATCCGAGTTGGAAATGAGGAAGTTGCCACAAAATTAGACAATGAGGGTGGACTGAGCCTGGAGAGAATAGCGTTAGATTACTATCCCGAGTTTTTTAATCCAGGTGATATCCAGCAAGCCAAGAAAAATCTGAGAATTGAGCAATAGTTAAAGTAAGATATAAAATAAATGTTAATATTTATTCTAAATCAATATGTTAGCATAAATCTTTGAGAGGAATTATGGGATGAGCAGTGTGCAAGTGGCCCCCTATGGATCATGGAGGTCCTCCATTACCTCAGAATTAATTGTCTCCGAGACCATAAAGCTAGGACAGATTGTTCTCCATGGCAGTGATGTCTACTGGAGCGAGTCTCGGCCGACAGAAGGTGGCCGCAATGTCATTTTGAGGTGGAGTACCGGTGGCAAAATAGAAGACCTCACTCCACAACCATTTGATGTCCGTACCCGGGTCCATGAATACGGGGGTGGACCCTTCGTTGTCTCTGATGGGACTATTTATTTTTCCAACTTTGCCGATCAGGCATTGTACCAGCAAAAATCAAACCTTGCACCACGTGCTTTAAACTCTCCAGGCGCCAGACGGTATGGCGACATTATAGTGGACAAAATCCGAAACCGGCTGATTTGTGTAAGGGAAGACCACAGCACCGGAGCAAGCGAACCAGTCAACACCATTGTCGCTTTAGATATGAATAACAACCAGGAAGAACAAGTTCTTGTTGCCCAAAATGACTTTTACAGTTCTCCTCGGATTAGCCCCGACGGTTCATCTTTGGCCTGGCTTACCTGGAACCATCCCAATCTCCCCTGGGATGGAACCGAACTCTGGGTGGGAGAGATTAGATCCGACGGTTCAATTGGTGAGAAAGTGAAGGTGGCAGGCGACATCAATGAATCCATCTTCCAGCCGGAATGGTCACCAGATGGTGTGCTTTATTTCGTCTCCGATAAAAGCGAGTGGTGGAATTTGTACCGCTATCGCCACAATCAGATAGAGCCAGCCTGTCCGAGGGAATACGAGTTTGGCAGACCTCAGTGGCTCCTTTCCATGTCTACCTATGGATTCGAGTCCATGGAACGCATCATTTGTACTTATAGCAGCAAGGGGGTCTGGCATCTGGCCAGCCTTAACTGTGCTTCCGGCGATCTAGAGGAAATTGAAACTCCTTTTAGCGAAATTTGGAACTTGCGAGTCTCCTCAAAACAAGCGGCATTTTGCGCCGGCTCCCCCACCCAAGCGGCCTCGATTATTCGATTTGATCTCGAGAGTAGAAAATTTCAACCTCTGCGATCCTCGAGTGATATCAAGGTAGACAAAGGCTATATATCTATTCCACAAGCCATTGAATTTGCAACAGAACACGGAGAAACTTCACACGCCTTCTTTTATCCGCCTCAAAACTGCGATTACCGAGCGCCAGCGGACGAGTTGCCACCAATGCTAGTTAAGATTCATGGAGGCCCCACTTCTGCTACCTCGACCTCTCTCACCTGGGATATCCAGTACTGGACCAGCAGGGGTTTTGCCGTGTTGGATGTAAACTACGGGGGCAGCAGCGGTTACGGTCGCTCTTATCGGCAGCGGCTGGAAGGGCAATGGGGAATTGTGGATGTGGACGATTGCGTTAATGGCGCACGTTTTTTGGTAGAGCAGGGTTGGGTAGACGGGGAGCGGCTTGCTATTCGTGGCAGCAGTGCCGGAGGATATACCACACTCTGCGCTCTAACCTTCCGCCACATTTTCAAAGCTGGGGCCAGTTACTATGGAATCAGTGATCTCGAAGCCCTGGCAAAGGAAACCCACAAATTCGAGGCCAGATACCTAGACCGACTCGTGGGGCCCTATCCGGATAGGCTGGACATCTATCGCCAACGTTCACCCATACATTCCAATCATTTGCTCTCTTGTCCCTTGATACTGTTCCAGGGACTTGAGGACGAGGTGGTCCCCCCAAATCAGGCAGAGATGATGCTGCAGGCTTTAAAATCTAAGGGCCTACCAGTGGCTTATCTTCCCTTTGAAGGTGAACAACACGGTTTCCGCCGGGCTGAAACTATTAAACGTGCCTTGGACAGTGAATTATATTTTTATTCCAGAGTTTTCGATTTCGAGCTCGCGGATCCAATAGAACCCATAGAAATCCATAACCTCAGACAAACTAGGCACTAGGAAGTAGGCACTAGGCACTGAAATAACAAAACGATTATTTTTTGCTGGACGGTCCTTAGTGCCTAGTGTTTAGTGCTTAGTAGTTTCTATTGCGGTACCACTCCCAAGTAAACTGCAATCCCTCCTCGAGACTGTAACGGGGCTGGTAGTCTAACAATTCGTGGGCCCGGGAGATCTCGGCAACCGACTCCCGAATGTCTCCGGGACGAAAATTAGCTCTCTTCGGCTCGCCTTGCACACCTGCAAGCTCGGCGATATTTTTCCAGAGACTGTTCACCGTCACCGATTTGCCAGTGCCCACGTTGATAGTAGAGCCGGAGATGTTCTCCCCTTGAGCAGCCAACAGATTGGCCTGGACAACATCGGCCACATAGACAAAATCACGGTATTGTTCCCCATCCCCATAAATGGTGGGCCTTTCGCCGCGAGCTGCATTGTCCATGAAAATGGATATTACCCCCGAATAAGGGGAGCTGGGATCTTGCCTCGGGCCGTAGACGTTGAAATATCGAAGGCAGACAGTCTCGAGCCCATACAAATCTCCATACAGTCTGGCATAGGTCTCTCCGTTTAACTTGCTTGCCGCGTAGGGGCTCAAAGGTTTGGTGTCCATCTCTTCCTTTTTGGGAAGTTGGGGGAGATCGCCGTAAACTGCGCACGAACTAGCAAATACAACCCTTCTAACACCACTATGACGGGCAGCTTCCAGAACACTGAGCGTGCCAAGATCATTTACCATACCTGTTTCGATGGGATCTTCGATAGATTGGGGAACTGACACCAGGGCAGCCTGGTGAAAAACCACCTCAACCTCAGACATAACTTGCTGCAAGGTGCCAATATCCCTCACGTCTCCCTCTATGAATTCAATATATTCTCGAAAGGGTTCTAAATTCTGCAAAAAACCCGAACTCAGGTTGTCCAGAACCTTAACCTCAACGGATATGCCAACCAAACGCTCTACTAGATTTGAGCCGATGAATCCCGCCCCACCTGTGACAAGACATTTTTTCATCGTTCACCTATTCTCGCAGTTTATGGATTTAAACAGAGAGGCACTCTTGCCAGTCAATGTCCACCCTACGGTTCAGATCTCACATCCAGTTTGAATCTTTTTCGCATTTATATCATAGCGCTATGCTCCATGCCGGACACTCATGCAAGAGAACAACACTCCCGAAAGCGTCCATAGAGCCTTTTCAAATGCTGATCTGGATCTTGGTAATATTCTTCATGGGTCAAATCAAGCCATTCCGAAGAGATCTCTTCTAATCCCAAGGCGGTCGGCACAGACTTTAACACTGAAGCGGCAACCTTCGGGGTCCCGTCATAGCGAACTAGACCGGCGAAGCGCTCTGTTTTACTCTTGTCTAGGGGCGGCCGCTTCCAGATGGTGGGATGGTAGTCACCGTAGGATTTCCAGAATGCACCCATCAAGTGTGATCTCCTCAAGTGCAATAGCGCATTTTCTGTAAACAAGGCTGCATCTTCCTCACTGACCAACAGTCGATCACCCTCGCTTCCCGGATCAGAATCACGGGGTCCGGGCAGAATACTCTTGGTGGCTAATCCGAATTCTTGGATCATCACCGGACATTTTCCCAACCAGCGAACCACAGAACCTATAAAAGAGGGAAGGGTGGGAGAAAAAGGATCCTCGGCCCAAGGAATAAGTTGGGGTTGAGCGTTAATAGATAAAAAATCCAAGTACTTTGCTGCCAGATTTGGCGTAAGCCCTTCACTTCGCCCGAGATCACCAAGATGAAAACTCAAGGTCAGTGGCAACCTATCGTCCTTTTCTTTTAGGGTCTCAGTCATCGCCTGCAGCCAAAGCTCAGCTGCAAAATTGTCAGAGGAGACGGACCACCGTGAAGGTTCATTGCCCAAATCCCAGCTAAAAAGGGCAGGGTGCCCAGATACAGCATTTGCCACCTCTCCGAGAAAATAGATTTGCCCTTCCATGATCTCCGCTTCAGCGTAATGATTCCTTATTCTATTGAAACGAACTTTGCCCAAGGAAAATACTGGATACTGATTTAGATCAGCAGAAGCCAGAAGCATCCAGGGGGGAAGCCAGTTCATGCCACAAAGGTGTCCAGTAAAAAGGGTCACTACCACCTTGATATTCTTCTCATCCGCCGTCTTCAACAATTCCACCAGCCGGTCCAACATCACGACAGGAACACTTTTGGGGGTTGGTTGGAAATCTTCCCACAGGAGGAAGATCCTTACACAAGAAAGGCCCAAATCGCTAATTTTTGCCATATCTTCATCTATGGCTGCTTTGTCGAACTCTCGCCACATAAACATGGCCGCCTTTCGTGGCCAGTAGTTTACGCCAAGGATGAACGGTTGGTCTGACATTCAGACTCCTGGCTCCCTACAAGGGACATTGCAGTAGATGTGGGATATGAGATGTGAGATCTGAGAATCAAATACAGGAATTTAGGGATTGAGGAATTCAGGAATTTTTCGAGACCGGGCTCAATTCCTTAATCCCTAAATTCGCAATTCCTGAATGTCTACATCACATATCACATATTACAAATCTCAGCACTGTCTGACTCGAGCACGTGGCTTTGAGTCTAGAGTTTAATGTCGAGGGCGCCCACTTCTTCAATGCTAGCGGGTTGCCACTGGGGTTTATCATCTTTGTCTACGAGGCGAGCCCGCACACCCTCCACATAGTCAGGATGTGCCACAATGAAACGGGCGGCCTGGAGATCGGCTCGAAAAACCTCCTCTAGAGGTTGAGTCTCATTGTGTCGCAGAAGCTTTAGCGTGAGCACCACTGCCGTTGGCGAGCGCTCGGCCAGCCTACTGAAAACCCCGTCGCACAGCTGGCTCTGTATGGTGCACTGGCGAAGCGATTCCATAATTCTTACCATTGAACTCTTACCGGCAAAATAGACAGCCACCCAGTCGTCCATGTCCGGATTAATGGGAATGTTTTTGTCGAAAAAATGATCTAATTCTGCAAATAGAGTTGCCGCCCCCTGTGATCCAGTCTGGGAGAGGCTTCCGGAATACCCTTCAAGTGCAGTCACCAACTCCGGCAATCTTTCCGAACTAAGCAAGTGGCTGGCGAAGCCCACTCGCACTGCCTCGGTCCCAACCATTTCGTATCCTGTAAGGCCCAGATACTCCGGATAACCTTCCGGGCATTTGCTAAACATCCACCCAGTTGCTCCCACGTCCGGGAAAAAACCTATTCTGGTCTCTGGCATGGCCATACGGGTCCTCTCCGTGGCCACCACTAGGTCAGCCCCAGCGGCCAACCCCAGTCCCGCGCCCATAGTAATGCCATCTGCTAAGACGATTATGGGTTTGGCAAAACGATGGAGCCTCAGGCACAAGTCGTATTCCTCTTCCAGGATCTGTTCTGCCGACGGGGTGGTTTGCTCCTGCACAGCCTGTGCAAGTGCCTTGATATCTCCTCCGGCGCAAAACCCCCTTTCTCCGGCACCATAGAATAAAATAAACTGGCAACGCTTCTCTGCCTCAGCCTCGTCCAAGACCTTGTCGATCATCCTAATCATCTCTAAATTAAGACTGTTCAGGACCCTTGGACGGTTAAGTACGATGCTCATCATGCGGGCGTGTTGGTGAACAAGGACAGTCGGTTCTCCCTGGCTTTTCAACTCAGTCATAGTCAACTCCCAAGATGATTACTAGATAACGGTTGGCTCAGAGCGCTTAGTCCCTCGTGCTTGGTGTTTTCCTGGCCAATTCTATGGCAAGCTCTTGAATCATTTTGCTATTTTCCAGCTTGTCACGCCAGTAGAGCGGAATTGCCTCAAACCCCAGATAAGCCCCTGACATAGCTCCAGCCATAGCACCCAGGGTGTCTCGATCGCCGCCGTGCATAATAGCACAATAGAGACAGTCCTCGTAGGAACTTGGATATCTAAGGAAGGAATAAGTGGCGAAGGGCAATGACTCCTGCACTGCAACACTCTGCCCTAGTTGTCTAGCCACAATTGGTGGAGGGACATCCTCATGGAGCAGTTCTTTCAGGAGCTCAAGCTTTTCCCTGATTTCACTGGTACGAGCAAAGTCTATCAGACAACGAACAAACTGTTCCGGGCGGAATTCCTCTGTTGAGTCAAGGCTCACAGCTTGTGCCACAGCCAAAGCCTGGACTGCTGCCCCATCTTTTCCAATTGGGTGGGCGTGGGTGACTTCAGCCGAAGCACAGGCCAATTCATAAATCTTCTGGGAGTTATGAAAGAGAAGACCAAGGGGAGCAATGCGCATGGCTGCCCCGTTCCCAAAAGACCCGCTACCACCGAAAAGCATCTGAGCTGCTTCCGTGTATGTGATTCCCTGGGAACGGACCAGAGAAAATATTGTTGGAGGTCCTGTCGCATAGCCCCTCCAAGGTTCCTTTTCAAAATTAATCCGAAAGGTTTCTCCAAGGTCCCGCCCCTCTATGTGTCCTTTATTGACGAGGGAGGTGGCCAACCCGATTGCCATGGCAGTATCATCCGTGTAGCGCAGCTCCGCCACTCGCTCTAATGCACCGTTTAGTTTATCTCTGTCTGGATAGTGAAAAGCAAGTTGTCCCACTGAATCACCTATAGCACTACCCACCATGCCTCCTAAAAATTTTGCTTCCAGCATTGATTCTGTCATATTATCCTCTCCAGGAAAATGGGCATGGAGTAAGATTATTTCGGATTGCGAATTGCGGATTTTTAATTTCGACATCGAAATTTCCACTTTATGCTCTATGCCTACTGGCTACTGGCTACTTTATACTTATACTATTGAGATATTGTCCAAGTGTAAATATAATCGGACGGTCTCAGGCTATAACATAAACAGCAAGCCCCCTATAGAGCCTGTCAGATAAAGTGTCTTCCCCCTGTGGCATCTCCCCCTCGGGGGATAGGAGGGGATAAGAGTTAGATTTAGGGGCTCTTTGGATTCCATCGTCATGCAACGAACTGAGCTGGATTACTTCAAAGATTGGTTCAAGCAATACGTTGCCCTCTACTATGAACTGCAGGGAGATGGGCTGAAGCCTATCCTCCTGAAAGAGCAGCATACTAAACGCACCTGCACTAAGCGAGAAGGATTTACTCCTGGCTGAGACCGCTGCTCTGTTTCACGATATCGGCCGCTTTCCCCAGTGGAAGAATTATTCTACTTTCATTGATAGTGCCTCTGAGGATCACGCCCTACTAGGTCTCGAGGTAATCTCCCAGCACGGGATCTTAATGGGGCTAGCGGCAGAGGAACGGGAGCTAATCCAAATAGCAATTCGCCATCACAATGTGCGAAAATTGCCTTTGAATCTCTCTAAACGGCAAGACCGTTTTTCCAGACTCCTCCGGGATGCAGACAAGCTGGACATATGGCGTGTGGTCATCACCGAACTGAAAGGACATGGTAACCTCTTAGAAACTCTCGAGGGTGTCATACCTACTAGCAATTTTTTCAACCGTGGAATAGTGACTGAACTTATGGAGGGAAAAGTCCCGGACTTCAGCTCAGTGCGTAGCCGAAACGACATGATATTGTTAAGACTTGGGTGGGTATTTGACCTAAACTTGCCGATGTCATGTCGCCAGGTGCTAGAAAGACATTATGTTGAGAAGCTTTGCATTAATCTGCCTGCTCGAAGGGAAATACAGGAAGTTAAGGAATCGCTGATCTCATATCTGCAAAACCGTGCAATGGAGGGATCATAATCTGCCTTCCTCCAGAGGCAAGCTCTCTAAAGAGTTTGGCTTTACAGCCCCCCCGTTCCGACATTCAATAAGCGAACTAATCATGCACTCGAATTCATCAAAGGGAAAGGGCTCGGCGATAATCGCATCAAAAGGGGAGTGATCTGGTCTGGTGCCGAAATCCAGACCGGTAATTAGGGCCACAGGTATTGAAGTTTCGCTGTTTTTGACTATGCGGCCCAACTCCCACCCTGATATTCTGGGAGTAGAAAGATTGGTGAGAATGAGATTGAACTGTCCGTGACGGAATTTCTCCAGACCGTCAAGACCATCTACCGCTGTGGTCACTCGATAACCTTTCCAACAGAGCATTGTCTCAAGAAGCGCGAGGGCACCTCGATTCCGTTCGACCAGCAAAATGTGAGCTCGAGGTGATTCAAGGGTGGAGTTCTGCATGTTTTCCTCCCAATCATCAGGTTACGATCACTCAAACGAAGCTAATAATCCCACGAATGAAACCGAGCCTCAATTTTCTATCAAAGTCTAAACCTCACTTATGGAAAAATCCTGGCACATCCGACTGAGCCTAGCACTTGCAATAGCTGTTGCTAGGCTGGCGGCTACTGACTTGATCAATTTGTTGTCATGGGCAGTGAAGTGGCCGTGCTCTTTGTTCCACATATGAATTGCACCTATAACCTCTCCACCAACCACCATGGGCACACAGAGAATTGGTTCCGCCGAAGGCTCTGACCATTGAAGACAGGTGAGGGTTTTGTGAGGCATCACGAACCAATACCGATTCTCCCCGTGACATCACATAACCGCATATTCCTTCGATCCTTTTCATCCGGAATGGCTCAATTCTGTCGCCCTTGGTTCCAAAGCTTTTTTTGACAGCTAGACCATCCTTTTCCTGAAGATAAATGGCCCCGGCCTCAACCGTTATCATTTGGCCAATGAGGGTTCCGACCTTATCCAAAACGTCGTCTATATCAAAGAGAGAAGAAGTCACCACATTTCCTATTCTGTTGAAAGCTTCCAGTTCCCGACCTTGCTCATCTATCTGCTCAAGAAGCATCTGGTTGTGCATGGCCAACCCTAGATAATCGCATGCTTGCTGCAGGATTACTCGCTGCGGATCGGTAAAACCTCTTTTTGAATCGGTCCCAACAAACAGAATGCCAGCGTTGACACCTTGAATACGGAAGGGAGCCAGGTAGCATGAGTTGATACCCAACTCTCGAAACCAGCGCGCTTCCAGCGGGTGAACTGTTGCGGTAACGTCCTTTCGACATATTTCCCTGTTTTCCTCCAGCACTAGTCTGAAGACACTCTGCCTGAGAGGCAAAGTCATACCTCGGCGAAGTGAAATTGGTTCTATGGAGGCAACTTCTAGTAGCTTCAACTGTTCTCTATCGTTTTCACAAAGAGCTAGAAAGGACACAGTTATCGGTATAAAGTTTTGTAACTCTTTGATTAAAAGTTGAAACACCTTTCCTCGTACCAGCCCCCTGTTGCAAATACTGTTGAAGGCCGACAGACAGTTGTATTGAGAGGTTTGGGCAGCGATTACCTTCTTAAGCCTTATATTTTCATAACGATAGGAGAGAAAACCGGCTAACGGGAGGACATAGTCGAGATCTGCGCTTGAAAAAGGTAGGCTTCCCTCCTTATCCTCGAAACACATGACACCAAAGACATCTCTACTCGTTATGAGAGGCACAGCAAGCGCGATTCCCCTGTCATCCATAATCAGCTCATCTGGCTCATTCATTCCTTCCTGCCAAAACGGCGAGGTGAGAAATACCGGACTCCGCTGGATCACCGCATCTTTCGCCTTACTAAGGGCAAAAGGAACTTTATACCCCTCTCGGCTCTCAAAGCCGCTGTTTTTATCGACCTCACAAGCAACTCTAAAGTGATGTCGACGGCTTTCATCCAGCAATAATACCCACCCCCGTCCGGCATCAATTCCTGCGCAAGCTTTTTGCAAACCCAACTTTAATAGAAGATTGGTATTCGCGCTCGCAGGGCTAAACTCAATTAATTTTCCAAGAGAACTAAGCTGCCCTGCACGTGATTCCAGTGCTTTGTTGTTTTTCTCCAACCTGTCGATCAACTGATGAAAGGAGAAGACAATCCGATTTAGCTCGCTCGTTTGTTTTTCCGTAGAGTCCTGGGGAATGTCGGGAAGTGACTGTTCCAAGTCTTCCGAAATACAACGGATTCTATCTGAATGCGAGCGAAGTATGAAAAACCCCAGATAGGAAAAAACAAGGATGGAGAGAAAGTAGTAGGTTATTTGCCGGTCAGCGAAAAAGTTATACTTGAAGGCAAAATTGATAAACCCGAGGCTTGGAAGAACAAAAAGAAGGCCGAAAGCCATGACCAACCCGTAGTAAACCCTTTGTTCGCCGAAGCCCACGGCCCTAGCGATGTGCTTGAAAAAAAGGCTAGCCCTGACCCTCAATGCGCTACCCATATTGTATGTATATTCCCCTGTTATCACAAGATAAATATCCCGTTATTTAAACAAAACTATTAGAAATCTTGTTCTTCTGGTGGGTGGACATTGATTATTTCAGTGACTGCAAGATTGCTTATCTCCTTCAGTCCTCTCTGCTGCAATGTCTCAGCACTGAGCAACTCCCTCACTTGAGAATAGATACCCGGGCTTACGAAGCGCTCTTTGCCGGCTCCAAGTCGAACGCCGAATTCAACTCGCTGACGGTCTCCTGGTGACATGTTTTCAATCACTTTCTTGCTAACCCAGATAGAGCCATCCTCAGCAAACTCACTGAGTTTAACCGTCTCTATAAGGCTTTCACCCATAACGGTGAAATCGAAGGCCAGTGATGACGGTATGGTCCCCAGCCACTCCTCACCACAGTGAATGGACATATTCATCTGCAAGGTGTTTTTCCATACCTTTTTGTATTTCCAGCGCTTGTCGAGAGTGGCGATAATCTCTTTGAGTGCTTGAGCGCATTGTATGGCTGAGTGCAGATATTCCCTGGGTGAATCAGGTGCTGAAAGAAAAAAGCACACCACCCCTTCTTGAATTGAACGGCCTGGCGTACCACCGTGATTTTTAAAGCATTGGTGGGAAGCCAAAATGATTTGGTTTATCAAGTCAAAATACTCGTGGGGGGGTAGGGCGGTACGAAGATGAAGGCTCGACTCTAACCGACCAGCCAGGATGCACAACGATGTGAGGGAGGGAATTCTCCGTGACAACAAAGCTTTGACCAGTTTTTCCCTACCCATAAGAAGGTTCAAGATCTGGTCCAACTGCATGTTAACTGGCGTATATAGCAGTAGGGTACCTTCACGAAAATCACTGGAAAAAAGCGTATGTCTGGTATTCTTGCCTTTATAAGGCCTCAAAACCAGGTCCTGCTGGGTAATAGGGCGTTCCTGCAAGGCTTCAGCCGCACGCCACAATTCCTTTAGTTCATTCAGTGGACAAGTTTCCACTTGCCGACAAATCTGTTCGACCCGGTCCTCAGACAAATCCCGTTTCGCCAGACGCAAATGCAGGGTTAGGATCTCTTTCCAGTTTTTAAATCGTCCTAGCAAACCTTTCTCAAGGAAAAGTCTCAAGATATTCCGGTTGGCTGCGGTAGGAATTTCACGGACAGACTCCTGAAAAAATACCTTCTCGGCAGTCTGGTTAATCCAAATGATCTCCCAACTTGAGTTCACCAGAATAGCAGGAAAAACTATGCGCTCGATTGACTGATAGGTAAAATCAAAGACGGCCTCTCCCGGCTTTTCTTCCTCCTCGCCATTCTCCTTTTCCGTAAAGTGCATGGCAATTTCTGCCATTCGCATTCCGGAAGCTTTCATTTGCTGAATTTTCTCAATCCGTTCCACCACCCACAGAGGAAAATAACCGATTTTCGTCGGGCCTCCAGGTTCTTCCGGTCGCCGCACTGCAGGAGAGGGAATAAGATTCAGAGAAATATAATTATTCAGCGTAGCCCTGGATATGCCTGTCTTAGCGATCAGTTCCTTGCTGGAAATAGCGCTACTGTCTAAATTGGCATCCAAGAGTTATCCTTGGTTGGCTGAGGTTGCATTACCCGATTAATGATTTAGACAGTACAAATATATTGTATAAATGTCAAGAAAAAAATGCAAAAAAATTTATATAAAATAAAAAATATAAATATACTAATAAATTAGACTGTCTAAGACAGAACAAAATATAACCCACATGCATCATATTGCCTGTACTTACACAGGCTTTGGCCAGAATAGATTTATACAGTATAAATTACCATTATAACAATAAGTTATTTTCCAAAGTCCCTTCATACTATAGGCTACTGTCTAAACAAATGCGCAACCAATTAGACAGAACAATACAGTCCTTCCCCTCCTTTTCCTAGATTAATTCAGACGTATTATCTTGACACCCACTCTCACCTTAATACTATGTGAGTACCTACGACGTCCTTGGATAGGGCTATGAATAATTTCTTCAATATTCAGCTCAACAAACTTGCTAGCTCTGTTGAGAACCTTATTGGGAGTTGCCAAACCATTTCTGCCTTGGTGAAGCTTGCTCAACATGAGAAGTATCAGCTCTATTTAGTGGGCGGTTTCCTGCGGGATATCCTACTTGGTAAGAGTTCTAAGGACGCTGACTTCGTAAGCAGCCAATCTGGTGAACTCGCTAGGTTAGTGGCGAAACAGACCGGTAGCAAACCGGTTCTTATAGATCGGAAATTTGGAACAGTTCGACTCATTCCTTCTGCTCATGCAGATGCTATAGGAGAGCCCTTCGTGGTTGACCTTTCCCCACTGAGAGGCCCGTCAATTTTGGATGATCTCTGTCAACGTGATTTCACTATAAATTCTCTCGCCTTAGATATCTCGTCCTGGAGGACAGGTAAAAGAACCCATCTCCTAGATCCTTTAGGTGGGATTGGGGATCTTGAGGCGGGTAGATTGCGTCCCTGCTCGCAACGCTCACTCTCAGATGATCCGCTCCGCATTTTGAGAGCGTACCGTTTGGTGTCAGCCTACGGTCTTATCCTCGATACTCAGACCCGGAAAAGCATAATCCAAGCTCGTCACGGTTTAAATCAGGTAGCGGTAGAGCGTATCAGGGATGAACTGGTGTTGATTCTTGAGGCAACAAGTTCTGTATCAATCCTCAGAATAATGGATGAAGACGGCATATTGAGACTACTGCTGCCGGAGTGTGTGGACATGCGGAATTTACAGCAAAATGATTCTCATCATCAGGATGTTTGGCAGCACAGCCTCTCAGCCTTGGAATCATTGGAGTTCTTTCTGGTGAATATGGAGGAGTTGCTTGGAAAATATGGAGACGAGGCGGCGGCTATTATTACACAAGAGCTTGCCGGCGAAAGATCCCGACAGACCGCACTGAAACTAGGTGTTTTGCTCCACGACATAGGCAAACCCCGTCGGAGGTCCGTGGGCAAAAACGGTGCCTCCCACTTTTACGGGCACGAAGTTGTAGGATCAAAATTGGCTGCTTCCCTTTGCTCCCGTCTAAGCTTAAGTAACAAAGAAATAAACTTTGTCAGCCAGCTTGTTCGCCAGCATATGCGTCCCATATACCTCTTCAACCTCACTCGTCCTTCAACGCGAGCCCTGTCCCGTTTTTTTAAACTAGGACCTGAGATTTTTTGGCCGCTCCTTCTGCTTTTTGCCTCAGATTACATGGCATCTCAAAAATCTACCGCCATTGAAGTTGATCTTCAAACCTTGCGGCAGCGAATAGGGGGCTGGTTAGATTTCTATTACGAGCAACTCAAGCCTAGGGAGATGGAATCCTGTCTAGTAAGCGGCCACGATATTATGAAATATTTGGATCTTTCACCCGGCCCCATGGTGGGAAAGCTTCTTAAAGCTCTGACCGAACTGCAGTGGGAAGGGCGCATCAGTACTCAGGAGGAAGCACTTGATCAGGCCGCTCGGCTGTTAAAAGAGTGGAAATAAAGACTCAGGTGCAGGAGTTACTCTTCAATTCGATGATTGGGCAAATCGTTTAAATCGTTGAAACCGTTGAAGTCGTCAATTCAGCTCACAGCTCACAGGGACAAAACTTACGAATAACTGATAACGACACTGCCTGCTGTCGTCTGTCCTCTGTCGTTTTACTCCTGACTCATTTGCCTTGACGGTTCATGGCTTTTTGGCTACACTTGCCATTATTACTCTAAATAATTAATAATATGAAGATCTTACCAGACTCAATAATGAACCATATCCGGCAGAGTGAGCTCAGACTGGCCAAATCCATTCTGCGCTGGAAATTACAGAAAGAAGGCTCCCCTCCACCGGAAAACAGCGACCTCGATTTCGCAGCCTCACGCCTACTGGATGAGGCCCGAGAGATTGCCAAGAAAAGAGGAATGAATCTTCTGGACATCCTCAAAGAAGAAGCGAGGCGGTTTTTCAATTCAAGATCACCTTAATCCGTCAGTACTCAACTGGAGATAGAATGCTCTCTGCAGAAATTTTTTTCGATCTCAAAAATTGGGCCCACAGGGAAGTCTTCACCGAGGCTGAACCCGTCTGGCAGGCCTTTACTCGGCTTAAATCTTATATTTCCCAGGTATTGAAGCCCAATTTGCAAGGACTCGGTCGTTCTGGCCCGGTTTTAGAGCAAACAGTGGTTTTACATCAGGGGAATGTCCTGACCTCTGAGTTTGATTTGCGCTCAGGTGACGCTACCAAAGGCAAATTTCAGGTGATTCATGACGGAGAGGTGCTCGAGGGAGCCAGTGTCTTATATGCAGGGGCCTGCCTGATGGACGACGAGATCTTTGTGGGACCAGGAAGTGTGGTGGAACCTGGAGCCTTGATCAAAGGCCCAACGATCATTGGCTCTTACTGCGAGATTCGACAAGGTGCATTTGTTGGCGACCGTTGTGTGCTGGGACACACTACCGAAATGAAGCATTCCGTTATGTTGGATGGTGCCAAAGCCGGCCACTTCGCCTACATTGGAGACAGTATTCTTGGAAATCGTACCAACCTAGGCGCGGGAACAAAATTGGCTAATCTCAAAATAACCGGCACCCCAGTAAGTATAAGAATAAACGACAAAATACACGACACCGGCCTGCGAAAGTTCGGTGCAATTATCGGCGACGACACCGAAACGGGCTGCAATTCAGTTACTAATCCCGGAACCTTATTGGGCCGTCGCTGTTTAGTATTACCGGCCCTATCAGTCAAAAGTGGATATTACTCAGATCGCTCGATTATTCGCTAAGCTCATCTAAGCCAAGCACCCACTGAAACTAATTATTCCCACCGTCTATTTTTTTTATAATTATTTTAGTTAATTATCGAAAAATATCGTTGACAAAGAGAAAAGCTTCGGCTAGTTTGTTAGAAGTTTGTCATAGAGATAGGGATTGTCGTCGTACCCTCCTTTATTAATAAAGGGGGATTCCTGGATGAACATCTAGCGGGGAGGAAGGAGGATGAACAAAAGCCAACTCATCGAACGTATTGCCAAAGAGGAGGGTATTACGATCAAGAATGCTGCCAGCGTGGTGAATGTGGTTTTTGACTCCATGGCCGACTCTCTTTCCAAGGGAGACCGGGT
>WOR8_10002503_pt1 | contig 18148 bp, 12 predicted proteins | sample DeeMarSeWOR38_10_FD_19890 | JGI IMG/M metagenome (IMG submission 19890)
GGTTATGCGGATGGTTAATTCTGCGGACATGCCGCAATATACCGCAACACGGAACGAGAATCAACTCGCTCCCGCATCGGCTCGATGCGGCGAAAAGAAAAAGGTCCCGAACAGATCGGGACCCGCCTCACATCGGAGGGGAGACAAGAGCGCTACGCTGCGGCGGTTGGCGCCGGCAGCCGGGACGCAGGCTCCTTCACCCGTCGTTCGAACTCATCCCGGAAGCGTTCAATCATGCTCTGCACCGGCCATGCTGCGGCATCGCCGAGGGCACAGACGGTGTTCCCTTCAATGTTGTTTGCGATATCGAGAAGAAGATCGATGTCCGCGGCCCTTGCCTCAGAGTTTTCAAAACGCTTCAGGATCTTGAACATCCACCCCGTCCCTTCACGACAGGGCGTGCACTGACCGCATGACTCGTGATGGTAGAAGTGCGTGATACGGCTGATGACTCGTATCAGATCGGTATCCTCGTCCATGACGACCATTCCGGCTGTTCCGACCGAAGACCCCGCCGCGAGGAGACCATCAGCGTCCATGGTAACCCCCTCCAACGCGTCCCCGCGAATGATCTTGGTGGATGATCCGCCGGGAATCACTGCCTTGATCCTCTTGTTCCCGGGGACGCCCCCGGCATACTTCTCGATGATCTCCGTCAGCAGCACACCTGTCGGCATCTCGTACACACCGGGCTTGTTCACGTGACCGCTCACCCCAACGAGAAGAGGGCCGGGGTGCTTTGGATGTCCGATCTTCGCATAGGCTTCCCCGCCGAGCCGGAGAATGATGGGCACGTTGGCAATGGTCTCGACGTTGTTGATCGTTGTCGGGCATCCCCAGAGACCATTCTGTGCGGGGAACGGGGGCTTGACCCGGGGATATCCTCTCTCTCCTTCGATCGAGTTCATCAGCGATGACTCTTCCCCGCAGATGTACGCGCCTGCCCCCCTGTGAATGGTGAATTCGACGTTGACCGTCGAGCCCAGAATGCTCTGTCCGAGGTACCCCTTCGCGTACGCCTCGTCGACGGCCCTCTGGACCATCCGGATCCACTTGATGTATTCCCCCCGGACGTAGAGGTAGACCATACCTGCGCCCACGGCATGGGCGGCGATGATGGCACCCTCGATCATGAGGTGGGGATTGCATTCAAAGATCTGCCTGTCCTTGAAGGTACCGGGCTCGCTCTCGTCCCCGTTCACACAGAGATACTTGGGTTTGTCAGTTTTCTTGGGCATGAACGACCATTTCAACCCCGCCGGGAAACAGGCCCCGCCTCGACCGCGGAGATTGGATTTCTTGACCTCCTCGATGATATCGTCGGGTTGCATCTCGAGAGCCTTCCGGAGCATCGCGTATCCGCCGTGGGCCTCGTACACCTCAATCCTGTGGAGATCCGGGATGGGGGGAAGCAGGAGGGGTTCCATGTTACGTCAACTCCGAGAGGATCATGTCGATTTTGGCCTCGTCCAGGTTCTCGTAGTATTCGTCTCCGACCTGCATGGCGGGGGCGGTGCCGCAGGAACCGAGACATTCCGCCTCCACCAGCGTGAACCTGTTGTCGGGGGTCGTTTCGCCCGGCCTGATATTGAGTCTCCGTTCTAAGTGCTCCAGAATCCGGTCACTGTTTCTCAGCATGCACGAGATGTTTGTGCACACCTCGATCTTGTGGCGCCCGACCGGTTTCTTGTTGAACATCGTGTAGAACGTCACAACTCCGAAGACGTGGTGCTCGGGCATCCCCAGCAACCCCGCTGCATACTTCATCCCTTCTTCCGAGATCCAGCCGTGCTCCTCCTGGAGCATCCACAGGACCTCAAGAATGAGGGACTGCGGCTTCTGGTAGCGCTGCTTCAGCTCTTCGATCCGCTGCAGATGGGCTTCTGATAGCATGGCGTGAACTCACTCAGGTCTATTTATCAGCCTCGCCCATTACGGGGTCGAGGCTTCCGATGATGGCAACAATATCGGAGATCATCCCTCCCTTCAGCATCAACGGGAGGGCAGAGAGATTAGATGTGGAGGGAGAGCGTATCTTGAGACGCCACGGATGGCCCGTGCCATCGCTGATGATGGTGAAACCAAGCTCTCCTTTTGACGACTCAATACCCTGATACACCTCCCCTATCGGGGGGTCAATCCCCAGGTTGATGAGCATGAAATCGTGGATGAGTTCCTCCATCTTTGTGTACGTGCTCTCCTTGTCAGGGAGTACACGCTTCGCCTCTGGAGTGTTGTAGGGACCCTCAGGAATCTTTCCGAGCGCCTGCCGGAGGATCTTCGCGCTCTCCCGGATCTCTCCAATCCGCACATAGAAGCGGGCAAGCGCGTCGCTCTCTGTCGCCGTCACCACATCGAAATCCATTTCACCGTACACCAGGTAGGGGTTGTCACGGCGGAGATCATGCGGCACTCCCGCCGCGCGAAGGAGCGGGCCGGTCACCCCCCAGGCGATTGCGTCTTCTCTCGAGAGATACCCCACGTTCTCACAGCGGTCGATGAAAATCCGGTTCGTGCTGAGCAGCTTCTCCACCTCATCGACGTCCCTGCCAATCTCGTCCAGAAAATCTGTCAGCATCGCAGTGCACTGTGGCGACCAGTCCTGCTGCAATCCTCCAATGCGTGCGTAGCTTGTCGTGAACCGCGCGCCGCACAACACATCGTAGATGTCCAACAGCTTCTCTCTCTCCCGGAACGTCCAGAGGAGAACCGTCAACGCGCCGACGTCCATCGCCATGCTTCCCACGGACACGAGGTGGGATGCGATGCGCGCCATCTCACAGCAGAGGAGACGGATGTACTGCGCCCGTGGCGGAGCATCGATGCCGGCCAGCTTCTCAACAGCCAGGACGTAGGCAACGTTGTTGGAAAGGGGGGAGAGATAGTCGAGACGATCGGTATGGGGTATGAAAGCGTGATAGGTATCGTTCTCGGCAATTTTTTCGTACCCGCGGTGGAGGTACCCGATCTCAGGAACCGCCGCAATGACGGTTTCGCCGTCCAGCTTTATGAGGAGCCGCAGAACCCCGTGTGTGGCGGGATGCTGCGGCCCCATATTGAGGATCATTTCGTTTTCGAGGGGATCCTCTATGGTGACCGTCGTATCCTGATCCTCGAGCGCGGCAAGGATTTTGCTCTTTCGCGACTCAACAACCGGCTTGGAGGGCATGGTCGTCATCGTCGGGGAAGTGAGAGAGAATCGGGTATGCCCATAAGGGGGAAATCCTTGCGCAGGGGATGATGCTCGAAGTCATCGGGCATGTAGAGACGTCGAAGATCAGGGTGGTCCGAAAAGGTGATACCGAACATGTCGTACGTCTCACGTTCGTGCCAGTTCGCACCCGCCCACACGCCCGTCACGGTGGGGACAACCAGGTCTTCTTCCTCCACCCTCACCTTCAGACGAAGGTAGGCCTTGGTCCTCAGGGAGTAGAGAGTGTAGACGACCTCGTAGCGCGCTTCAGGCCTCATCATGTCGACACCGCACAGATCCTTGAGCAGGTCAAAGGCAAGCTCACCTTCGTCTCTCAGAAAGGTAGCGACGCGGACGATATCCTCTTTCCGGACGATCAGCGTGAGATCACCACGGAATTCCTCCGCTCCCGCGATGCTCTCCGGCGCGAAACGCCGGAGTTTCTCCAGTATCGTCTCGTTCATGTGGCAGCTCCGGCTCGTGCGGGAGAAGGAGGTTCCGAGATGTGCGCCGGCTCCCTGCGGAGGAGCTTTCCGATCGTTCGATCCTCCTTGATCCTCTCCTGGAGTGTCATCAGACCGTGCAGCAGCGCCTCTGGTCGAGGCGGACAGCCGGCCACATACACATCCACGGGAATAAACTGGTCGATCCCCTGGACAACGGAGTAGGAACGGAACATGCCGCCCGAGGACGCACAGGCACCCATGGAAATGACCCACTTTGGATCAGGCATTTGATCGTAGATCTTCCGCACGACCCACGCCATCTTGTAGGTAACCGTACCGGCAACGATGATGACATCACACTGGCGCGGGGTGAAGCGCATCACCTCCGAGCCGAACCGCGAGATGTCGAACCGTGGGGAAGCCGTCGCCATCATCTCGATCGCACAGCAGGAAATACCCATCGGCATCGGCCAGAGGGAGTTCTTCCGCGCCCAGTTAATCACATCATCAAGACGCGCCGTAAGAAATCCGTCCCGCTGCACGTTCTCTAGTCCCACCGCAATGCTCCCTTCCTCAAGATGTAGAGGTAACCGATAAGCAGTATCCCGATGAACACCATCATTTCGATGTAGCCGAAGAAACCCAGGTCCCTGAACCGAACCGCCCAGGGGTACATGAAGACGATCTCTATGTCAAACACGATGAAGAGCATAGCCACCAGGTAGAACTTCACCGAGAACCGCTCGCGTGCAGACCTGACCGGCTCCATCCCGCTCTCGTATGTCGAGAGCTTCTCATCCGAGGGTCGGCGGGGGCCAATCCACCTGTTGATGTTTGCAAAAACCACGCCCGCAACAATGCCAATCAACCCGATAATGGCTATGGGGATGTATTGATCCATTCCTCCACCTTTTTGAACACCGTTTGCGCAGGAGAAGTTTACAGATGCGGAGAGAAAATAGCCAAAAATGGCTGCATTTTCAAGAGGAAATGACCGACTCCTCCTAACCGACCGCTTTGTACATTCCTTCGATGAGACGGGCGTACCGCTCCTCTATCGTGTTCCGTTTCACCTTCTGCGTCGGTGTCAGCTCACCGTTCTCGATGGTGAAGGGACTCTCCAGGAGGGTGAATTTTCGCACGCGCTCATAGTTCGCCAGGTCCTTCTGTACCCGGGAGATTTCCTTCTCTATCATCTCGTTGACTACGGGGTGTTTGGCGAGATCCGCATTGCTGCCATAGGCTATGTTCCGTGCATCGGCAAACTCTTGCAGAGTGTCGAAATCCGGGACAATCAGAGCCGTCAGGAACATCCGACGGTCACCGATCAACACGAACTGCTCGATATACTTGCTCGAGAGGAAGAGGTTTTCGATGGGTTGTGGGGCTATGTTCTTCCCCCCCGAGCTGACAAAGAGGTGCTTCTTCCGGTCCGTGATGTAGATGAAGCCCTCCGCGTCGGCGACCCCGATATCACCCGTATGCAGCCACCCATCCTTGTCAATGACCTCCCTCGTCGCCTGCTTGTTGTTCCAGTATCCCTTCATGACGTTCGGTCCCCTCGTCAGTATCTCCCCGTCTTGAGCAATCTTGACCTCCACACCGGGAATCGTCATCCCGACGCTCCCGAACTTGTAGTTGTCCACCCTGTTTGCCGATATCACCGGCGATGTCTCGGTCAACCCGTACCCCTCGATGATCTTCAGCCCGACCGATTCGAAGAATTCACCGAATTCCCTCCCCAGCGCAGCTCCCCCGGAAACAAAGAACTTGATCCGACCCCCCGTCCTGGCCCGCAGCTTGCTGAACACTAGCCTGTCGGCCAGCCCGTGCCTCATGCGCAACGCCGGAGAGACGTTTCCCCGTTTCGATGCCTGGGCATAGTCCCTCCCCACGTTGACTGCCCAGTAGAAGATCTTCCTGCGGAGCGGCGGGCTGCTGTCCACCTGCTTCACGACACGGCTATGAATACGCTCGAAGAGACGCGGAACCGTTGTGACGATGGTGGGTTTCACCTCCAGCATGTTGTCCCGCACCGTCTCCACGCTCTCGGCGTAGGCTATCGTCGCTCCGCACGCCAGCGCCGTGTAGTACCCTGCCATCCGCTCGAACGAATGACTGAGGGGAAGAAACGAGAGCAAAACGTCGTCGGGCCCGATGCGGATGACCTCGGCAGCGCTTGCGATATTGCTGCAGAGATTTGCGTGCGTCAGCATGACCCCTTTGGGATTCCCCGTTGTCCCCGAGGTGTAGATGAGCGTGAGAAGGTCCTCCGGATTCACCATCTTCCTCGAGGCGTTCAAATAGTCAGGGTTCTCGGCCATAAACGCTCTGCCGCTCTCGTAGACGGCCGAGAAGGGAACCACACGGGTATCGGGGGTCATGTCCTTCTCCGTCATGATGATGACCTTCTCGAGCGTCTTGATGTTCTCGAATACCCGCATCACCTTGTTCAGCTGAAACTGGTTGGAAACAATGGCGTACTTCACACCTGCATCGTTGAAGATGAATTCGTTCTGCTTCGCCGTCATGGTCGTGTAGAGGGGAACATCCACCGCGCCAAGTGCCACGATAGCTTGGTCACTGATAACCCATTCCGGACGGTTCTCTGACACGATCGCCACACGCTCCCCGCGCTTCAGACCCATCGCAGCCAGGCCGTGCGCGAAGAGTTCTACCTTTTCGCGCAATTCTGCGTACGATATCCCGGCGTATTCCGATCCAGCCTTGTATTGAAGGACAGGCCGCTCCTCACGGCTGAACATCTCCGTAACCTTCAGGAACATCTCGGGGATTGTCGAGAATTCTATTGCGACGGACATGGCGGGCCTCTGGTTGCTTGAAAGGGAATAGGGGTGTGGTAGACCAACATACAGCGGAAAACCAATAAAATCAATACGGTAGCGTTGCTGCCGCAGACAGCCTGCGCGGTGACCCGCCGGAGAACATGCGGGGGGTCTCTTCACGAGGTTTGTAAGCCCTTGAAAAATCAGGAGCAAGCGTGTTCACCAAAAAAACTACTTGACTTCCGTCAAGACAGCTTGTATATTTTCCGCCGGTCGTTTCTCTTGTTTATCTCCTTTGAAGTTCTCTGAGCGTCGCGTTCGTTGGCGCAGGGCGCTTGAAATTCAACCGAGAGCCCATTTCCATCTGTGTGGAAGCGGGCTCTCGTGTTTTCTCAAACGCGAGTTCCTTAAGAAGACACTCACCAGCCCCGGAGGTAGGCTCATATGCCCAACAAAGAACCCACCCAGCCAGCTCCCCTCACTACAAAGAACGGCTCCGCCGGCCCGGACAACGGTGGAGGTTCCATGAACGAGACCGTCATGGACCTCGCCCTCGATTGCCGCGACTACTACGGCGACAACGATCTGGCCGCGGATGTGCTCCGGTCAAAGTACCTCGCGCCCAGCGAGAAAGGACCGATGCACCTCTGGGATCGGGTCGCAAAAGCCATTGCCTCTGTTGAGCGCGACAAAGAGCGCTGGTACAATAAGTTTCTTGATCTCCTCTTCGACTTCAAGTTTGTCCCGGGCGGACGCGTGATGCACGGTGCCGGCAGAGAAGACGCGCGGCGCCGGCCAACACTCTCGAATTGCTATGTCATCCCGATAGAGGACGACAGCCTGGAGGGAATCTATCAGTGCCTCAATGAATCGGCCCTGGTCTACCGCACCGGCGGCGGCGTGGGGACCGACCTTTCCACCCTCAGGCCTGAAGGAGCACCCGTCAATGCCACGATAGACCATTCGCCGGGCGCAACAGCATTCATGAACCTCTTCAGTGAGAGCACAAATACTGTCTCGCAGGCCGGCCGCCGCGGCGCCCTCATGCTCACGCTCCGCGTCGACCACCCCGATGTGGAGAGGTTCATCACCATCAAGGACGATCCGCGGAAGATCAAGGTACAGTATGCCAACGTGAGCGTCCTCATCACACACGAATTCATGAATGCCGTTCTCAACGATACAGATTTCGAGCTTCGCTGGGGGGGGCAGGTGTACCGGAAAGTCAAGGCGAAAGAGCTCTGGTTCAAAATCATCAAGAGCGCACACGCGTCTGCGGAACCGGGCATCATCTTCTGGGATACCATGAGGGACTACCACAACGTGGAGTACGCCAATCCCCTCAGCAGCACGAACCCCTGCGGCGAGCAGCCTCTGGCATCCTACACGGCGTGCAATCTCGGGAATATCAATCTCTGCAAGTTCGTCAAAGAAGACGGGAAACTGGACTACGAGGGGCTCGCAGAGGTAACCCGCGTCGCCACCCGGTTCATGGACAACATCATCGACTATAACATGGAGAACCACGCCCTCGATAAGATCAAGCGGGCCGTGGCTTCTGACCGGCGGATCGGACTCGGGATTACCGGCCTCGCCGATGCGCTCATGCTCATGAAAATCCGGTATGACTCCCAGCAGGCTCTGGATGAGGTTGACAGGATCATGCGGACCATCCGCGACGAATCCTACCGCACGTCAGTTGAACTGGCACAGGAGAAAGGCTCCTTCCCGCTCTTTGACTGGGAGGGATACTCCCGGAGCAAGTTTGTCCAGAATCTCCCCCGCGACATCCAGGAGGAGATCAAGACACACGGGATCCGGAACAGCACCGTGATCACCGTCCCGCCTGTTGGAACAGGCTCAATCGTTGCCCAGACGAGTTCGGGCATAGAGCCGGTCTTCTGCACGAGCTACAGACGACGAGTGAAGAACCACGACGGCGACACCTTCTCCGAATACAAAGTCTATCACCCCCTCATCAAGAAACAGTTCGGAGGGGACGAACGGCTTCCCGATTACGTCGTGACCGCCCATCAGATCGACCCCTACTTCCGCGTCAAGATGCAGGGGGTGATCCAGAAGTACGTTGACAGCAGCATCTCTTCCACGGTCAACCTCCCGGAAGACGTCAGCGTCGAGACCGTCGCCGATATCTACATGACCGCCTACAAGGCGGGGCTCAAGGGTATCACCGTCTACAGGGAAGGAAGCCGGGAAGGCATCCTGCAGACAGAGAAGTTCGCCAAGAAACAGACCGGGGAGCCCGGCACACCGTCCGAGGAGAAGCGCAGCAAGAGTCCGCGGCAACGCCCCCACGTCACCGTCGGCATCACCGAGCGGGTCAAGACGGGGGAGGGGTACCTCTACGTCACCATTAACGAAGACGAGAACGGGCTGTGCGAGGTGTTCACGACAATCGGAAAGGCAGGTGGCAACGCGGCGGCACAATCGGAAGCCATCAGCCGGCTGATTTCTCTCGCCCTCCGCTCAGGCGTCGAACCCCGCGAGATCGTGAGACAGCTCAAAGGGATCTCCGGCCCCACTCCGGTGTGGGACGGGCGCGGAGGACAGATTCTCTCGACCCCCGATGCTATCGGGAAGGTCCTCGAGCGCTACATCGAGAACAGGGAGCGGTACCGGACAATGAGAGGACTGCCTGCGGAGCACGAGGCAGCACCGGAGACGGTGCAGAACGAGGACTCGTACCCCGACATGCAGAAAAGCTACACCACCTGCCCCGAGTGCGGCAGCAGCGTCGAGCACGTTAGTGGCTGCGTGGTCTGCTACAACTGTGGCTGGAGCAAATGCTGAAGGGCTGACCGACCCGAAGGGCGAACAAGAGAAGAACCCGTCGACTATCTCGACGGGTTCTTTTTGTTTCCTGCTTCACGAAGAGGAGAATTCAGAGTAGCTTGCGTACTATCCCCTCCAGATCCTCTTTCGAGAGATACCCGACGTGCCCCTTCACGACGTTCCCCTTCCTGTCGAGGATAAAGGTGGTCGGAATGGCAGAGATGCCACCGTACTGCTGCACGATCTCCCACCCGCCCAGAACGACGGGGTAGCTGATATTCATTCTCTCGACAAAGGGCGTTACAACGTTCCATCCGTCCCTGTCCAGCGCAATCCCAACAATCTCCAGCCCCTCCCCCCTGTACTTGTCATACACCTCGAGCATGCCGGGAATCTCCGCGCGGCACGGGGGACACCATGTTGCCCAGAAGTTGAGAACCACAACGCTTCCCTCAAGCTTCTTCAGCTCAACGGTCCTCCCCTCCGCTGTCGTGAGCACAAAGTTCGGAGCCGACTTTGCGCCATCGTCAGGAGGAGTGTCTGAGGAACAGGAGGGTGTGGCGGCAAAGAGAAACAGGGCGAGGAAGAATCCTGCGAATCTCATCATTGGTCTTTCTCTCTCGTCATAGGATAGGCACGTGCTGTGCATTCGTTGTCTGTACTGATATGAACACCGCCCCTCTCTTCTCTGTTCCCGGCCTGCCCCCGCCCGGTGCACCATCAGCCCCCTGAAGAAGGAAAAGCTCAATTGAGAAACACCCGGCGAGCGCAGCAAGCACGAGGAGGCCACTGGAGGGGTCCTATTCGTAGCGGAGTGATTCCACCGGATCCAGTGAAGCGGCCTTCCGCGCGGGGAAGAAGCCTGCCAGGAGGCCGACCAGAGTGAGGATCGTCGTGGTGATGAGTATCGTCTCCGCCGAGAGGATCGGCCGGCCAAGGAACTGCATGGCCCCGTCCGATGCGGGGAACATCCGGACGATGGAGACGACGGCCCAGGAGAACAGGAGACCGAGGCCGCCTCCGATGAACGCTATGAGGAGGGCCTCGGAGATGAACTGCGCGAGAATGTACTTCCTCTTCGCGCCGACAGCCATCCTGATCCCGATCTCGTGGGTCCGTTCCTTCACAACCACGTACATGACATTCGCGACACCAACCCCGGCGATCAGGAGCGTGAGAAAGCCGACGGCAAAGAGGAAGATCGACACGCCCAGGCCGATTCTCCTGCTGGTCTTCTCATTCTCAATGAAATCCCAGATATAGAGCGTACGCTCGTCCTCCGGATGAAAGTGGTACTTCCTGGCCAGCACACGGAAGATCTCGCGCTTCACCTCCTGCTGCATCGAGGGATCATGCGGGCGGACAACAATGGAGTTCACGCGCGTGCTGCCAAACATCGTCCGAAATGTCGTGTAGGGAACAATCGCCCTCCGTCCATCGGGGCCGTTGGTCATGCTTGTCTGGAGCTTCGGCTGGAGCGTGCCGATGACCGTGAAGGGGACGTCATCCAGGAGGAGCGACTTGCCGATCGGGTCCTCATCCTGAAAGATGTCCCCTGCGATCTCCGACCCAAGCACGATTACACGCCGCTGCGAGCTGATGTCGACCGCGTTCAGAAATCTCCCGCCGGCCGCGGGAAACATCCGGCGCATCTCCTCGAAGAGAGGATTCACGCCTTCGCACTCCGTGTTGGTGGCAAACGCCCTGTAGCGCAGCTGAACGCCGCGGCGGTACTGCGGGCTGATCATCGAGATCGAGGGGATGGCCCGGCGAAGCACGTCAACGTCCTCCTCCATGAGCCGTATCTTCCGCCCTTTCGGCGATCCTTCGTACTCCATCCCCGTCTCGCCACCGTAGAGGATCATGATCCGGTTTCCCGCATTGAGGAGTCCGTTCAACATCTGCGTCCCGAGCCCCTCACCAAAGGAGAGGAGGAGGAGGACAGAAACCGTTCCCCAGGTGATCGCAAGAAACGTCAGAAACGCCCTCGTCCGCTGGGATCTCAGATCCTGAAAGAACTCCCGCAACAGCTCACGCCACATGAAGTGAGATCTCCTCTCGTTGAGGCCACTGCCTCCAGAGGCGGACCTACGTCCGCAGACAGTCCACGACGTCCAGGTTGGCCGCCCGGCGGGCCGGGAAGAGGGCGGCTGCCAGCCCGATGAGGGCGAGGACAAGCATCGTAGTGACGGCCACCTCCACCGAAATCTGGGGTGTTCCGACGAACTCGCGTATCGGTATATACTGAAGGGCCTCGGTGATGAGAAAGGCGATGAAGAACCCTATGGACGAACCGAGACCGACAATCAAAAACGTCTCAGCAAAGAACTGGAGGAGGATATCCGATCGCTTTGCGCCCACCGCTCGCCGGATGCCGATCTCCCTGGTCCGTTCCTGAACCACGATGTACATGATGTTGGCGACACCGATGCCGCCCACGGCAAGCGTGAAACTGCCGATGACGCCCATGAAGATATTGAAGGCCAGGAAGAAGTAGAAAATGAATTCGTCGAATGCCGCCGTGTTCCAGATCCAGACCGCGCTCTTGTCCGTCGGATCGAATTTGTACCGCCTGCTGAGCACCTCACGCACCTGGAGGATCGTCTCCTCGGACTTCGTGGGGTCACGGGGCTGAAAGATGATGTTGTTTACGTGTTCGAACCCGAAGACGGAGGCAAAGGTCGTCGCGGGAACAAAAACACGATCCTCGTCCTGCCTGTTGTACGACGAATTCTGCGTCTTTTCCTTCATCACGCCGATGACGGTAAAGGGGACCGGCCCTATGTGCACCAGCTTCCCCACCGCCTCCCCCTCACCGAATAACAGATGCTTCACTTCATTCCCCAGGAGGACGACCCGCCTTCTGTCCCTGATGTCCGGTTCGTTGACGAACCTCCCGCCAGGGGCCGCGATGATGTTCCGCATCTCCGCGTAGATCGGGTAGACACCCGTCACCGACGTGTTGATGATGTTCTCACGAACGCGAATCGGGTGATCGTACCAGATGTACTCCGGACTGATCTTCGCAATGGCAGGTACCTGCTCGGCAAGCAGCCACGCATCCTCTTCGATGAGGCGAATGGGCCGACCGATCCCGAACCCCGCGAACGGTTTCGTTGTGCTTCCCGGAAACATGATGGCAATCCGGTCCCCGATCCCGTGCATGTTGATGGAGAGCTGGCGCTTGAAACCCATACCGAATGCAAGCAGCACGATGATCGCCACCGTTCCCCAGACGATGCCGAAGATCGTCAGCGCTGTGCGGAGCTTCTGGGCCCGCAGGTCCCGCAGAAACTCCACCAGGGTTGTTCTGATCTGATCCATGGTCAACGACGATGATGCCGGGTCGGGCGAGGTGCCTACTCGATGGCCCTCACTGGTTTTTCGTACACCTCTTCGCCTTCGGTCAGCCCAGAGACGACTTCGACACTGATGGCATCACTCAGTCCGGTCACGATGGAGCGCTCATTCTGGCTCCCTTGATCCGCCACCGCCCTCACAAATGCCGAATCACCTCGAAAGGTCACCACCCGCTCCGGAATGATGAGCACACTGTCCTTCCTCTGAATTATGATGTTCGCGTTGGCCGAATACCCGGCACGGAGCAGGGCAGTGCTTGCTTTTGGAAGAGCGATCTCAATGGGAAAGACCGTAGCATTTTCATTCTTCTCGGCCTTCAGGGAGATCTTCACCAGGGTTCCGGGGATGGTGTCTTTCGGGAGGGCCCCGACCTTCAGCTGGGCCTCCATTCCCTCCCTTAGCCTCCCGACGTCGATCTCGTCAACAGTTCCTTTGAAGACGAGGTGTCCCATGTTGGCCATCTTCATCAGGACCGTCCCCTCCTGGTACGAGGTGAGCGGCGTGACCGGGTCACCCACCTCCACCATCTTCCGCAACACAAACCCATCGATCGGGGCCTTGATGATCGATTCAATCTGGGTGTCCTCGATCATCACCTTCCCGCTCTCGAGGAGTTCCAGTCGCTCTCTGGAAAGCTTCAGCTGCAATTGGGCTTCTTGATATTGACGTTGGAACTCTTCATACTCCCTTTCCGAAATAAGTTTCTTCTCCGCCATCGCCTCCTGACGGACCTTCTCCTTCGTGAGGTTTTCCATTTCCACCTCGCGCAGCTGAACCTGCCTCTTTGCCTCGGCAAGTTCAAGCGGCGTGGGATCGGGCTTCACCTCCAGGAGAGGATCACCCGCCGCAACGTAGGCGCCGGCATCGGCAAAAATCCTGTTGACCACGCCGGAGACCTTGGATTTCACCGAGATCTCCCTCTCGGGCTCCACCGTACCGACCGCCAGCGCCTTGTCGACGATGTTTCCCCGGACGACCGTCACTGTGGGAAGCGCGTCCGTTTCGGAATTCGAAGACCCGCCAAACAGGAGGTACCCTCCGCCGAGGAGTACCACAGTGACCATGCCTATCACGAGTATCTTTTTCTTCATCTCAAAGCCTCCGGGGCAGCCGTGAGCGGAAATGCTCGAGGATCTCTCTGCGAGCGGGGGAGGAGCGCATTGGAGGTGGAAGATTCCACACGCCCGTAGTATACGTTATTTCCGGAAGAGAGTTGCGCGCCCGCCACGCGACGCCGCGGCCTCCGGGGGAGAGAATTGATTTTGAGCAAGGCGGCGCGTACTTTGAACTCTGACCATGAGTCCACAGAACCCTCACCATCCTTCCCCGACCGCAGACCCGCTACGTGATTTCCATCCGGTCGTGCGGGCGTGGTTCACAAAAACGTTTGCGGGGCCGACACCCCCACAGGTTCTGGGATGGCCCAGCATTGCCGCGGGCCGGAACACGCTGGTCCTTGCCCCCACAGGTTCAGGAAAGACGCTTGCCGCATTCCTCTGGGCCATCAACCACCTTTTCGAGCAGCGCCTCGACGAATCGCTTCGGCCCGGGACCCGCATCCTCTACGTCTCTCCGCTGAAGGCGTTGAACAACGACATCCAGCGCAACCTCCAGGCGCCGTTGAGCGGTATCGAGGGGGAGGCAGAGCGCCGGGGGCTCCGCCTGACCCCGATCAGGACCGCCGTCCGGACGGGTGATACCCCTCAATCGCAGCGGGCCGCAATGGTGAGGCGCCCCCCGGACATCCTCATCACGACCCCCGAGTCACTCTACATCATGCTGACCTCCCGTCGGACCCGCCCCCTTTTCGCCACGGTCCAGTACGTCATCGTCGATGAAATCCACTCCGTCTGCGGAAACAAACGGGGCGTTCATCTCTCCCTCTCCCTCGAACGTCTGGCCAGACTGGCAGACCAGGAGCTGGTTCGGATCGGCCTCTCCGCAACCCAGAAGCCCCTCGAGAGCATCGCGGCGTTTCTGGGAGGGCAGGGATGGAAAGAGGGGAATCTCTCGCCCAGGCCGGTCACCATCATCGACGCAGGGCGAAAGAAAGAGATGGACCTGCGTGTCGACTCTCCCGTGGCTGACTTCTCTCTGGTCTCTCAGGAGGGCGTGTGGCCTCTCATCTTGACCGATATCCTGGAGCAGATCCAGAAGCATACTACCACGCTCGTCTTCGTCAACAACAGGAGACTCGCGGAGCGTATTGCGGCAAAGCTCAATGAGATGGTGGGGGATCCCGATTCTCCGGCAGCCACCGGCCTGTTCGCCGTCCCTCGGGGGGGATCCCCTTCTGGCGGTGGAGGTGCGCAGAGGAAGACCCGGACCGACGGAGACCCACCCTCTCCCGTGCAGGCCTACCACGGAAGCATGTCACAGAGTGCGCGCGCGCAGATGGAGGAAGACCTGAAGGCCGGACGACTTCGAGCGCTGATCGCCACCTCCGCACTGGAGCTGGGAATCGACGTCGGAAGTATAGATCTCGTGATTCAACTCCAGTCTCCAAAAGGCGTGGCTCGTGGCCTCCAGCGGGTCGGACGGTCAGGGCACCTGGTGAGCGCGAGGAGCAAGGGACGCATCTACCCGACGCACCGGGAAGACCTGGTGGAAGCCGCCGTGGTGGCACGTGCGATGGTGGAGCACGAGGTCGAGACGACGGCCATCCCGGAGAACTGTCTGGACGTACTGGCGCAGCAGATCGTCGCAATGGTGGCGGTGGAAGAATGGGACGGTGACGAGCTCTTTGACTTCCTCCGGCAGTCGTTCTGCTACAGGAGACTTTCGCAGAAACTCTTCGCCGGTGTTCTCCAGATGCTTGCCGGCCGTTACGCCCGTGAGGAGTTCCCCCAGCTTCGGCCCAGAATCTCGTGGGACAAGATCAACAACAGACTGCGCCCCCTCCCGGGGAGCGGCCGCCTGGCGGTAACGGGAGGCGGAACGATAACCGACCGGGGGTACTTCGGTGTGTACCTCGAAGACGGCAAGACAAAGGTGGGAGAGGTGGACGAGGAATTCGTCTACGAGACTCGTCTGGGCGATACGTTCATCCTGGGAACGTCGATCTGGAAGGTACGTGCGATGGACGCCAACCGCCTTACCGTCAACGCCGCCCCGGGACAGCCTGCCCGTATGCCCTTCTGGCGGGGAGAGGGAATTGGACGCAGTGTGGAGCTGGGGAACTCCGTCGGGGCGTTCCGCAGAGAACTCGCCGGCCGCCTGGAGCGGGACGACTGCCTCTCGTGGCTCCAGCAGGAGTACCCCATCGATTCCCGAGCTGCCTGGAACATACTCGAGTACTTCCGGAAACAGCACAGCGTGGCAGGGGTGGTACCCCATGATCGGCTGATTCTGGTTGAGGGTTTCCGGGACGAGATCGGGGACCCCCGCATTGTCGTCCACTCGGCCTTCGGACGGCGTGTCAACGGGCTCCTCGGTCTGGTTCTGGCACGGCTCCTCCACCAGGAGACAGGCGTTGAACCACAGATGTATGCAAACGATAACGGCGTTCTTCTCCGCTGCCCCGACATTGACTCGCTCCCACTGGATCTCGTAGATCGGCTCTCTCCACAGACCGCCGAAGAGCTTGTCATGGAAGAGCTCACGAGCTCCCCCCTCTTTGTCGGTCAGTTCCGGCAGAATGCGGTCCGGGCGCTCCTGATGCCGCGCCTCGCTCCTGGGAAGCGCACCCCTCTCTGGCTCCAGCGGTTGCGAGCGGGTGATCTTCTGCAGGTCTCACGTCGGCACGATGATTTCCCCATCGTCATCGAAACGGTGCGAGAAACGCTCCATGATATCCTGGACTTCGGCACGTTCATCTCTCTGCTGCGGGAGATGCAGCTGGGGAACATCGGCATTCACACGACCTTCACGGAGGTGCCGTCGCCCTTCGCCGCCAGCCTCCTCTTCAGCTTCATCGCCGTCTACATGTATGAGTGGGATCAACCCAGGACAGACAGGTTCACTCAGTACCTCTCGATCAACAGAGAGCTTCTCTCGGAGGTCGTCGATCTTGATACACTCTCCGGTCTCATTCGCCCGGAGGCGATCCTGGAGGTCCAGCGGCAGCTGCAACATGAAGCCGACGGTGCGCGGGCACGGTCACCCGAGGAACTGATGGAGATACTCTTGAGGATAGGAGATCTGACCGACGAAGAACTCGCTGCCCGGTGCGAGGGGGACCCCGGTTCAATGATCCGGAGGCTCGCCTCGGACGGGAGAGCCGAGCAGGTAGAATTTCCCGACGGCCCCCGCTGGATCGCGGGTGAGGACCGTGATCTCTACCGTGCATTCCCCACCCGCGACCACCTCCCCCGGATCCTGGGCAGATACCTCCAGCATCACGGACCGATCACCTCTGAGGAGCTGGCGGTTCGCTACGGTCTGGAGAGAGAGGATGTCGAACGAGCGGCCGAGAGGCTCTCGGGCGACAGATCCTTCGTCCAGGGAAGGTTCCGGCCCCGGGAGCTGCCCGGCGGCGATCAGCCCCAGTGGGCCTACAAGCCGAATATCGAACGTATCCATCGCCAGACGCTCTCCATCCTCCGCAGGGAAATCCAGCCCTGCTCGTTTCGGGATTTCACCGGCTTCCTCCACCACTGGCAGCACTTGAGCAGAGAGCGGCGTCTCGAGGGGGCGGGCAGCCTTCAGGTGTGCCTGGAGCAGTTCCAGGGGCTCTCCCTCCCCGCCGACATCTGGGCACGGGACGTCATACGGGCGCGGGTAGAGGGTGTCGACCTGACACGCCTGGATCAGATAACATCAGGGGGGAGCATCGTCTGGGCCGGCACAGGCCCCGGACGGATGACGGTCTTCTCACGCGGGACGGGGGCCCTGTTTCTGCAAACGGACGAAGAGGCGGAGCAGAACAACCTGGGCGAAGCCGCAAGGCGGGTCCTGAACCACCTCGAGAGACATGGAGCCTCTTTCCTGGGTGATATTCGCGACGGCGTCCGGTTGTCGCTCCAGGCGTTAAATCGCGGGATCTCCGAGCTGTTCTGGAAAGGGTACATCACCAACGATCTCTTCACGGAGATCATCAGCGTGCGGAAGCCCACGCGCACCCGGTCTGAGCCCCCCCTCGAACCGATCCAGATCCTCTCCCCCCGCAGAAATCCCTACCGCTCACAGCTGGTGCGGAGTGTACGCCGGGCGATAGAACAGGCTCCCGGATGGAAAGGGCGCTGGTCCCTGCTCAGCTCTCCGGGCGTTCTTGGCGCAGAAATGTCCCTGGAGGAGCAGGCAGCAGCTCAGGCCTCACAGGTCCTTCAGCGCTACGGCATTCTTGCGCGTGAGCTCTATCGACGGGAAGACCTCTTTCCCTGGCCAGTGGTCGCCGCAGAACTCCAGCGAATGGAGTTGCGTGGAGAGATTCGAAGGGGGTATTTCGTGGATGGCCTCTCCGGAATGCAGTATGCCCTTCCCTCGGCGATCGAAACACTGCGACGTCTCCGGTCACAGCCCGGAGAGGGGAGGGATAGGAGTGAGAGGATTCTCCTCAACGCCTGTGATCCTGCGAGCCCGTACGGTCCCGGAATCGAGCCACCCGCCCGGGACCCCTCCCGGTCGAGCCC
>WOR8_10007410_pt1 | contig 18148 bp, 14 predicted proteins | sample DeeMarSeWOR38_10_FD_19890 | JGI IMG/M metagenome (IMG submission 19890)
CGATCCTTGCCGAACATTTCCCCGCTGGCATTGAAAGCTTCCCACAATCCGTCGGTCGAGGCCAGGTAAATCTGGCCGGACCTGACGTCGCTGAAAACACGCTCTTCGTATGGGGATTTTTTCTTCAAACCCAGGGACAGGTCGCTGCCGCTTAAGGTCTGAAAACGATCCGTGGCCGGATCGTAAACCAGCGGCGCATCGTGTCCGGCCGACGCCCAGCGCATCTCCCGACGCTCCGCGTCCACTGACATCAGCAGCATCGTCATAAAACGATCCCCCCCGGTGTCGTCAACCAGCTGATTGTTTAGATGGGCAAGCAATTCGGCCAGGCTTCCCGGTGTGCGGCAGCGGCTGAGCAGAATTCCCCGGGCGGTGGCCATGAGCATGGCGGCGGCCACCCCGTGTCCCACAACATCACCGACAACGATGGTGGCGGTTGTCTCCGGATGTCCGGCAACTTTCAGGAAGTCATAATAATCCCCGCCCGTCTCGTCGCAGTAGGTGGCGTGGCCGGCAAGGTCCAGGCCCTTTATGTCGGGTGTGCCGGAAGGCAGCAGGTTTTGTTGCACCTCCTGGGCCAGGGCCAGCGATTGACGCAGGCGCATGCGGTCCCTTAAATCGGCGGTCACAGCGTTGATTTTTTTTGATAGATCCACGAACTCGGTGGAATACTCCAGTTTTATTTCGTGATCCAGCTGTCCCCGGCCGACCTTGTTGAAATAAGCGATTAAATCCAGCATGGGCAAGAGCGCAATTACCGCCAACACGATGCCGAACAGGAGGGTGGCGGAAACGGCGACGACCCCGATTTTAACATTGCGATACCGTCCGGCCTTAATGCTGGACAGAAAATCGCTTTCCGGCACGAGGGTGGCGATAAGCCAGGTCAGGCCGGTTTCATGGGCCGATGGCGAAACCATGAGCAGGTAAGGCTTGCGATTGATCTTCAGCCTGAGCTGGTATCTCCCATCAATCGCTTTATAATAGTCAAATTCCTTCTCAAGAAACGCGGCTGCCCTGGCGATTTGTCTGTCTACGGAGGCCGACGCGACCACTGGATAATTTCTTGTATCGGTCAGCGGAACCCCGGAGGAAGTGGCAATCAACCGTCCTTTTTGATCCAGCAAAAACGCCTTGCCGGTTCGGCCGATACTGAGATTTTCAAGGAAATGGGTAATGTCGTTCAGGGTCAGCTCGGCATTCATGACGCCCAGCAGACGGCCGTTGCTGTCCCGAAAAGGCTGCGCGTATCCCAGAGCCAGGGTGACAGCTGCCCCATCTTTGTGCACCTTCGCATAGGGCTCCGTCCAGGTTGATTTATCCGCCAAAATCGCAGCCTGATACCAGGGCCGGGTGCGGGGGTCATAGGGAAGGGTTTCGGTCGGGACTTTATTCATGCGCCCGTGGTTGTCGGTGTAGTATTCGAAAAGATCGGGACCGGTTTCCTCGTCCTTGATCGTAAATTCAAAACCGTTCTTGCTGGGATGACGGGCGATGCCCACGCTGCGCCCGTCGGCGCTTCCCCAGGTAATGCTGCTGAGCCCCCTGAAGGCCTGGGCCTGCTCAAACAGGGTCGTGCGCCAGGAACGCAAATGCTGGCGGTTGAGTTGGTCCTGCCGGATGAGATTGGCATTTACCCGCTGAATCCGGCCGGGCAGATTTAAAAGATCGTGGAGACGTTCTTCAATATGGTCCTGAATTTGTACCAGGTTCTGCGCCATCAAATCGTTGACCGCGGAGTTGGCCTCCAGATAGGCAATGGCCGACAAAACAATCACCACCACAATCACCGGAGCCGTGAAAACCAGGGGCAAAGAGAATTTCATCGGGATTCTGGAAATGGTTTTACGAAACACCAGCATTTTTGAAACGTTTGGACGAATCATGAAGAAGCTCCCGGCACTCGGATACAAGCTATCAAATTTAAATAAGACCAATGTTCAAGATGGCAAGGTTTTCAAATTGCCTAAAATCCGCCTATTGATGCAGGGATTCCAGGGCTTTTTCGGCCTGCTTCAAGTACCCATCGGCCTTGCATTCATCAAAAAGCGCAATGGCCCTGTTGATACATTCCCGGGCTTGATCGGTTCTCTTTTTGGTCTGATGGTAGATGCCAAAATCAAGATAGGCCTGACCCAGGATTCCTTTGGCCTTAACCTCTTCAGCAATTTTGATAGCGTTTTTGAAGTGCTGCTCGATTTTGCGGTGGACCACCGGCATGTTGGTCAGCAGAAAGCCGATGTTCTTGGCCATGGCCGCCGGACTGATCCGGGCATCCTTATCGGTCATCTGAAAATAAACTTTCCCCAGGATATGTTCGCCCAGCGCACAGCGCCATTTTGAATTATTTTCCAAAAACAACTTTGTTCCGGCTTCCAAAATTTTAATGCCCCGGTTGAGCCTGCCACCGAACCGAGTGTTTCGGTGCCATTGTGTTGACTGAAATCCACCACTTGCTCAAGGTTCTCTTGGCCGTATTTGATGTCACCATTTATTACGTGAGCCATTCCCAGCATCAGCCTGGGAAACTGTTCGTAATATGGATCCGCAGATATCCTGACGGCCTCTTGAAAGCATTCAATGGCCGGTTCCAATTCAGCGTTCATGAAAAAACTGTTACCCTTGATGAAATAACCCATCACCGAGCTGCGGATGTTGGAGTGTTTCTGGCCGTAGCTCAGCAGCTGATTGCCGGCATCAAAAGCCGCATCCCTCTGGCCGCTGGCCCAGGCGTTGAAACCGATGCCCCCTAACGATTTGAAATAAAGGTACTTATCGGATTTTAACTCTTTTGAAATCTCATGTGCTCTCTGGCCATAAAGACGGCCATCTTCGAACCGGCTCAACTCGGTACAGGCCCAGGACAGCCAGGTGCAGGCATAGCCGATGACTTCAATGTTATGTGCCCTTTCACCCAGTTCCAGCGCGCGGATGAGGTGATCATAAGAATCCTGGTATTTTCCCCGGGCCCACACCGCCATGCCCATCCAGGCATAAAACATTCCCAGCCTGGCGCTGTCATCCAGGGACTCGGCCAGCTGCACCTGATCGGCGAGCAGGTTGTTCAGTTTTTTAAAATCGCCCAGGTAATACAAGACATAGGCCCATTTGATCAAAAGATCGATCAGCAGACAGTCTTCATCCGGCGTCCGGTCCGTCCTGGCAGACAGAATTTCAAATGCCTCGGTGTAATATTGATCGGCCTCCTCGACGGCATATTTGCGCATGCTTTTTTCACCCGACATCATCAGATAGCGAATGGCCTTTTGAACAGACTGACCCTGTTTGAAGTGATAGGCCAGGGTTTCATAAAATTCTGATAGCCGATCCTTGAAAAGCTCCTCGATCACCGCACCGATGCGTTCGTGAATTTCCCGCCGCTCTTTTTTCAGCAGGTTGTTATAGACCACTTCCTGGGTGATGGCATGCTTGAAAATGTATTCCAGCTCGGGTTGCACCGAGCGTGCCTTGATGATATCGAGCCGCTCAAGTCCGGAAAGGCAGCGGTCCACCCTGGTTTGGAGTTTGGAGATCTTTTCTAAAATGTCGTACAGGAAGGCACGCCCGATGACCGCGGCCTCCTGCAGCACCCGCTTGGTGTCCAGCTCCAGACGATCGAGGCGGCTGGATATGACCCCGTAGACCGAAGACGACAGCTCCAGGTCACGGATGGATTGGGTCAGCTTCCAGGCGCCGTTATCGCGGATGAGGATTTGGGATTCGATCAGTGAATTGATCACTTCTTCCAGATAAAACGGATTGCCTTCCACCTTTTCCTGGACGAATTTTCGTAAATCAGCGGGAACGTTATCGCTGGCCAGCAGGGCCTCCACCATGCTCTGGGCCTCGGAGGCCGAGAGGTCCTGCAATTGAATCTCCCGGTAGAATTTCCCGAGCCCGCTTTGCTGGTGGCTGGTAAACAGGCTGAAGGGCAGCCGGTAGACACAGATAAAAAGGGCCGGATAATTAAAATCCGATAAAATATAGCGAAGCAGATCGATGGAGGAGGGATCGGCCCAGTGAATATCTTCAAGACAGATAATCGCCGGCCGGTTGCGGGTAAGCGCCGTCAGCACGGTCTGCATGGCATCGCGCAGCTGTGACTTCCAGAATTCCGGGCTAACCGCCTCGGCTTCCGGATACTCCAGGGCATAGAGGCTGCCGATATAGGGCACCACATTATTTTGATCCCCCACCAGCACGGCCAGGCCGGATTCCAGTTTTTCTCTCACTTTATCCGGGGAATCGCTCTCTTCGATCAGCAAGGCCCGGTTCAACATGTCGATCAACTGAAAATACGGCATGTTCTGGGAATAGGCATAGGCATGACCTTCGAGCCATTGCACCTTCTCCTGATCCAGGCCGGCTCTGAATTCTTCCACCAGCCGGCTTTTGCCGGTGCCGGCATCGCCGCTGATGGATATGATCGCACCCTTGCCGTTTTGAATTTGCTCGGCGGCTTCGGCCAGCTGCGCCAGTTCAAATTTGCGGCCGATGAGTTGACCGGACGGCGCCGATGGTTGCTGCCCGGATGTCGGCCGCTCCTTGGCCGCCAGAACTTTGTAGATAGGCACCGGATCGGCTTTACCCTTCACCTGGGTGGGCTCCTGCGCCTCAAAGGAAAAATAGCCTTTGGAGCGCCGGTAGGTATCCTGGCCCACCAAAATCTCTTCGCTGGCTGCCAGACTGCACAGCCGTGCGGCCACGTTGAGTGGGTCTCCGGCAACCCCATGGGTGCCCTCGTCCGGATTTACGTCTCCGGTGACCACCAGGCCGGTGTTGATGCCACTGTGCATGGACAGGGGCGTGCCGGTTATACCTTCCACCTCGGGGCTGATAAACTTCACCAGGTCGTGGATTTCCTTTGCCGCCCGGATGGCCCGCACCGGATCGTCTTCGTGCGCCCGGGGCACGCCGAAAATCGCCATCACCGCATCGCCGGCAAACTTTTCGATAAACCCGTCATACTTGGCAATGACGTCTTTGATGCGGCCAAATACCCGGGTCATGATTTCCTTGACGTCTTCGGGGTCCAGCTTTTCGGACATGGCCGTATAGCCCGACAGGTCCGCAAAAAGCACGGTAACGTGCTTGCGCTCACCGTCGACGGATGCGGCCGGCGCCGGCTGTTCAACCGGCGGTTTATCAGGCACCAATTTATGGCCGCAGCCGTTGCAGAAGTTGCTGTCCGGCGGGTTTGTCCTGCTGCAATGCGGACAGGTTATCTCCAGTTTACGGCCGCATTTGTTGCAGAAACTGGCATCGGCGGGATTATCGGATTGGCATTCAGGGCACTGCATTTTTCTTTTTCCAATCGGAGAAGAACTTTAATACTTTTTTTCAAGAATAATTAAAAGTAATTATGTAATTTGAATTTGCAAATTGGCACGTAATTTTTTAACCGAACCTGCCTGATTTTTATATGGCGATCTGTTGGCCAGACCTTCCATGGTAGAATTGTGGTTGGCTCTGACAGCTTCTGGGGCAACAGTTATACCCCGGCATGTTCAATTTTTCTGGATAATATAAAAGGCGTTCTGAAAATCATGGGGGAGCTTTTTGACCTCAACTTTTGTAAAGCCTGCATTCTGAAGCATCTCCCGGGCTTTTTCCTCGCCCCACATGGCACCCAGACCGGCGCCACCGGCCGCCAGCGACACCGTCATGCAGGACATGCACGACAGGGTGTAAAGCAGGGGACCGATGGGATGGTCGATGTTTTTGTGCACGTGGCTGGAGGCCGCAATATCCTGCATGAGAAAGGTTCCGCCCGGGTGAAGGGCCCTGGCAATTTCTTCTAAAACCCTGTCAGGCTGAGGTTGATCGTGAATCGCGTCAAAGGCTGTAATCAACTTATAATGCTCGGTAGCATCGAGTGCTGTCACATCCCTTACCTCCAGCCGCAGGTTGGACAGCTGCTGTTGCTCGGCAAGCTGCTTTCCCGTTCCAATGGCCTCTTCTGAAATATCGTACCCGGTAAAGCGGCTGTTGGGAAAAAACCTGGCCATCAGGTTAAGGGCCCGGGCACTGCCGCAGCCCACATCCAGCACCTCGATGCCGGCTTCCAGGTCGGCGATGAGACCCGGAACAAGGGGCAGAATGGCATCGGTCAGCGCCGCCACAACGGTCTGCCCGGAGTCTTCGGCCATAATCCGCTGGAAGCGCCCAAAGGCCGAATAGGGCACCCCGCCGCCGTTTCTAAAGCATTCCACTATCGGATCTTCGACGGTCCCCAGCAGCGGGATGTACTGGGCAAACACGGCAATGTTGTCGGGGGTGGCCGCCCGGGTCAGGAAGGCGGCATGCTCCGGGGGCAGCCGGTAGGTTTGCTTGTCGGCATCATATTCCACGATACGGCCGGTGACCATGGCCCCCAGCCATTCGCGCACATAGCGCTCATTTAATCCGGCTGCTTCAGCGATCTGTCGGCTGGTGGAGGGCGGCAGTTCACCCATGACATCGAACAGGCGGGTACGGTGGCCGATGGAGCTCATCAGTGCCAGCGCACCCTCATTTAATAGATTGAGCATACGATCGGCAAATGCGTCTGCTTTGCTTTGATCCAATAAATTCTTATTCATATCTATTTCCTTTAATCTACTTTAAGAGCTATCTCCTGTTGATCAGGTCGGTGAGCAGTTGACAAATTCAAAAATATGCGATACATTTTTTACAGTTGCGATACGAGGAGAATTACTTATGCCCATAAGCCTTAGAATTCCGCCCGAAAAGGAGAAAATGATCCAGAAAGCGGCCAAGAAATCCGGCACGACGAAAACCGCAATTATTCTTGAAGCCGTGGATGAAAAACTGGGTTTAACCAAAACCCGAGAACAAGTGATTCGCGAACTGGCCGGTTGGCTCACCCACGAAGAGGCCCTTGAATTGCGGCAAGCAGTTGAAGTCTTCAGTCAAATAAACGAAGGAGATTGGGAATGAAGCTTGTTCTCGATACCAATATTTACAGTGACTACGCTGAAGGGCTTCCTGCTGTTGTTGATTTTTTAGCCATCCACGGCGATGAAATCTATCTCCCATCGATCGTTTTAGGTGAATTAAGCTACGGCTTTATGAAAGGCAGCCGCCAGCGTTTCAATGAAAGAAAACTCCGGGAATTCATCCGCAAATTGCAGATTGAAATCATTGATGTCAATTATAACGTTGCCCGCAAATACGGGATTATTTATTTATCTCTGGTTAAAAAAGGCACCAAAATTCCGATTAATGATGTCTGGATCGCCGCCTGCTGCATGGAAGCCGGCGGTACGCTGGTAACCAGAGATCGCCATTTCCGCCAGGTTGATCAAGTCGAGATGATGGTTGTAACCACCTGAACAGCCTGTAAGTTTTCACCTGCCATCCCCTCGAAGGAGGGCATCAAGTAACATTTCACACAGGCGACAGCCAGCTTCTGGATTTCTGTCCAGGCACATAGGCGTCAAATTTAAACTCCTAAGTGTCGGTTTAGTTGTGGGAGCGGCTTTCCAGCCGCGAATCGGTTTTACAGATCGCGGCTGGAACGCCGCCTCCACGATCAATACATTAATTACTTCAACATTTCGAAGCTTTCAGCTACTCAGGCTTACGTGCCCTCAAGCTAATCCCCAGGGTCCCAAATTCCATGGCGCTGGACGGATTGGGGACATCGGCAAAAATATTGTGCTTTTCCACGACGGCGGCATCTTCAAACCCGGCCGCCCGCGCGGCGTCTAAAAGGTCTGCCTCCGGCAGGCCACCGGCAATTCAGCCGGTCCACAGGGATATGTCTTCCAGTGCTTCCGGCGGTATTGATTTGGCTACCAAAATGTCACCGATATAGAGCCGCCCACCTGGCTTGAGAATGCGGGCCCACTCGCTCAAGGTCTTGACCTTATCGGGTGTCAGGTTGAGCACCCCGTTGCTGATGACGACATCGGCATACCCGTCGGGCAGGGGCAAGCTTTCGGCGAAGCCCTTGCGAAACTCCGCATGGGCCGCACCCATGGCTTCGGCCCCGGACCGCGCCTTGTTCAACATCTCATCGGTCATATCGATTCCGATCACCTTGCCTTCAGGGCCCACCATTTTGGAGGCAATCAGGGAATCGAAGCCTGAGCCGGAACCGACATCCACCACAATGTCTCCGGGATGAATCGGTCCCAGCTTAAATGGATTGCCGGTCCCGGCAAAGGAAGCAATGTTATCCTCGGGTACGCCTTCATAAACTGATAAATCATAGCCAATCCGGTCGGCCGCCGCACGACCGGTATGAAAATGATAACCTTTGTGAGGGTCCATGGCCACTTCCGCATACTCTTTGCGAACCTCCTCACGCAGGTCGTCGGTTGATATTTTTGTGGTTGTTTGTGTCGTACTCATTTATGGTTCCTTTCTTGGACAACGAAACAGACAGCTATCTGTCATTCAGCAGGTTTACAGGGTGCGGGTTGCATTCTCCCGTAACGCCGGTTCTTTTGTATATTTTTCAACCCATCCATCTGCCCCGCATTCTTTAAAGATCTTAATAGCTTTGTCCATGCTTTCCCGTGCTTTTATCGGCTCTTCTTTGCGTTGGTTGATTTCAGCTAAAATAGCATAATCCCCTGCCAAATCAAATTTCAATCCGTTAATTTTATCGACTTCAATGGCCTGATGAATCCATTTTGCGGCAGATTGGAGGTGATCACTGTCAAGGTTTAGTAAAATCTCAGCCATGTGTTTTCTCATCCGACCTTCATTACATTTTATTCTGTTTTCAGACACAAAACCACAGAGCTCTGCCAGATCAACCTCCTTTTCGTTATTCATCACTTTGGCACGGGCTAAGGCAATTTTGCACAAATTCAGCCAGCTGCGATACATTATTTTGTTTTCCATAAACCAGATTGCTTGCCGATACTGATCGATGGCACCCTGATAGTCTCCTGTCTCATAATAGGCATCGCCCAATCCTTTGTGAACAACAGCCCCATAAATGTAGCTATTCATTTTATCTCTGAAATAGAGGCCCTTCAGCAGGCAGTCTTGTGCTTCCGTAAAACGGCCCCTTGCATGACAGGCGATACCATGGCAGATATACGTGTTGGCTTTGGGATAGATATCACCGAGGTCGTCTGCAATGTGAACCGCCTCGAGACTGGTTTTGTGACCCAGATGGATTTTGCCTGACGGGCAGTAAACAAACATACTGAGTAGACTTTTCAGTACCGATACCCACACCATATTTTTTGCTTGAGCCTGAATCGTGAGCGCCTCTTCAAGGCAGTGCGAAGCTTTTTCGAATTCGCAATTAATCGCCAGCCCCTGTCCCAGCCAACTATTCACAACAGCCAATAAACGTGTGTTCCGGGATTTTTTGGCGATATTGCCGGCTTTGATGAAATGCTCGTAAGACTTTTGGAAATCTTCGTTAACAAAATAATGCCAGGCGCCAATTATGGTATAAATTTGTGAAATTATCTTTTGATCTTGACCGGACAGTGCTAAATCCAATATCGGCGCAACTGCGTCTTTGGCGTCGTTGGTGAAATTCATGTTTAAAAAATACAGCCCCAGTTTTGTCCTGGCTTTGATCAGGCCTTGTTGTGCTTCCACGTTCCGAGGGGATTTTTCGAGACAGGATATCAATTTTTGCGTATAGGCGATGGCCTTATTCAACGAGCCTTTATTGCCGGCCTTTGTGGCCACCAGCTTTGAATAGCGGGCCGCTTTATTATAGTTCCGGCTTGCAAGGTAATGCTCGCTCAAAACTTCGTAATGCTCTTTGATCGTATCTTTAAACAACTTTTCAATGGCGTTTCCGATTTTCTCATGAAGTAAATTTTTGTTCCTGACCAGCAACGCTTCATATACCACTTCGCGAGTAAGGGCATGCTTGAAGACATATATAGAATTGGGGAAAATGCCTCTTTCATAGAGAAGCTCGGCATTCTTCAAAATCGCCAGCGAAGTCAATAACTCTTTTTCCGGCAATCCCATAACCTGCTGAATCAACCCATGGCTGAATTCCCTTTCGATGACGGAGCCGGTCCGCAAAACTTCCTTGGCGCCTTCCGGAAGTGAGTCTACCCTGGCCATGATGACATCCTGGATGCTGGATGGGATCGTGACGTCTCGAGAATCTTTGGCCAGGATATAGGTGTTGTCACCTTTTGCGATAATGCCCAGGTCTTTTAAAGACTTTACGAATTCTTCGATAAAAAATGGAATTCCGTCCGTATTTTTCAGCACCAAATCTTCAAGCGGTTTGTCTATATTCTCTGTGTCCAGAAGGTGGGCTACCAGTGCAAGACTTTCCCGGTTGGAAAGGCGATTCAATGTCACCTGGCTGTGGTAAGACTTTCCACCCCAGGAAAGCAAAAAATCAGGCCGGTAAGTAAATACCAGTAAAATACGGGCTCCCGGTATTATTTCAAGGACAGCCTTCAAGACGTCCTCGGAATCTCTGTCGATCCAGTGGAGATCTTCATAGGCCAAAATCAGGGGACGAATTTCAGAACCTTTAAGGACAATTTGCTTTAAGGCCTCAATGATTTGATCTTTGCGGCCTTCGGTGCTCATCGGTGTTTGAGTTTTATCACCAGCCTGAATCCCCAGAAGATTCAGGACTAACGGAAGTGTCCGGTCAACATCGATATTCAGCAGATTGAGTCCCTTTAATACCTTCCCTCTGATTTCATGGTCTCCATCGCCTTCTCCGATATCGAAATTGGCTCTTAGAAGATCCATGTGAAGATGAAAGGCCACCGCATGGCTGAAAGAGAGGCACCTGCCTTCCAGATAGGTCACGTCTTCATGGGCGATTGATTTTCTGAATTCATATAAAAGCCTTGATTTTCCCAATCCGGCCTCCGCCACAATGGAAGTTGCCTGGCCCTGACCGGCCCGGGCCCGCTCAAAGCTGTCGCGCAGAATCTCAAGCTCGCGTTCCCTCCCCACAAAAGGCGTAAGCCCCTGATCGGCGCTGACGTCAAACCGGGTCCTTCGGGTACTGGGCCCGATCACCTGGTAAACTCGAATCGTTTCCTGCTTGCCTTTGATCTTTTTTTCGCCCAGATATTCGAAGCGAAACAGCCCTTCGGCCAGTTTGTGGGTATCAAATGTCACCAATGTAGTGCCGGGTTCTGCCAGGGTTTCCATTCGGGATGCCAGGTTGACCGTATCGCCCACGGCTTTGAACTCCACCCGCAGATCATTGCCGAGAGTCCCGACTACCACCGGACCACTATGGATGCCGATCCTCATTCTCAGGGGGAATGCGATCTTTTTTTCCTCTTTCAGCTGATTGCTGAATTTGGCGATGGCCCGATGAATGGACAGACTTGAGCGAAGGGCTCGCTGGGGCGCGTCTTCCAACGAAATGGGTGCCCCAAAAAGCGCCAAGATACCATCGCCGGTCATCTCATTAACGGTGCCTCCATAGTCGTGGACTTTGTGAATGAGGATTTCGTAAACGTCGTCCATAATCGTGTAGGCATCCTCGGGACCCAGCCGTTCAGATAAAGTCGTAAAACCCTCCATGTCACAGAACATTACCGTGACATGTTTGCGCTCACCTTCGATTCTATCTTTCTGAGATAAAATCTTCTCAGTTAAACCCTGCGGAAGGTACTTTTGAATCTTTTCTATTTTTTCATCAAAAGAAAGATCTGCGGAAGGTCGTTCGGCAGGCTGCAATAGATTATGCCCGCACTCGTCGCAAAAGACGCTATCCGGTTGAACTGGATACCCGCACACCGGACAGACCAATTCCAATTTAGTCCCACATTTTTTGCAGAACCTGGCGCCTTGACGGTTATCAAATTGGCATTTTAGGCAATTCATTTTGACTCACTTTATGCTTTCCATTGCGTTCTCCGCCTGTTTCAAGAATCCTTCCGCCTCGGTTTCTTCAAATACTTCGATGGCTTTGGAGAAGCACGCTTCGGCTTGGTCGAACCTCTTTTTGGCCCGGTGAAGGATACCCAGGTCTAAATAGGAATGCCCCAGTGTACGCCTGTCGCCGACTTTTTTGGCATGTTCGATTGCCAGGTTAAAGTGAGTTTGCGCTTTTTGATCGGCCTTGGGAGCATTTTTGACTAAAAAGCCGATATTTTTTACCAGAAATGAGAAGTCTGGTTTTTCCCCGCCCCGGGCTATCTGCAAATATACATTTGCCAGCATATGTTCCAAGAAGGCATGCCAACCCGCCCTTCCATCATCATAGCCGGAGCGTTTGGTTTCTTCGAACATATTAATTCCTTTAGAAATGCTGCCATGGATAACAGAGATAATCCCCAGAAAGGCGGTTGTGAGAAGTCCGAACAACTCACAACCAAATTCATTGCTGTAGGCCCTGACTTCTTTAAGGGTGCTTTCAGCTTCGGTGATTTGATTGTTTGAAAGATAATTGCTCGCTAAAAAAAGTTTAGCCCACTGTTTATAAAAGGGGTCGGCGGCAAGGGCGGCGCCCTGCTCCAAGGATTTAATTGCTTCCGAATAATATCCGGTTACCCCATAGCCCAATCCAATACAGATATGACCGACCACCTGACAGCGGATATTCGAATGTTTGTTCCCGAAATCAAGGATTTTCTCTCCAATTCTGGAGCAGTTTTTACCATATCCTTGATTATGGTAGGCGTAGACCGATCCCCACAGTGACTTAAAATACCGGAATGCATTTGCAGGGACTGGCCGATCTTTTCCAAATATCGGGGGCTCAGGGTTTCCACCAATTTATGAATTTCAGCAGCAGCCTTGACAGAGCACCATGACCGCATCACCGGCATATTTTTCGACAAAGCCGTCATATTTGTCGATGACCCTCGCTACTTCACTGTATATGCCTGCGGTGATTTCCTTGATTTCTTCCGGATCGAGTTTCTCCGATATGGTGGTGTATCCGCAAAGATCAGAAAAGAGCACCGTAACATGTTTGCGCTCACCCTCGCTGGGTGATATGGAGCTGTCAATCTGTGATTCCCGGGCCAGGGGATAACCGCATTCATCACAGAATTTGCTGCCCGGCTCGTAGACACTGCCGCAGCTGGAGCAGGCAAGCTCCAGATTGGCGCCGCATTCCTTGCAGAATTTGGCACTCTCGCGATTTTCAAATTGGCATTGGGAACATTTCATATCAAAACCTCACGACGCTTTTAACCGTGAGCATCATTCAACCGAATACCTCACTTTACCCACCGGACGAATTCATTTACCGGGCTTCTTTTTCTTTCGAAGTTGTTAGGCGGGTCACTTGTATCAGGCTTTCCCATGGCTACACCGACAACCAGCAGCTTGTTTTGGGGAACTTCAAATATGCGCCGCACAACATTGGGGCAGTGCACGGCGGCGGACAATATGGCTGTGCCCAGTGAACGCTCTTGCGCCAGCAGACAGAGCGTCTGCAAGAACAGACCGCAGTCGAGCATGGCGTATTCGATGGGCAGCCCTTTGTCGATCATCATCAGGATGAGCGCAGGTGCATCATACAAGGCATACATCTGAGCGTAATATCCAATGTGCCCCCTGGTGTCCCGGTCCTCGATCGAGATGGTCTCTTCGAAAACAGGCTCCGGCAGGAAGGGGCGGATGGTGCGTCGATGGTGGATGGCTTCTCGTAATTCCATAGCAGCCTCACATTGAAAAATTTAAAGCCGGCGATTAAGCAGGGACCCGCCCGCCCCGTGGAACCGCCTCTTCGCTTAAAGGTTGAAGACGTATCTTGTCTCTCACACAGGCGGGCAGGTGTAAAAAAATATTTAATGGTTAACAAAATTATTTGGTTGAAACTGGTTTTGATGGGGATGTTGCAGGGAATCACATCTTACACAGATACATTGGATGAGGCTCACATTATAGCCATGCCGAATTAATGCTCGCCGATAACAATTGCAACTTATAATCCAGCCCTGCAACAGCTTGCATCTCGTGCGACCTCACTACTGTAAAGCTGCAAAGCTTCTATGCATTTACGGGATCTGCGGAGCTTGTGAGTTTTCAGATTATATCAGAACAGCCAGAAGCTAGTTTATGGTTAGTTTGATATGTATGAAGTCCCGTGCGGAGACTGTTGAATCTGTTAATCGGTAAACTTCAGCACTCGTTTCCCAAACAGTTTTGCCGGCAGCGCCGACCTTGAATTCCATTCACAAATTGGGGTCGATTTAAAATTTAAGATATACCACATTGTAGTCTATGTCAACTGATCCAATTAAATAAAATAAGCAAACATTTTAGATGGTTGATAGCCAATTCATCTTAACAAGATCTAAAAAAATTACAATAAGTATAAATCCTGACGTATGGATCCTGCAGTGGTTGCTTCCAATAGGTTGTTGACCGTCGCAGATATTTGTGAAAAACATTTCTCTGCCAATATCTGCCTGGAAAGGGACAACCGCACCATGAACGCTAAAACCGCTAAATTATCCGCTCTGATAATCGCATCCATGAGCTCTTTTCTGACGCCGTTTATGATCTCATCGCTCAATATTGCGCTGCCGGCCATCGACAGGCAATTCAGGCCAGATGCGGTGATGTTAAGCTGGGTGGCCACATCTTACCTTCTGGCGGCGGCGGTATCCCTGGTGCCCTTTGGCAAACTGGCAGATATCTACGGCCGCAAAAAGGTTTTTCTTGTTGGCCAAATAATCGTTACGATCACCTCTTGGCTGGCCGCCATTTCTGTTTCAGTGCCTATGCTGATTGTCTTCCGGATCTTCCAGGGAATCGGCGGGGCAATGGTTTTTGCCACCGGTATCGCAATTTTAACATCGGTTTATCCGCCCGAAGAACGCGGCCGTGTGCTGGGTATTGTTGTGGCGGCTGTTTATATCGGTCTTTCCTGCGGTCCGTTTTTCGGGGGTTGGCTGACCCAGCATTTTACCTGGCGCAGTATATTTCTGGTAAATATTCCGCTAGGGATTTCAATTATCTCGCTGGTGGTATGGAAATTAAGGGGCGAATGGACCGGGGCGCAGGGTGACAAATTCGATCTGGTCGGAACGGCGATCTATGCGCTTGCCATCGTGGCTCTTATGTACGGCATTACCATCATTCCGTCCCTGGCAAGCATCGGGTTTGTTCTGGTTGGGGTGGCGGCCCTGGCCGGTTTTGTCAAATGGGAGACCCGGATTCAATATCCGGTTTTTGAAGTTAACCTGTTCATAGAGAATAGAACCTTCTCCTTTTCCTGCCTGGCGGCTCTGATCAATTACAGCGCCACTTTTGCGGTTGCCTTTCTGCTGAGCCTTTACCTGCAGTATATAAAGGGGTTGACCCCCCAGGGCGCCGGCATGGTCTTGATCGCCCAGCCCATTGTAATGGCGATGTTTTCACCTATGGCCGGCAAGCTGTCCGATAAAATCGAACCGCGGGTGATCGCATCGCTGGGAATGGGGCTGACAACCCTGGGATTAATCCTTTTGGCGCTGGTCAACCATCACACGACGATGCGGTTTGTCGTCATCAGCCTGATGGTTCTTGGATTCGGGTTCGCCCTGTTCTCTTCACCCAACATGAACGCAATTATGAGCTCGGTCCCTATGAAATATTACGGCATCGCCTCCGGGTCGGTGGGCACCATGCGCGTGCTGGGCCACATGCTCAGCATGGGAATCGCCACCCTGGTCATCGCCCTTATGATCGGCCGTGCCCGCATAACCCCGGATCTGTATCCCGCGCTGATCAGCAGTGTCAGGATCGCCTTTGTCATTTTTGCCGGCCTGTGCACGGCCGGCACGTTATTTTCACTCTACCGGGGCGATCTTAGATCCGAAAGCGAATGATTCAGGGGTATAAAGATATGCTCAGCGTCACAGATAAAACAGACATGTCATCCCGCTAGGCGGGATCTTTGGACCTTCCTGGGGCGTTGAAACCACTTTTAGTTATTTAGAAAGGCCTCTAGAAAAGCCGGAGGAAAACCTAACCTCGGTTTTTCGCAAAGGCAGCGTCTAGATTCCGATCGAAAGTTTTCAATTCCGTTACTTTGTGTTGTTGGCAGACCGCCAGATGCACCAGATCACGGGCGGTTAATCCAGGATGCTGGTTGACGAGATTGTGGGCATGTATGACCGTAGCGGAATCAATGGGGAGGATTTGATCGACGCCCTTGACGGCCAGTGACATGGCCGCATCCAGGGTCGCCAGGCGCCCAACGGGTAAATAGGCATGGAGCAGCTCCTGCAGCACCTCGGCCGAGGTGACCAGTCGCTTGCCCTTCTGGCTGGAGTCGATAAAGAAGTTCTGGGCTTCATCTTTGAGGGGATGGGGGCGGCCCACGGCATAGATAAAAATATTGCTGTCTATAAAAATCATGGCTTTTTAACGGACTGGAAACCTTCTAGAATGATTCTTTTATGATCTTCCCAATCAGGTTCCACCCCCTGTTCCCGCTCATGGCACTCCCGGAAGAACTTTTTCAGCGAATCCGGATCGGTTAAGGATTGCCGGCTGTGTTCAATATCCAGCATTTTGTTGCCGGCAGCGCGCAGCCAGGCACTCAAAGACTTTGACTCTTTCATTGCCTGCGATTTAAACCTGGCAGCCTCATCCTCTTTTAGTATGACCTGAACCCGAACTGACATTGACAACACCTCCAATATGTGTAACCTAATTACACATACACAACTTTATAACACATATCGGTTTTTGTCAAATAATTACGATTTGGTGGCGCTTTACGGAATTCTGCCGTCATTTAACCCAATCAGCCCAATCAACTGGCCAACTTATCCATTCCAAAAGGCCTCCTCTTCAAAAAACCGCTCCACTATTTCTAGATACCGATCCAGCTTGCGGGTGCGATGGATCTTCTTTTTGATGTTGCGGCCGTCTTTAAAGGCCTGGCTGAAATAGGTCCAGAAGCCTTTCATGCGATCCAGCAGGTGACCCGGACCGCTAAAGTCCCGGCGGTATTGCGCAAACAGATCGTCATAAAAGGCCCGGAAGGCCTTCACCTTGTCGGCGACGTCGTCCTGCCCGTTTTTGATGGCGGCCGGCAAAAAGGGATTGATCAGGGCGCCGCGTCCGATCATCCACCGGTCAACAGTTTTAAAGCGCTGGGAATACAACTTGAAAGTCGCCAGGTCGTTGATATCGCCATTGTAAACCAGGCTATGGGCGGAAACATCAAGGCATTTTTCAAACATGTCCAGGTTGGGCTCACCGTCATACATCTGTTGACCGGTACGGGGGTGGATGATGACTTCATCCAGCGGGTAGCGGTTGAAAATGGCCAGCAGGGGTAGGATGTCATCGGTCTTTTTGCGGCCCAGGCGTGCCTTGATGGACAGCCGGTTGGGGATGGCCGGCAGGGTGGCTTCCAGAAAAGCTTCGATCTTCTGTGGATGGGGCAGCAGCCCGGAGCCGCGCTGTTTCTTGGCCACCATGGGAAACGGGCATCCCAGGTTCCAGTTGACCGTTTCATAGCCCAGGTCGAACAGGCGCTGCGCCAACGGGATAAAATCCGCCGGGTTGTTACCGATGATCTGGGGAATGACGGCCACAGACCGGTTGTTCGCGGGCAGAACATCGTTGAGGTGGGTCTTTTTAACCCGGGCGGCCGGCACGGTCGGAATAAAGGGCGACACCGCAACATCGAACCCGCCGAAATGCCGCATAAACGCATTGCGAAAGATATACCCGGTAAAGCCGCGCAGGGGAGCTAAATAGAGGATGATTTTTGAGGGGCTGTCTGTCATAACGCGTTAATAGGCTTTGGCGCAATATGATCCGATTGATCAGTGTTTTAAATCCCCCCTGACCCCCTTTTTTCAAAGGGGGGAACCTGAAGGAGGAAGCCCTTTCGTTAATCGGTTCGATATGGGCTATTGTTCCTAAAGCAGTCGGTGTTGTGAGTCAAGAATTTTGTGTGATCGTCTATTGCAGACCGTATCACGATGCTCAATACTGCTGATATTGCTGTTTTGTCATTCCGGACTTGATCCGGAATCCAGTATTTGTCTATATTTTTCGTTTCTGGATGCCGGATCCGTCATCCCGGACATGATCCGGGACCGGCATGACGATCAGAAATTTTGAGCTTACTGAAATTCTGAGACAGTCTCGGAGACAAGGAAGAAGGATACCATATGAAAATATTAGAATCTTTTTCGAAAATACATTTTCGAAAAAGATTCTATTCTAGAGGTTTTTATAGTTATAATAGTATTTCAGCACGCGGCGG
>WOR8_10002504_pt1 | contig 18147 bp, 17 predicted proteins | sample DeeMarSeWOR38_10_FD_19890 | JGI IMG/M metagenome (IMG submission 19890)
CAAGTAGAACGGCGTTAAAAGTTGCCCTGAACACGCTGACGCTGGCGGCCAAAAAGGGGATGGATGAGATTCTTCCTGCCGGGCTTGTCGAGGCGACGGAGAGATTACTGGTTGCTTCCGGTGCGGCCGGGGCAAGAACCGTGCGCTGGTCCCGGTCACCGCGCATGGTTTCGGTTTATGAGGCATTCGACTGGATGCTGCCGGGTCAGTTTGAGGCCTTTGCCCGCCGCAAGGCTTTTTGTGAGCGCCAGGTAAGAGATGGTATCAGCGCAGGCGCGACCCAGATCCTGGTTCTGGGTGCCGGCTACGATACGCTGGGGTGGCGGCTGGCCCCGGAATTCCCTGAAGCGATCTTTTTTGAAATCGATCACCCGGCCACGGCCCGTCTCAAGGCTCAAGGAATTGACGCCATGGGACAGCGGGACAACCTCTGCCTGATCGCGGAAGATCTTGGCACGCAAAAATTGTCCGATGTTCTCATGGCCAGCGCATTGTGGGACCCGCGTGCAGGCACCGTCTTCGTCGCCGAGGGCCTGTTGATGTACCTGCCCCCCGAAGCCGTCCGGGACTTATTTAATCAATGTGCCGCCGTCGCCGGGAGCGGCAGCCGGATGGCCTTTTCTTACATTCCCACCGGAGCGGACGGCCGGCCGGATGCCGGTCGATGGACCGGGCTGATGCTGTGGCTTCAGAAAACTGCTGGCGAGCCCTGGACCTGGAGCATCCGACCCGAAGCGCTCGGGGAATATTTAAAAGAATCAGGCTGGACATATGCTGCTGAACCAGGGCAAACGGCACGCAAGTACGGGGTGGAATTCTATGCGGTCGCCACTAAATGAAATCCTGTCGGCCACCAGGGCCTGGCGCGGCCTGCTAGAGGAAGGCTTTACGGACGCAGACAACTTCGGTGTCACGTTTCCGGCTCAATGGGATGTCAAATGGAAGGCGATCTCGCTGGGTGCTGTGTTCCTGATGGATTTCGTCCATTTTGAAAACAGGGGCAAAGATTGAAATGGATATTTTATTGATATTGGCGCCAATCTCCGTCCTGGCCCAAAGGATTAAAGCGGTATGAATAAATCGATCGGCATCCGGAAATACCGCAACGAGCAGATGGACAGGCAAAATACCCACGCATCCTGAGCTTGTGTCATCGTTCAGAAAAGCGCCTATTTTCTGACCGTCATGCCGGACCCGATCCGGCATCCAGCAGTGCAACCCCCTGAAGAAACACTGGATTCCGGGTCAAGCCCGGAATGACAATACAGCCACATATTCAGTTCTGACAATTGCGACACAGTTTTATAACCTTGCGGACCGGATAATAGAAGGGGAATTTAAAATGACCAAGTGGTTGTCACTTACATTTAGTTTCGTCGCCGCCCTTGCGGCGGGTTGTGTTTCAGAACCAGCGGCGGTGGCAGACCGTGCCGCGGGCAATGCGCTAGCGGATATCGTCGTTTCCCGCCGGACATTGACAGCGAACGGCGGCCGGGTTGACTGGTGCGCCGCCAACAATCTGATTGCTTTCGATCGCATGACGGGCCGGGACACCAGCGAGGTCTATGTTATCCGACCGGACGGGAGCGGGCAACGGTGCGTCACGTGCAGTGTTCCGGGTCTGCCGGAAGGAATCCGGGGTCAGCCCGCCTGGCACCCGAGTGGCCGCTTCCTGGTCCTCCAGATTCAGGGAAAGCACTACGGGGGCAGCCGGTTTGAGTTTGTCGCCTGGGGGATCCACAACGACCTGTGGCTGATCGATGCTGACGGGAAATGGGGGCAGCGGCTGCTGGAAGCCGATTACCTCGGCGCCTCCCTGCATCCCCATTTTTCAGATACCGGCGATCATCTGTTCTGGACCGTTCGGGAAACAACCGGCCAAAAGATCCGTCAGCGAATTTTTCACAAAACGCCCGGGGGGGAAAACCCGTGGGACGGCTGGCATCTGGCGATCGCCCGGTTTCATCGCGATGCCGGGGGAACCGCCAAACTGACCCAGCGGGTTGATCTCTACCGGGGCGAGGGCGGCTTTTTCGAATCCCATGCGCTGCGGGACGGCGTGATCTGGTTTTCCCACACCCCGGGCGGTCGTCCGCTGGTCGACGACATCTACCGCGCGCGGGCAGATGGAACCGGGCGTGTCAATATCACCCGGTCACCCGGCACGTGGGAGGAACACGGAGAGCTTTCACCGCACGGATCTCTGATAACGTTTAATTCCAGCCGCCGCTTCGATTGGAAGCACCCGCCGGATACCGCCGGAACCCTGCGCCTCGAGCTATGGGCTCGACGTGTGAGTTCGGGCGCTACGGTCCAACTGACAGATTTCAACCGGCAGGCAGCCGGACACGCGCGCGTGCTTACATCCGACTACGCCTGGGGACCATCCGGACGCGAGATTGCCGTTTATTATGCCACCTTCGGCCGCGGTGCCGTAACCCAGCAAATCGATATTCTCCACCTTAATGGCGCTTATTAGCGCAGGCGAAAACCTCAACGCGATCCAACTTAGCGGTCTGCTGCCAGGCCACCGAAACCGGGGCGAATTCTGGCGTGCGTTCGAGCCGGGATACACCCAGAGGGAAATGGCATGAAACTGAGCAGGAAGAAGGCCAAGGTCGTAACGTCCGCTATAGAGGCATGGATTGAGGACAACATCCACAAGGCCGTCTTTTTCGCGATCCTGGCGGTCAGTTTCTGGCTCCCGGGCTCACGGGCGGAAAAAAATATGGCACCCGGGTCGATCACCCAAACAGGCCATATCTGCTGATTAAACGCTTTCCAGGGCTCTTTTGAAGCCTTTAAACGAACCGCTGATCACAGCCTCCGGCACGGCATAGGACAACCGGAAATATCCCGGTGCCCCGAAACCCACCCCCGGCACGGCCAGGATGAGCTCCTCTTTTAGTATGTTCAAAAACTGAACATCGTCGGGCATCGGGCTTTTGGGAAACAGATAAAACGCCCCTTCGGGCACGGTGAATTCATAGCCGGCTTCGGCCAGGCCCCGGCAGAACATGTCCCGGCGTCTTTTGTAGATGGAGACGTCCACCGTGACGCCCTGCAGCCGGGCAACGGCCAGCTGCAGCATGCTGGGGGCGTTGACGCAGATCATCGTGTTGATCACGATGGCCGCTCCGGTAACCAGCGCCGCATCCTCGGCATCGGGATGCACGGCAAGATAGCCGATGCGCTCGCCGGCCAGGGACAGCTCCTTGGAATAGGAGCTTACCACGATGCTGTGGGGATAGGCCTGAAACACCGATGACACCGTTCCGTCATAGATGATCTTGCGGTAGGGCTCATCCGAAATCAGGTATATCCGTCGGCCGAATTTTTGGCTGGCCCGCTCCAGCATCGCGCCCAGCCCGGTCAGCTCCTCTGCCGAATAAACGGCTCCGGTGGGATTGTTGGGCGAGTTGATCAGCACCACCCGGGTGCCCCGGGTGATGGCGGCCTCGAGGGCGGCGATGTCCAGATGAAAGCGGTTATCCGTCGGTGCGGTTTTAAGGACAGCGCCGGCAATAAAGGCATAGTGATCATAGCCGATAAAATAGGGCGAAGGTACCAGAATTTCTTCACCAGGATTCACCAGAGCGCCAATGGCCGAATTTAAGGCGCCGGCGGCCCCTGCGGTCATGACGATCAGGTCCGCTGTCAACTCAACGCCGTGCTCGCTTCCAAGATATTCGGCCACGGCGGCGCGCACCTGGGGATGCCCCGGGTTGGGGGTGTAGCCGTGCCCCAGGTCGTCACGGTTGACCAGCTCCCTGAGTACCCGGTGAAACTCCGGCGGCGGCGGGACATCGGGGTTGCCCAGCGAAAAATCAAAGACATTTTCCGGGCCGTGTTCGGCTCTGAGCCGGGCACCTTCCTCGAACATCTTTTTAACCATTTCCATCCCTGCGACCATTTTGATCATTCTGTCGGCAATCGGCATGCAGCCCTCCTCGTAATTTCAACCAATAAATAACCCCGGCGAAATGCCGGGGTTATTTATTGGCATATTTGCAAGTCTAAATCAACTTTGCGCTTTCATTTTTTCGATGAATTCTTCCGGGTCGGTGACCATGCGCTTCAAAATTTCGATCAAGCCTTTAATGTGCCAAACACCCGGCACCTCAGTATCTTTGCCGACCCGGCGGTCACATCCCGGTATTCCAGTATTCCAATCAGCGTGACCCCCAACTTTCATAGAGATTAAGCATTCAAATCCCGGCTTCAAGTCTCATTGAAAATTTCTGCTCGAAATCCGGTAAAAGCTGTTTTATATTAAATCATAAAATTCCAATCCCGGCAGGAGGCCAAATGATCGCTTATTTTGTACACGACCGTAAAAAGAAGAGGGATCTGATCGTGCTGCCCGACAGGGCCTGCAGCGTCGAGGTGACCCCCCAGTACATGGAATCTTTTATTGCGGTGGACCCGGTGTTTGCCAGCTGGTCCGGAGACAGCTGTTCGGACTTTGCCCCCGAAGATTTCGGCACGGTGGTGGCAACCCGTGACGACGGCGGTGATGTGTGTGTGATGGACCACGAGCTGTGGCGGGAGCGGATGGCGTTCTACCTCGGAATGCCTTGAGAGCTGGTTACACGAGGTGTTGCTATACGATTGATAGCAGTCTGTAGTCTTCAGGTGTTTGGTGTTTGGTATGTTGTGTTTTGAAGAAAAACAGAACCTCTGCTATTTGAGACGGCACCAAACACCAAAAACTAAATACAAAACAGCTTTTAATAAGGTTAAACACTTATTGCGAGCGAACCAGCCGCTTAAAGAAAAATAACAGGGGAGCCAACAGTTGCGAATCATCTTCTTTGCCGGAAAAGGCGGGGTCGGAAAGACATCGGTGGCGGCCGCGACCGGGATCAAGTCCGCTCAAATGGGCTGCAAAACCGTGGTGATGTCGCTGGATGTTGCTCACAGCCTGGCGGATATATTTGACCTCGACCGCGGGTTGCTCGATCAGAACCGCGGGCTGCCGATCGAAGTGGCTGATAATTTGTGGATTCAGGAACTCGATATCCAGGAGGAGATCCAGCGTTACTGGGGTGATATCCACATGTATATCTCCGGATTGCTGAACCGGACCGGGCTGGATGAAGTTCTGGCAGAGGAACTGGCCGTTTTTCCCGGGATGGAGGAAGTCAGCCTGCTGCTGTATATCAACAAATACATCCGCGAAAAAGCATACGACGTCATCTTGCTTGACTGTGCCCCCACAGGGGAATCGCTGCGCTTCATCAGTATCCCCACCACCCTGGATTGGTACATGAAGAAGATTTTCAAATGGGAAAGAACCCTGGCCAAATATATACGGCCGGTGGCCAAACGGGTGACGGATATACCCCTGCCGGAGGACAACTATTTTCAGGCCATTGCCGATTTATTTGAAAAGCTCCAGGGGGTGGATCAGGTCCTCGTGGACCCGGAGATCACCACGGTCCGCCTGGTGACCAATCCCGAAAAAGTGGTGTTAAAAGAGACCCAGCGGGCCTTTATGTATTTTTGCCTGTACAAAATGAACATCGATGCGGTCATTATGAACCGCATCCTTCCCGAGACCGTGACCGACGCCTATTTCAGCAACTGGCTTAAGGGCCAGCAACGCAATTTTGAAAAAGCCGCTGAATTCTTTAATCCGGTCCCCATATTCCCGGTGAATTTGTTCTCCGGTGAAATCATCGGCTATGACCATCTGCGGGATCTGGCCGATCAGATTTATGCCGGTCGCAATCCACTGGAACGCTTTTACAAAGAGGAACCCTATCAGCTGCTCAAGGAAAACAGCAGCTACCGCCTGCGGCTGAAACTGCCGTTCATCTCAAAAGAAGATGTGGAGCTCAGCAAGCTGTATGAAGAGCTGGTGATCCGTATCGGGGGATTTAAACGGCACATACTGCTTCCCCGGCAGGTGGCATCTTTGAACTCAGTAACTGCCAAAATGGAAGGCAGGCATTTAAACATCGTGTTTGAAGGAGATGAGCATGGCCGAGAAAAAGAGTGAACCGCAAACCACTGGTTGTCCTGTGGGCAATTTCTTCGAAGATCTGGAAAAAGCCTTGGGGAAAAAATCACCGTTTTTTGAACATATGCTCCAGTCGAAGCTTGAATTCATGAAAGGCATCCGTTCTCTGCTGGATACCCGTATTGATCACCTCGAAAAGATGCGATCCGGCAAGTCAGGGCGTAAGATGACCAAGATCAAAGTCGAATAGAGCGTTTGCCATAGAAGCATCCCTATATTCGGTGGTTTCACAAATCTTCTTTGGATAATCATTGACGTTTATGGCTTGATTCAAACGCTCTAATGTTATGGATTCCGGGTCAATCCCGAAATGACGATAGAAAGGTATTCGTGGTTCTTTCAATTCCGACACACTCTGCTTAGCGGGAATGACAGAGATTGGATTGAATTAACTCCCCAAACAGTTATTTAGTTTGTTTATCTAACATCGCAATGGGTTTGGCCATGTCTTGAATGTGCTGGTGAACCCGACCCAAATCCTGGCCGTTGACACCCATCATCAAATCACAGGGGCCGATGGCCGATTTCATTCGACACCCCAGTCCCAGGAAGGTGATATTGGGCTTACCGGTCAAGAGGGGCAAAGCGGTGATATCCGCACAACCGCCCAGCGCACCGCCGGATTGCGGCAGTTCCATCCTCCCCCCCTTTTCATAATTGACGGCATACAGCAGCCACATGATCTGTTCGCTATTGGCCGTGAATACGACCACCTGAGGTGTTTGGTCAAACGCCGGCAGGGGCGCGATCAATGCTGCCCGGGTTTTACCCTTTTCCAAATAGGTGGATTTGAGGATGGTTTCGGCGGAAGCCTCCTCGGTTTCGAACAGGCCAACCCCGTACTTTTCCAGCACGCCATCGTCCAGGAAGGCTTCCATATCCTTTTCAAAACCCAGCACCGAGGTCCCCAGCTTGCAACCCATTTTTTCTTTTTCCAGAAGCAGGGTTTCGCCTTCGCCGGCCAGGATGACGGCCTGGCAATAGCTTTTTAGCTCTCTTTCGGTCAGTGAGATATTTTCGGGAAGGGGGTCGGCCTCCCGGTAGATTTGGATGCCTGCCGGTTGATACTGAAGCTGAAGTTTGTCGACCAGGTCGCTGGCAATCGTTTGAAGATCGGTCATTTTTCATCCCTCCTGAATTTATTCGAATTAGAGCGATCGAGATAAAAAGGTTTCTGTTTTCTGCCCCTTGTCCCCTGCCTGCCCCGCGCAGACTTTCAGGCGCAGCAGGGTCCTCTGTCATCTGTCATCTGTCCTCCGTCCTCTGGTCGTAGGATGCTGGCGATGAAAAACCACAGCAACGCCATCAACTGCAGGCCGAGCATCATCGCAAAGCCAGCCTGATAGCCCGGCGGTGCGTAGCCACCCGCGGCGGTACCCGGCCACAGGTTAATAATGACGCCGATTCCCCATTGGGCCGCAAAGGCGCAAACGAACACCAGCAGGTTGACGCCGGTGTTCACCCGCCCCGACAGGTGAACCGGAAAACTCTGTGACAATACCGCATAGGGGATGATGCCGGTGGTGCCGAAGATGCCGAACAGGACCCACAGGGACCGGGCCCACGAAGTGACCTCCAGGATAAGCAGGCTCTGGGTGATCATGAAGGCGGCCATGCCTGCCACCGCAACGAAGATCGGCTTGATGCCCCGACGGCTCAACCTCTCTGCCACAGCACCCATCAGGATAAAACCGGTGACCATCGCCGCGGCGATCATAAAGAGCACCTGCGCAATCACCTCCCGATCGAAACCGGCCACATCCCGCAGCCACGGACCGGACCATAGTCCCTGGATGGCCAGAAAAGCCGCCTGGGACATAACGGTCAGGGGTGCAATGCGCCAAAATGTCAGGCTCGAAAAAACCTGAATGATTCCCTGAAGCTGCTCCTGGATGCTGTCTCCGTTTTGCTCGATCTTTTTTTCCGGCACCACCAGAAAAACTGCCGCGGCGATCGCCAGGCTGATGATCGCCAGGATGAAAAAAATTCCCCGCCAGTCTGTAATTCCAAGGGCGGCTTCCACCGGTGCGGTCGCCGTAAGGGCGCCAAAGCCGCCGGCAGCCATTTGAAAGCCGTTTATCAGGGGTAATTGCTCTCGACGAAACCACAGCACAAAGGCTTTAAATGCGGCCATCAGACAGGCCGAAACGCCGAACCCGATCAGGGCCCTTCCGATCACCAGCCCGGTAACGCTCTCGGCTCTGGAGAATATGAAAGCCCCGGCGGCAGCAAAAATAAGGAGAAAAGATTCAATTTTACGCGGGCCGAAGCGGTCCAGCAAGACACCGAGGGGCAGTTGGAAGGCGGCGAAGGTGATGAAGTAGGCCGCCGTCAAAAGGCCCAGCTCCGAAGGCCCGATTCCCAGCTCAGAGGCCAGATCCGGTGCCAGCACCGCATTCACCACCCGGTAGAGATAGGAGAGAAAATAGCCCAGGGCGAAGGGGATGAACACTCGCAGTTTTTTATCGAAACTGAGAAAATTTTTACCCATTTGATGGGAAGATTGGTTCATAGCTATTCAGGTCGCTGCGGCCAGATTCTATCATAAATATTTAAAGTTATATGATATTTAAATTATGACGCCGTGTTGCACATATCTTGCATACTATTTATGTAGTCCTAAAGATATATAGTCCGGAGACTTGCCTGTTGGCTTCGCGAATGCGCGTGCATCTTCTTCCGGCAGCTTCCGATAGTATTACTCTAGGGTAAGCACACCGTGCAAGAAAAACGGCAAATCGGGAAGCCATCTTTTTAGTGGTTGCAAAAAAACGTTCCGTTTTCGAAACGTTTTTTTCCATAACCACTTATACCATCCTTCAGTATCTTAAAACTTATTTTTAAAAAGAGGCGCAAACGAAAGCGGCAGAATCAAGGCAGATTCTGCCGCTTCATTTATTGCTTGAAGCATCTGGTTTTGTTCAACCAGTCACGGCGCGTTTTATCTCACCAGGCGCTTGACGTCCGGAACCTCGAGGTTGGCCGCATCGATCATCCATTGGCCCGATCCATCTTGCGACCCTGTCAGGCGCCCCTGCTTCAGCCATTTTTTTACCCCGCTGGCCGTCAGGTAGGTCATGCTGACGAACTCGTCCAGTGGGATCCCTTTTCCCGCCGGCACCTTGGCCGGTTTGGTCTTTTGCGGCGGGGCTGATTTTTTGGCTGCGGCGGGTTTGGCCGTTTTTTGGGGTGGTGCTGACTTTTTAGCTGCGGCCGCCTTGGCCGTTTTTTTGGGCGGTGTTGATTTTTTAGCTGCAGCCGCTTTTTTTGGGGCAGATTTTGATGTTTTCTTCTTTGGTGCGGGTTTGCCTTTCTTTGGCTGACTTTTTGCTGCCATCTTCATTCCTTTCCTCTAAAAATTATTCTTCAAATCGCAAACTCAATTACCCCGTAAAGAACTATCAAACTATATACCAAGATAATCAATATCGTTCAAGTGAATCAAGTCTAAACCTAAACCTTGAGTTTTGTATTTTATGCCAAACCCCAACATAGAAGTGGCTTAAAAGTGCCAGGTTGGGCTCAAGGGCAAGGCGTCGATTCGGTTTAAAAGCGGAGCGTACACTTTAGTACGTGAGCATTTTAAACTGAATCGCAACGCAGCCATTGAGCCTAAGATGGTGCTTTTAAGCCACTTCTACGCGTTGGACGGCGAGCATAGTCACATCATCGCCTCTGGGGGCTATATCGATAAACTCAAACAGGCTGGCTTTGATTCTGTCCAGCATTTCGGAAGCTGAATTGAAGGGCTGCTCGACAAGAGATTGCAGCCGTTTGCGGGTGAAGATTTCATCATCGGGCGATCGGGCCTCGGTGACCCCATCGGTATAGCCGATGAGCATATCTCCCTGCTCGAATTGAATCTGGCCGGTATTATAAGCGGCGTTGGGCCACATGCCGACCGCCGGCCCGGTGGGGTCGAGGGCCTTTTTTACGCCTTTAGCGTCTATAAGGTAGAGTGGCTCGTGACCGGCATTGATGTAGCAAAGCCGGCCGGTGGCGGGATTCAGCACCCCGAAGAACAGGGTTGCAAACATCCCCTCGTCCCCATGGGTTTGGGCAATGTAGTTGTTGGTAAACGGCACGGCCTGCAGGCGAATAGCGGCCTTGTTGTCCGAACACGGTGCGGTCGCCACCCGGCTGCCGGACGGATCGAAACCACTGATCGATGCCGGCTCGCTTTGGGTGGCCTGATCGGCAAAAACGCGGATCAGGCTGCGAAACAATGCCATGTAAAGGGCGGAGCCCACCCCTTTGTCACACACATCGGCGATTACCAGGCCGACATTGCCATCGGAAAATTTAAACACGTCGTAAAAATCACCGGAGACTTTGCCGGCAGGGAAAAAGGCGGTGGCGATATTCCAGTCCGGAAAATCGGGGATGGTGCTGGGCAAAAATTCTCGTTGAATCTTCTGACCCTTTTCCAGCTCGAATTCAACCATTTTGATCCGGTCCCACTCGCGCAGGCCTTCAACCATTTGGTTGAAATTATGGGATAGGATCCCGATCTCATCATTGGAGGCGACCGGCACCGTTTGCGACAGGTCACCCCTGGCAACCTGGGCGGAGACTGCCGACAGGTTTTCAATCGGCCCGGCAATCTTGCGGGCAAAGTAGTATCCCAGAAACCGCAACAGGACCAGGGTAATCAGAAAAAACACGATAAAATGCTTGATCTGCCCCTTCATGAACCCCGCAAATCCTTCGCTGGCAACCCCTATTTTGAGAAAATAATGATGGGCATCCTCCGGGCCGGTAATATTTACGAAAAGCGCCAGCGGCCCGCCGGTGGAAAAAATGTTGCCGTCCGAATGTCCGAAACGTCTTTCCAGCCAGTGATCGAGCCTGGGGGTATATGCATCGGCGACCGGTTCGACATGTAAAATGGGGCTGTCTGAAAAATACAGTCGCGACCACACCGAACCATCCGTCGGTTTGCTGTAGATGGACACATCCGAAGCCAGGTAAAAACTTGAGGAAATATTGGCCAGCATATCCAGCAGGCGGCGAAGCTCCGGACGCGATTGGCCGACGCCCTGCAAGATGAAATCAGGTTGGCTGCTGCCTTCCAGAAGTGAAAATTGATGGTGAATCGCCCGGCTGGTTGAATTCACAAAGTGTTTTTTGCCGGCAATGGTGTATAAAACCGACGTAACCGCAAATATGATCAGACCGAAGATCAGAAAATACAGGGTTATCCGTCGGGCGACGGTGGGTTGCCAGAAAGAACAAAAACATTTTATGTGCTCAAAAATTTTCATCTGTGTCGCCTTTAATGGAATCTGCCTGCGCCAGGTCATATCAGGTTTTGAAGCCACTTCTATCTTTTGAGAACATATGGCCCCTTGATATGACAGTGTCAAATTCTACAATGTAACAATGTGTAACAAATACTGCGCCAGAAAAATGGGGGGATATTTTTTAAGTAATTGTTATCTTGATAAATCTTAAGACAGCTGCAAATAAGATGCCCGGCTCTCCCGACGTCGGAGCAGGACATTCGGGATTCAAATCAGGCACATTTCCCGGCGCAGGCTTTGGGTATGATGGGTTTCATTGGTCAAGAATCTACTGGTTCTGTTTAACCTCGGGCGTAATGATGATGTCGATGCGCCGGTTCATCGCGCGGCCGCTCTGGGTTGCGTTGGATGCAATCGGGCGCATGGAGCCGTACCCCACAGCGATGATTTTCTCATAGGGCAGGGTTTCATTGGCCACGAAATACTGGCGCACGGCATCCGCTCTTTGCTGGGAGAGGTGCTCGTTTAAATCTTCAGACCCGGTGCTGTCTGTGTGGCCGCCGATAATGACGTCCGGCTCCCCAAACGTTCGAATGGCGCTTTGAACCTTGCTGAGAAGGGTGTAATTTTCTGGAAGAATCACACTTTGTCCCACCGGGAAATGCATGGCCTTCAGGCGGATGATGACCTGATTCTGCTTTTTATAGACTTCGGCTTCGTGGGGTTTGAAATAATGCTGGATGCTGCTGAGCTTTTCATTGAATTGCTTTTCGGCCAGAAGCCGCTCCTTCTCTTTTTGCTCCTTGATGGTTTGGCCTTCCAGGTTGGCAATATTTTTTTGAAGCTTCTCGATTTGGTCCTGCTGCTTTTTGGAATTTTCAATCATGAATTCGTGATCGGCTTGCTGGGCCGAGATGGTGGCCACTATATTTTCCAGCTGCTCATCAAAGGCGTGGTCCCGCATGTCGGGAGCGCCGAGTTTTTGGGTGGTTTGATGCAATATACCTTCCGCCCACAGCACAATCTGCTCCGGATCCATGTCATCGACCTTTTCAGTCTCAACCGCCACCGGGTTTATGCGGCGGGCCATAAAAAGGGCTTCAGCCGCCAGCTGGTGCATTTTTTCTTTCTGGTACGGATTTTCAGTTATGAAATTATCGGCCTCGGTCAGTTTTTCTTGCGCGGCCGCAAATGATTGCGGGGCGATTCGATGTTGACCCTTTTTTCGCGCTTCGTCGATAAGCCTGCGAACCTCGCCGATGGTCTGGATCTTAATGGAACGCAATTCGATTCGGCGATACTGCTCGGCGACGGCCGCCTGCCGGCGCTTGGCATAGGCCAGGTCGTTTTTTTCGATGGCGCCGGTCAGGTCTAGAAAACTATATTCTACAGCGGTGTACTCGCTTCCCAGATTCATGGCCCCGGCCTGCCTGGCGAGGTCACGGGCTTTGATGGCATCCGGAATGGTGGATCGGGCGGTTTTGGCAATGGCTTCAGCCTGCTGGAGCTGGGCCCGAGCGGAGGCGACATCTTCTAGGATATCGGATAGTAGACTCCCCTTTTCGAGTCCGGCTTTGGCGGCATTGAGGGAAGTTTCAGCCCTTCTGAACCAGGTCGGGGCGAGGACGTTCACCTGATTTTTGCGGGCCATGGCGATGTCGTTGTCCAGGTCATTGACAAGCTGCTGGGGGTTTTCCGATTTGGAGATGGGGGTTACTTCCAGCTGATGCCCGGCGCATGCCGTCAGCATGAATACGGCAGCCGCCAGCAGGCTCAAGACCAGGTTGATTCTGTTTCTCGACGGGCTGTTCATTTTTTATCTCCCTTCTTTGTGGCCATCAAAACAGTTCAGACTAAACCATAATAATTTTAGTTTTTCAATCTGGCAAGCGTAAAGAACATTTTTTTTCCTTGCGCTAACCGAGTCAGCGACCACCCGCAAGTCGGGTGGCTTGGATTTCCGGCCCGAAGCCGGATATCTAAAAGCACATCCGTGCTTTGATCGTTGCGGTTGCCGTCCGCCTCCGGCGGATTTGAAAACAACCCCTCGATGGCCTTTGACCTTGGAATCCTCGCCGTGATATAATATAACGCTGCCTCAAATGAAAACAAAACATACACATAGCAATGCCTCTGCCGACGGTATTCCCCGGAATCGCTGCTTGTCCTGCGGTACATCGGAGAATATGCGCCGCCGCAAATACTGCTCCATCGAATGCCGGCAGCAGCTCCGCTATCATTTAACCCTCCGGACCGGCCTTCTCAGGGCGCTGAATACCCGCTATGCAACATTTTACTTTACCCAAGCCGTTATTATCCTGGACGTTTTACCCTATGGTTCGGCCGAACTGTTTAGCTATATCTTCCCGCGATCCGACAGCGGCAAGCCGGTCGATGATTTTTGTACCCTGTCCAACATCCTGGGCAACGCCTGGTGGGCAGAGAGAAACCGCACCAATAAACGCTACCTTGCCACCCGCTTCATACTTGAAAAAGCCCAGGCCAAAAACGCCGATTCGGTGCCGATCAAACCGATGGAGGTTAAAGAGCCGGTCAAGCTGAAAAAATCGCTAATGTTCCTCAAGCTGAAAAAATCGGATTTGAACTCACCGGGCCTTGAACGCAAAATAAAGTCCGCCTACCGCAAACAGGCCAAGCGGCATCATCCCGACCTGGGTGGCGACGCAGCCGGCTTCAGAAAGCTTCATGATGCCTATGAGCAAATGCTCAGGTGGTCGGAAAATCCGGTTTTTATCAGACGCCGGGGCTTTCCGGACAAATGGTTTTATGACGGCAGTACTGTTAGATGGGTACAACCCGCACCCATGTCCAAAAAAAGCTCATAGCTCACAGCTCATAGCTGATAGTCAAAGAGAAAATATCCTTTTTTCTATGAGCTATGAGCTATAGGCTATGAGCTTTGTGTTAGGAACATAAACCGCAGGGATCTGCAGGAACCAGATTAATGAAAAGACCACATATCTATCTATCAATTGCGGCGGCAACCATTGCTTGCACGTTCTCCAGTTTGGCGTTGGCCGGTATGTCGCAGCCGGATTGCAGGATAAAGCCCTGCGGGGCAAAAGCCCGGATCATGGTTTCAGGGTTGGCAGCGGGGCAACGCAGAAATGCGGCCATTGGGGTACCGGTCACATAGGCGGCAAACCCGGCGTATTCCAGCACCACCGGTGTGCGATCGGGTTTTTCCAGAGCAACGGCCGTCAGGATGCGGTTAAGGCGCTGGCTGTATAGCGTGCTGTTTTTCACCCTTCGGAGGCCTTTATCAGCTTGCAGCCGATGTGGAGCCGGATGCCGGAAGATAGTATCGCAGGGCATAATCCCTGACCATCCGGTCGGCACAAAATCGCCAGCCCAGAATTTGCATGGACGCCTTGACCCGCTTCAACCACTTGTGGGGAATCCCGCTCTCATTGCGCTCGTAATAAAGTGGTATAACCTCCTGCTCCAGCGTTTGATACAGAAACTCAGAGTCTCGTCGCGTCTGCTCCTGGGGATCACTGTGCATCCCTCCGTGGCCGATGGCAAACCCATTGCGGCCGTTAAAGGCCTCGTTCCACCATCCGTCCAGAACCGAAAAGTTCAAACCGCCATTGAGAACGACCTTCTGCCCGCTGGTACCGCAGGCTTCCAGCGGTCGCCTGGGGGTGTTCAACCACACGTCCACTCCCTGAACCAGGTGGCGGGCCACGTTATAATCATAGTCTTCCACAAAAACAATTCGTCGCTTGAGTTCGGGTTTATTGCCATACTGAATGATGCGCTGCAGTATTTTTTTGCCTTCGTCGTCGCGGGGGTGGGCTTTGCCGGCAAAGATAATCTGAAGCGGCCGATCCGGATCGCTTACCAGGCTGATCAGTCGTTGGGGCTGGGATAAAATCAGATCTCCCCGTTTATAAGTTGCCAGGCGGCGGGCCGAGCCGATCGTCAGGATGTTGGGATCAAGGATCTGGTTGAATTCGCCCGTGGTATCTTTATCCCCCAGCCGTTCGGCCCGGCGAAGCAACCGTCGCCGGACAAAATTTATCAACCGCATGTTGAGGATCTGGTGGATTTCCCACAGTTCGCCGTCATCGATGTCAGCCACCTTTTCCCACATGTCCGCGTGTATCATCCGCGTGGGCCAATTGTGGGACAGCCGTGTCTCGAACAGCTTATGCATTTGCGGCGCGATCCAGGAAAGCACATGCACACCATTTGTAATGTGGCCGATGGGAACCTCGGCCTCGGGCCGATTCGGCCAGAGGCCTTGCCACATGCGCCGGCTGACATCGGAGTGCAGGGATGACACGCCGTTGGCGTATCGTGAACCCTTCAGGGCCAGGACCGTCATGCAGAAGGGCTCGGTCTCATCGGCGGGATTCACGCGGCCCAGGGCCATAAATCCTTCGTGCGACAGGCCTAGCTTTTCCCGGAAAACACCCAGATGTTCCTCCACCAGCTCCGGAGCGAAGCGGTCGTGTCCGGCCGGCACCGGCGTGTGCGTGGTGAATACGGTATATATCGCCACCCGGCGCAGCGCATTTTCAAACGCAATGCCGTCATCCTGCATCACCCGGCGGACTTCTTCGAGAATAGCAAAGGCACTGTGGCCCTCGTTTAGATGCAATACGCCCGGGAATATGTTCAGCGCCTGCATGGCACGGGCGCCGCCGATGCCCAGCAGCAGCTCCTGTCGAATCCGGGTGCGATCGTTTCCGCCGTAAAGGCGGGAGGTCAGCATGCGGTCCTCATCCGTGTTCCCCTCGACATTAGAATCGAGCAAAACCAGTCGCACCCGACCGATCTGAAGTTGCCAGCACACGGCTGCAAGGACGCCTTCGCGGGTATCGATGCGAACGGTCAGCGGTTGGCCGTCGGCCAGGGTTAAGGGTACCAGCGGCAGCTGCGCTCGATCCAGATCGACATATTCTTCTTCCTGCCATCCTTCCCTGTTCAGGCGCTGGATGAAATAGCCCTGGTGATACAAAAGGCCGATTCCGATCAATGGGATGTCAAGATCGGAGGCACTCTTGAGATGGTCACCGGCCAGAATTCCCAATCCGCCGGAGTAAATCGGCAGGGATTCGTGCAGGCCGAATTCGGCTGAAAAGTAGACAACCGGCTGATTCCCAAGATTGCCGCAATGCATGGCGCCCCAGGTCTGCGGGGCGGTTAGATATTCATTCAACCTGCGAAAGGCGTGATTTATGCGGCTGTGAAGCACCAACTCCGATGCGCGTTGTTCGATTTGTTCCGGGCTGATCCGGTTTAAAAATGTAATCGGGTTGTGATCTACCTTCCGCCAAAGATGCGGATCCAGGTCCGTAAAAAGCCGGATAACCTCCGGGTGCCATGTCCACCACAAATTTTGCGCCAGTGTCCTGAGACGCTGATGAAGGCCATTGGGTGAATTTTCCATCGTGACTTCTCCAATCTTAAAATGTGTTTCTAAAAATGGGTTCTAAATCGTTGCCGGCTGAAACACATCGTAGAGCAGCAAATCTTCAGCCACATTGAAAATTCTGTGTTTCACCCCGATGGGCACCCGCACGACAACCCCCGGCTTCAACTCCAAATTGCCGGCGCCTTCAATATACATCTCCGCCCTGCCCTGCAGCGGATACAGGATATCGGCCTGGGTTTCATGGATATGTTCGGGAACCTCGATGCCGGCCGGGACTTTTACCAGCACACAGGTAACGTCCAGGCCATGGTCTTTTTTTGTAACCAGGGGCCTGATTTCCACCCCCTCTGCAACCGGATGGGGTGCCCAGGGTATACTGTCTATGTTGGTGCAAAATTCCATATGACCTCCTTTCGCGATATGGTACGGCACTAAAATCAGTAAAAATGTCCACCGGGTAACAACTGAAGTTCAAAACCCTATCTAAAGAGGAGTGTTGGAGTGATGGAGTATTGCAAAAAGATGGCAGAATTTTCATCCATTACTCCAATACTCCGCTACTCCAGCAAATAATAATCCTTATTGGACGGTAGGTTAACGAGCAAAGGGGCGTATGAAGGATTGCCCGAAAATTTAGCACACAGCCTGTCGGAATGCAAATCGGAAATTATAAATTAGGGGACGTCCATAAAATTATAACTTTTTTCTCAAACTCCTGGAGAAATATCTAAAATGCTGGAAAGTTATAATTTTATGGACGTCCCCTATCTTGACAACTATTTAACTAATTTATGCTTGCATCCGAAACCGAATAACACTACGTATGATCATCAAGTAATTGGAGGTCAGGCATGACGCTTCTCAAAAAACTGATCATCACCGTTCTGATACTGGTATTTGCGCTGGTGGGTCTGAGCGTAAAGACCTTTTATGATGCCGGCGAATTCAAGGAGATCAATCCGCATTTCTCCGGGGAGGTAACGACGGTTGCCGGGGTGTTGAGCTCGGAAGACATTACGATTCATCCGCCAACCGGAATGGCCTTCATATCCTCTGATGACCGCCGGGCCCACTGGTCCGGGCAGGGCCAGTCCCGGCCGGGTGCCATTTTCGGGTTGGACCTGAATTCGGCCAACCCCCAACTGGTGAACCTGACCGCCGATTTCCCCCACCAGCTAAACCCCCACGGCATCGGCTTGCGGGCGACACCGGACGGCGACCTGTCCCTGCTGGTCGTCAATCATCGTGAAGAGGGCCACTTTGTCGAAATTTTCGATTATCGGGAAGACAAACTGGTTCACCGGCAGTCGGTTTCGGGCGCTTTGATGCACAGTCCCAACGATGTGATCCCGGTTGGCCCATCGGCTTTTTACGTCACCAACGATCATGGCAACGCCACGGCGCTCGGGCGTATGGCCGAGGAGTACCTCCAGCTGGCGCGATCGTATGTCCACCTTTACGATGGCAAATCCTTT
>WOR8_10003896_pt1 | contig 18139 bp, 12 predicted proteins | sample DeeMarSeWOR38_10_FD_19890 | JGI IMG/M metagenome (IMG submission 19890)
TGGCTGAAGTTGGGGTGGCTGGCGTTCCCGATCGGGTTCGGGGTGAGGCGGTCAAGGCCTGGGTGGTGCTGCGCGATGGCCAGCAGGTCACCCCCTCCGAGATACGCGCTTACTGCCGGGCAAGACTGACAGACTACAAGGTCCCCCGATGCGTAGAATTTCGCGACAGCCTGCCAAAAACTCTGGTCGGCAAGGTGCTGCGGCGTGAGCTGGTACGCGAGGAAGTCTCGGGACACGGATCGCCTCCTTCAATCCGGCCACAGGGTGAAAAACGGACAGCCTACCAGCCCCCGTTTGTCGCGCCGGTGCCTGATCCGGCAGTCGGCTGAGCCTGCTCAATTCGTTGAAGAATCTTGTAGAGGGGGTAGGAGACGAGACGGGATGAAAGGGAGTGGTCATATGCAGAATGCGTGACCAGGAGTTTCAATTGGTTATGAGACACCTGGTCTTTTTTTGTCTCGGCCTTTGGCGGCTGCGGTAGGGGGTAGCTGCCGCCTCCTCTCAGGCACAGCAAGGCGGCGGGTGGGTGCACCCACCCGCCGCACTTTTGTTTGACAGGGACACTAGCGCCGCGCCCTTCGTGCTCTTCCTTCGTACCTGGGGGTGCTCACTTCTTGACGGTACACCAAGCCTGGGGAACTCGGGGGGACGTATGGCAACTTGGGGTTGAAACATGACACAACTTATGGTACTATAGCAGCAGAGATCAACGTCAGCCTGACCTGCCTTCGTCGCACCCATGATAGCGTCGAGGGGGGGAGCCTTTGAGCAATCGGTAGCCGGTCAGAAGCCTGGGAGCGGATCCTGATGGACGGCCGGCTTTCTTCATAAGTGCAGGCCGGCTAATGAAAATCACTACATCTGTCACCCAAAACAGGATTGTGCTGTTGGAGGTGGAAGGCGCGGTTGACGCCCACACGGCCTTCGGGCTGGGCGAGACACTCACCAGCTTTCTGGCTAAAGGGCACAGCCAGTTCTTGCTTGATGCCTCACACACGGAGTACCTCTCCAGCACAGGACTGCGGCTTCTTATCGAAGCCTGGCGGGAAGCGCGCCAGCTTGGCGGCGAAGTGAGAGTGTTTGGCGCTAACGCCCAGGTGCGCCGGGTCATTGAGCTATCCGGCTTCGAGGACCTACTGTACCTCGGTGACACTCGTCAACATGCTTTGGAAGACTGGTGACATGCCCAAAGATACCTCGGTCCTGACTATTCCAAACGATACGTCTTATCTACCCTTAGTCGGCGCCTATGTGAAGGCCGTCGCCGCTCAACTCGGCTTCGATTCTGACGACATCGGCGACATCCGCCTGGCCGTAGACGAAGCATGCACTCATGTCATCCAGACCGCCTTTGAACCAGGGGAGGAACAGAACTTCTCTATTTCCTTTGAACGCTACCCGAGCGGGCTTAGAGTCACCATCGCCGACAAGGGTATGCCTTTCGACCCTCGTTCCATACAAACGTACAATGCTCACGGTGGGCCGGACCGGGAACTGAGTGGCCTGCCCTTCTACCTGATACAACAGACCATGGACGAGGTACGTTTTGCCAACAAGGGCTGCGAAGGGAAAGAGCTGCAACTCACCAAATATCTGAAAGTTCCCAGTATCGAAACATACTTCCCCCAGGAGGAGCTGCGCCCATACGACACGACAGTTGAGCCCGCTCCGCCAGCCAAGTACCGCTACCGACTTATGGAACCGGCTGACGCGATTGAGATTGCCAAGTGCGTCTACAAGACCTACGGCTACACCTATCCGGGTGAGCACATCTATTATCCTGAGCGGTTAGTGACACTAAACCAGAGCGGGGAGTTGCTTTCAGCGGTGGCCACCACTGAAACGGGGGACGTAGTTGGTCATTGCGCTCTGTCAGGCCAGCCGGGTAACCCGGTCATGGAGGTTTGTCAAGCAGTCGTGGCTCCAGCCCATCGCCGCCGGGGGGTGATGAACAAACTGGTAGGCCTGCTCACGAAAGAAGCCCGTCAGCGTGGGCTGGCAGGGCTGTTTGTCGTTGCGGTCACTGTCCACCCCTTCTCCCAGCAAGCTACTCACCAGTACGGTTTCCGAGAGTCGGCGCTCTTACTGGCGTACGGGCCTCGAAACGTGCACTTCAAGAAGATCATAGACCAGCAGCTCCCTCAGCGGGAGACGGTCGTATATGGCTACCACACGCTGCACAAGGATCCTCGCAGCCGCGTCTACCCACCCGCCCATCACCGCTCGATCATCGACCAGACCTACGCCAACTTGGGCTTGGAGCGGGAGTTTGCCTCCCCCAAGATGTCCCACTTGAGGACTGGACCCGACACACTAACTCGCGAAGACTGCCACTTTGACCTTTCCACCGAAGTCACATCCGCCATGAGGACCGCCCATATAGAGGTCGCTGGCTACGGGCCGGGGATTGAACAGGAAGTCAAAAGTAAGCTGAGAGACCTCTGCTGCGAGGGAATCGCTGTCGTGTATCTAAATCTTCCTCTCGGCGATCCGCACACCGCGGTGCTTTGCCAAAAGTTCGAGGAATTGGGCTTCTTCTTCGCTGGCATCCTACCCAGGCCAGCGAAACCGGTCAGCCCGGAGGGGGTGATCAGCGGCGACTGGTTATGCCTTCAATTCCTCAACGGCGCGCATATCGACTACGATCGGTTGCACATCTATAGCGAATTTGGCCAGGCGCTGGTGGAGTACGTCCGAGAACGAGATCCCCTGACCTGATGATGTAGTTGAAACCTCGTCGGTGCAGCTCGCCAGCAAGCGGCGGCCCTGGGCGGTGGGCTTCACGTGATATTGGCCGTAGCTCTGAGAGCAAATGGCAACCGTAAGACCAGGGGAGATACGGTTAAGTTGGAGCGGATGCTTCGAGTCGCTTAGAGATGCGCCGTGGTCGATTGGATCGCCTGCGCTACGTGCGACGCTTGTATTGCCGGAGGTGTGGTTTGCGTTTTCTCACGGCTGTCCCTATCAGCCCGAGGCGGACTTTTGTGGAAAAACGAAGGATATCGAGAATGTATCTCCAGTAGATCATTTTCGAATAGCCACGCGAGCGAGGGTGCTCCGACATGGAAATCTCCGTGGCGCGCGCCCCGCATTCGAGCAGTCTGAACAGAAAGACGGGCACGAAGATGAATGATTTCTCCTGCCAATTTACAGACTCAGGGCTCACTTTTAGAAAGATTTCCTTGGTAAAAGCTCGATAGGACGTGGTCATGTCGGTGACCCCTTTCAACCCCATCATCACGCGCATGAATTGGTTTGCGCCCACACTCAGTATGAGACGGAAAAAGGGCATCTTGAATTTGCTGCCGGCTACGAAGCGCGATCCAATAACAAGATCATACCCATTCAAAATCTCTGTAAGAAATCTAGGGATGTCTGCCGGGTTGTGTTGAAAGTCGGCGTCGATAGTACTTCGGCACCCAGGCAATCAATGGCGTGGTGGAATCCTTTATAGAGACCAACACCTATGCCTCGCTCTTGTACGTCAAGTAGATGAATTCTCGAATCGGTCTCAGCCAGCCGGCCCACTATCTCTAAGGTTCCATCCTGCGAGTGTCCGTCGGCCACCAAGATATGCAGTTCAAATTCGGGCACATGTTTCTGTTCGGCCAGAACCGCAGCGATGAGATCAGCAATGCTCTCTTTCTCATCGTAGGTCGGGGTGACGACTACAGCCCGGACGCGGCGTCCGCGCGGAATCCCTGCTACACGCTCTTCGACGTTTATCTTATTCGACTCCACAAATAACGCTCCTGGTAGTCTGTTGGGAACCCGATCTGATCGGGTGTATGCCGCAATTATAGCTCACTTGGCTGGCACAGACAATCGGCGAGACAGGTGCAGCCTAACATTCCGCCTGTAGTTGCGTTTATGGAGGCCCATGCTACAATTATTTGTCCCTTCCTGCGAGTTGCTGGAGCAGTATGCAATGCAGGGTCACATTGGGGCTGGTTATTGTCCTGGAGTAATGCAATGCAGGGCAGCACGGACTGTCTAGAAAGCGGATCGAATAATGACCAAGGTTGAAGCACCCACAGAGATCATCACCCGTACCACGTGCAGGCTTTGCGGCTCGGGCGACTTGCGCGAAGTGTTCTCACTCGGGGAGCAGTACATCAATGATTTTGTGCCGTATGAAAGAGTGGGCACCGGGTTGAAGGCACCGCTTGATCTGGTGCTATGCGATCATTGTTCCCTACTACAGTTACGGCACACGGCTCCACAAGAAATCTTGTACGCACGCTATTACTGGTATCGCTCCGGGGTAACCGCCACCATGCGCCGCGCCTTGCGGGATATCACCGAGCAGGTAGAAGCGATGGTACCTCTTGGCAGCGGAGATGTCGTGTTGGACATCGGAGCCAACGACGGCACAATGCTGGCCAGTTATGCCGTCAAGGGGATTCGCCGGGTAGGCTGCGAACCGGCCAACAACCTGGTTGATATGCTAAGAGAAAACGCCGATTACGTGATGCATGATTTCTGGGATTATGAGCGCTACAAGGAACTGGCCGCCCAATGGGGCCTGGGGAAAGCGAAGGTCGTCACAGCTATCGGCATGTTCTACGACCTGGAAGATCCCAACCAATTTATCCGAGATGCCCGTAAGGCTCTGGCAGAAGATGGGATATTTGTCGCCCAACTAATGTGTCTGGCGCCAATGCTTGAAAAGAACGATGTCGGCAATATCTGCCACGAGCACCTGGAATACTATACCCTTGAGTCGCTGGAGTATCTCTTCGAAACGAACGGGCTTGAGATGTTCAAGATCGAAGAAAACGACGTAAACGGTGGCAGCTACAGGATTTATGCCCGGCATCATAAAGGTACAGGGATTTCCTTTGACGAGAAGTTTACGTTTGATGATTTCATGGCCTTTGCCAACCGTATCCAGGAGAACCGAGATCGCTGCGTGGACTTCATCAAGCAGGAAGTCGCCAGGGGAAAAACTGTCTACGTCTACGGCGCGTCCACCAAGGGGAACGTCATTCTTCAATACTACGGTTTGGATCATACCCTGATCACTGCTGCCTCGGAGAAGAGCCCTGAGAAGTGGGGCAAGTATACCATTGGTACGTGGATTCCCATCGTGTCCGAGGAAGAGGCGCGGCGAGCCAAGCCGGATTATTTCTTGGTGCTACCCTGGGCGTTCTTCAATGAGTTCTACAAACGTGAAAGAGAATGGCGCGAGGCTGGCGGGCAGTTTATCGTGCCGCTACCTGAGTTCAGGGTGGTGCCATGATCCCTACCGAACAGTACAACCAGATCATAGAGGTCTTACCGATCCTGTGCGTTGACGTGGTCATCACGAACACGCGTGGTGAGTATCTCTTGATCAAGAGAGCCAACGAGCCAAGGAAGGGACAGTGGTGGGTTATCGGTGGCCGGCTACTCAAAGGCGAAACTTTGGAGCAGGCGGTCCTCAGAAAAGTTTGGGAGGAGACCTCGCTAAAGGTTGAGACCGTGCATCCGCTTGGGTATTATGAGGCCGTGTCTCAGGAAAACCCATTTGGGTTGGCCCCGCGATTGCACGCAGTTAGCGTGGTCTTTTCGGCGGTCGTCGGCGATCACCAGCAAATCAGACTGGATGATCAAAGCATGGACTGGAAATACTTCAAAGAACTTCCCGCCGACTTTCGCATCAAACCGTTTGGCGAACTTCACCCGACTAAACAATGTTGATCTGGCTCTCTTTTTTGGCGCGAACTCAACCGCCAGCTACTGCGGCGAAACCAGGCCAACCAGGGGACAAACGACTATGAAAAAAGCGCTTATTCTCGGAGTAACAGGCCAGGATGGCAGTCATCTGGCAGAGATCTTGCTGGAAAAAGGCTATGAAGTGCACGGGATGGTCCGACGCTCGGCGACCGGCAACACCCGGAACATCGAGCATCTGATCCGGGACCCAGACGTGTTCAATCATCGCTTCTTTTTGTGCCGGGGCGACCTGGCCGACCCGACTTCGCTGTATCGCATCATCAGCTCCGTCAAGCCGCAGGAGATCTACAACGAAGCTGACCAGGATCACGTGGGCTGGAGCTATGACATGGTAGGCTTCTCGGCGGATATTACCGGGGCGGCCGTCGGACGCATACTGGAGATCATTCGGCAGGTAGATGCTAGTATCCGGTTTTTCCAGCCTTGCACGTCGAACATGTTCGGCAAGACTGAGAGCACATTCCAGACTGAAACGACTCCCTTTAACCCCCAGAGTCCGTACGCATGCGCCAAGGTCATGGCCTACTATTTAACCAAGTACCATCGCGAAGCCTTTGGCATGTTCGCGTCGACGGCCATCTTGTATAACCACGAATCTCCCCGGAGAACCGAGGAATATGTAACGCGCAAGATCACAAAGTCAGTGGCGCGCATCGTTTGTGGCAAGCAGGATAAGCTGATCCTGGGTGATCTCAGCGCGCGTGTTGATTGGGGATATGCCAAAGAGTACATGGAAGCGGCTTGGCAGATGCTGCAACTCGACGAGCCGGACGATTTCGTCATTGCCACCGGCGAGGCACACTCGGTCCAGGAATTTGTCGAAGAGGCGTTCGCCGTCGTCAACCTGAGGCCGGAGGAGTACGTCGTCTCCAGCCAAGATCTGTTCCGTCCTACAAAAACCGGCGTACTGATCGGCGATACCAGCAAAGCCAGGACAAGCTTCGGGTTTGAGCCGCAGGTCAAGTTCAAAGAACTTATCAAGCTCATGGTGGAAGCAGACCTGGAAGCAGAAAGGCAGACGTGATCGGTAAGTTAGCACTCACATCCCGGTTCCTCGCTCCCCGCAAGCCCGCGCAGCAGCGGATCCCCCATCCCAGCCGGTGTTCAGCGTGGCGCGCATAGCTGCCAGGACGTAGCTGCTGGGATTGATCTTCGCGGTCACCCTGATCCAGCCCGAAGTTGTTCGACCGGAAGAGGGGAGACGCCGCCGAATTGCACTTCGTATGCGAGCAGCAAGAAGGCACTGATGACCATCAGCGAAAGAGCAGCCGCCGGTACGCGGATGTTGACCACCCCGCGCGGGGTCATCATGACCACCCGAGCCTGGAACGGCACGCGGCGGATGAAGTTTGTACAAAATGGCCATTGTGTAGTATAATTTTTTTCAGTATTACTGTACTGCACACGTACACAAGCAAAGATCCCTGCAGTCCTATCCAAATCGCTGGCGGCACCTTATGGGCGAGAAAAGCACGCTTAGACCTTCCCTCTTTCAATCCCACTCCCGTATGTATCGTGTATCTTACTCATTTGCAACCGGGGCAGGTTGCAGTAGCGGAAAGTAGTCTCTCCTCTTCCAGGGAAGATTACAACCTTATCTGAGAGATTTTGGCTGTTGCCAGGGTGCAGCCAATCGCACTTTAACAAACCACTACCATTCTTGGTGTTGTAGTGGCTTGTTGCGTGTCAATGACTTATTCGTCAGTTGTGTTGGATCTTGATGGCAGCTGGCTTGCGCAGCTGACAGGATCTTTCCATCCTGCGAGAAATGGCAGTCACGCCTGTTTAAGGAGGTATCGTGTCCAAGCGAGGTTCCACCAACCCGTACGTGGCCGGCCCACCCATCAGAGGGGAGGAGGGCTTCTACGGCCGCCACGATCTCGTAGAAGACGTGGTCACAACGTTGGCGAACACCAAGCAGAACGCTGTGGTTTTGCACGGTCAGCGTCGGATCGGCAAGTCCTCGTTACTCTATCGCCTCCGACGTGACAAAGTATTGCAGCAAGGCCACCTACCCATCTTCTTAGATATGCAATTTTATGAGGGCTTCTCTACTGCCCGCGTTTTGGCTCACATTGCCGAGGCGATCAGCGACGAATTAAACGTCAGCCTACCTTTACCGACAGATAAGGAGCTGGCTGCTGATCATAATCGGTTTCATCGATCTTTTTTACCGGAAGTCTATGGTAAACTTGATCAGAAGCGAGTCCTGCTTCTGATCGATGAGTTTGACGTGGTTGTGCCGCTTGCCATTGCTGATTCTGTATCCGCCGACACACTGCCGGGTTATTTTCGTACCCTGATCGCCGAAGAGCACGAGCATCTGGCCTTCGTCTTTGTGGTCGGTCAGCGATTGGACTTGCTGGGCGAGGGCTACCAACGCCTCTTCAAGGGAGCACACGCCAGACCGGTGAGTCGTCTAGACCAAGAGGAGGCCTATGAACTGCTAACCGAGGTGGGACAGCAGGGACAGGTAAGCTATTCCGAAAAAGCCTTGGCCGAAATCTGGTCCATGACCAACGGTCACCCTTACCTAACTCAATTGATGGGCTTCGAAATCTTTGACCGCTTGCAGAAACAAGAGACTCAGCAAGCTTCCGTGAAGGATGTGGCCGCGTGCCTAGATAGAGCGATGCAACGCGGCCAGGGCGCACTCGATTGGTTCTGGCGTGGTTTCGCGCCTGAACAGCAGTGGGTGCTGTCAGCTGTGGCTGATATGACCGACCGCCAGAAAAGTGTTAGCGGCGCCGAGATCGACAAAAGTCTTCAGCAACATCTGCTTTTCCTAACCCCTTCGGCGCGGGAAATTGCCTGTCGTGATTTGCACCAGGGTGATTTTCTCGTCGAAACCGCTGAGCGGCACTATATGTTCGCTGTCGAATTCATCCGGCGTTGGATCGTCAAACGCCATCCTATCAAAGAAATCCAGCGACAGATCGAGGAGATCAGCCCAGAGGCGCTGAATTACTATCAGTTGGGTCTTCATGCCTTTAGCAGAGGGAATCTCGGTGAAGCTATCGAATACTACAAGCAGGCCTTGGACCGCAATCCCCATTTCGCCCGTGTTCACCTCGAACTGGCGGTTGCCCTACGTGCCCAGGGCAAGGTCCCGGAGGCCATTGCTGAATACGAAAAGGCCTATGAACAGGACCCCGAGAGTGCTCGTGATGGGTTGATAGACCTCCGCATGGTGTACGCCAGCCAGATTGAAAATTCGGATGACCAAGAGGAATCGTTGGCGCAAGCTTGGCGTATCCTGGAGATTGATCCGGAGCACGCGGATGCCCGTCGTTTGGTGAGCCACATCTACCTGGATCGCGTGACGACGTGCCTGGCAGACAACGATTTTGCGCAAGCGCTCAGCCTAGTGAAACAGTTGGCCGAACCGGTACCCATCATCCAACAAGCTAGCGTCGGTCAACGGGTGCAAGAACTATGGCTGGCCTACAGCCATGAACTCACCGAACTGAAGCAACCGAAGTGGGACGAAGCCCAAATCGTGCTGGACAGCTTGGAGCCGTTGGGCTTGATGGATGACAGAGCCCGGGCCGATTACAATCAAGTCACCCTCGACAAGGCTCAATCCTTCTTGGAGAAGAAAGATTTGGAGCCAGCGTTGGCCACCCTTCAAAACGAACTGAAGCTGCCTTTGCCCACCAGTCACATTAAAGCCATGCTGCTCAACTATAGCCAGAGGCAGGCCGGCGAGGAACACTGGACCGAAGCCGAAAAGACTTTTGAAGGATTATGCCAGATTGTCGATGGTAGGGATGTTCAGACTGCTCGCTTGGAATTCTACCATCAGTGGGGAGACTCCCTCCTGGCGGCCGGAGACTTCGAGGGGGCAATCGCCGTTTACCGCCGCAACAAAGCCAAGGAGTTTAAACCAAAAATCACCAAAGCCTATTTACTTGATGCCGCCTGGCACCTGGAGCGACACGAATTGCCTGACGCTGAATCCAGTTATAAGCTAGCATTGGCGACCCAAAAGAACAAGGCGGTGGTAGGCCAAGCAAGCAAGGAGCTGGTAAGCTATTTCCATAGCCGTCGGGAAGACCAGGCCTGGAAACAGGCCAGTGACGTATTGGAAATCCTCCGGACGCTGAATCTGGCAGAGGACGACATACCGACCCTGGAAACCAGACTCCATTTGGATCAAGCCGAGGCAGAATTGACCCAAGGCCATCTGGACACTACCTTTCGGCATCTGGCGATGCTAGGCGATGGGGCCGAGGCGGAGACTAAGGCACTGGTCAGAGTCCACCTTCCGCGGAATGCGCGTCGGGGCGAATGGGCTGCTGGAGCGGCCACTGTCAAACGCCTAAATGAGTTACTGGCCACCGACCCCGAAACCGCTGCCTGGCGCGCCAATTGGCTGTTCATTTGGGCCAGAGCTCTTTACCCTGAAGACAAGATCGGTAGGCAACCAGTGCGAGCCAAGATCTTGTGTCGAAAGGCATTGGGCCTGGCAACCGATGAGACACCCTTCCTTGATCTGCAAATCGAAGCTCAGCCTGCCCCCAGCAGCGAGGCACCTAAATTACGCTATCTCACTTGCTCTTTGTTGGCCAATATCCTGGTAGACCAAGCGCAGACTTGTCTTTATCAGAATAACCTGACGGAGGCGCGCAGGCTCTTCCGTGAAGCACTAAACCTACCGCTTAAATCTGAAAGTCTCGGGCAAAATATCCAAGAAAGACTCTATACCTATAACCAGCGGCAGACCCTCAAGGAGAGATGGGAAGAAGCTGAGGCTGCACTCAAAACAGCCGTAGAACTAGGTGTCAGCGACCCTAAGATCGACCAGGCATTAGATACAATGCCTACCAGCCGGGCCCGACTGTTGTTCAAGGCTGACGAGCCAGGCGAGGCATTTGCCATCCTCAGTCAGCAGCACCCCGATTTCAGTGACGAAGAGCGCAGAACCATCAAAACGATGGTCTATCAGTTTAGTCGCCTATACGCTGGCCGGAACTGTTGGACCGAGGCCAAACGTGCTCTCAAGGGGCTGGATGAGTGGTTGACGCCCCCGGATTCGGAGGTCAAACGGTGGCGTGACAATCTAATTCGCGAACAGTTGGGTTTCGTCAGGGGCAGACGCGAGCCAGCACCTGTTTCCGAGGCGGAAATAGAACGCCTACGCGAAGAAATGCGAGTGGCTCAAGAGGGATGCAGGGAAGCCAAGGCCTTAGAACTCACCACACTGGACACCTGGGCCCAAGACTTCATCGGCGCTGGCCTGACCCTGGCCCAGGCCTACCTAGCTGGCGACAACCTGTCAGACGCAATCGAAACCTATCGGAGAATACTCGAAGTCGAAAGACACGGGATGGACCTTCAGGAGCAGATCAGGCAGAATCTCCACAATTACAGCGAGCGAATGCTAAAAAAAGGTAACTGGGATGAGGCACTGCAGGCCGAGGCGCAGGTGAAAAGTCTCAACCTGGTAGCGCCGGATGGTCGAACTGTTCCCGATCCGCGCGCGGACGGCGCCATCCAGCGGACGATTCTGTCGCGGGCCCAAGCTTGGTTGGCAGAGGACCAGTTGGACGAGATGTTTGAACATATCCAAGCCGAGTTACCGCGTCCACGGCCAACCGGTGCAGTCAAGGCCATGGTCAAAGCCTACAGTGATGAACGTAGTGGACAGGACTGGCCGAACGCCGTCGCATCCTTGCGTCTGCTTGATGAATTCCTGACGAGCGATCACCCCCAAGCTCGGGATATGGAGAGCTTAGAGTGGTTGGTTGATAGCCTAGTGCAATGGGGCCAACACTTGGGAGAAGATGTCGACAAACTGGAAAAGGCAGCTGAGGTTTACCGCGAAGCGCTTGAGCACACGCGAGCGGCCGCCGAACCCACGAGCATCGAGATAGCCAGCCACTATATCCGTGTAACTTTGGAGTTGGCCAAGCGCTCGCTCAGCGATGATCCACTGACTGCAGACGTTCCCCCGGCCTTCGATGCTGCGATACAACAGTATCAGAGTATCGTGTCCATACCCGAGCACGACCGGGACCACGAAGACCAAATCAACCAGGCATTGCGTGAGCACAGCCGCAAGCTGGCTGATCAGGAACAATGGACAAGGTCACACCAAGTACTCGACGCTCTCGACGTCCTTTATCCGGAGCCGCGAGGGAAAGAGAAACAGAACTTCGCCATGTGGCGTCGTGATCTGACCCTTAAGGAAGTAGAGATCCGACTGGCAAACCAAGACCTCACTCCTGCCTTCGAGCGCCTGGAATGGCTGAAGAACTGGCTAGATGAATACAGTGCCCCTCAAGTTACCTGGAGCGACAGTGAGGACCAGGTCAAGGACTTAGTCTACCAGAGGTTCTGCCAAGACTGGCTGCGCGAACCTGATTGGGAACCAGCGGCTCAGGCCCTGGCAAGCCTGACCGATCTGATGCCCGGTGATACCGAAGTCACGGGCTGGGAGGTGGACGCCCTCTACCAGTGGGGCGGTTGGCTGCAAAGAGCGGGCCGGTTGGGCGAGGCTCAGGCACTTTATGAGCAAGCGCTGGAGAAGGCCCATAGCCAAGAGATGATCTCCGTCGATCAGATCGAAGAAGGACTGCTGGAAACCCAATTGGCCCACGCGCAACACTATCTGGACCAGGACGAAATGGCTCAAGCCACGGCCATTTACCAGCGAATCCTCCAAAGACCGCAAGGCTATCTAGATCGCGCAGACAAGATCCGCAAAGACCTGAAAGACCACAGCGACGGTCTGGCAGACCATCCAGATCGCAACTGGACAGCCGCGCACGACGCGTTGAACCGCTTGCTGGATCTGGGCCTCGACAATGAGGACGTTTCTAAGTGGCGCCAGCAGCTGTCTCTGCGGGAGATAGACGTAAGATTGGACGATGAGGACAATCTCGACGCGGCCCTTGGCAGCCTCAGCGCCATGGAGCGCCCCTGGCCTGTAGACGACATACAGGCCATTTTCCAGCGATACAGCCGCAGCCGCATTCAAGGCGACAGATGGGAACTGGCCCTCGATGCCGTAAGACGTCTAGGTGACATCCTGGGTGAAGACCCATTGGCACGTGCCTGGCTGGTCAAAGAACTTGTCACTTTGGGAGACCTCCTGGAGAAGCAAGAGAATAGGCCAGGCGCCCAAGCGGCCTTTGAACTGGCTATGAAGTTCAACCAACTCTAGTTACGTCTCAGCACCAACGCCGCGCCCGGTTTTTGGAAACGTTCCCCCGGGGCAGGCCTGTGAGCCTGTTACTCAAGAATTCAGAACACGCACGGAGATGAAACCCACGATGGAAGAAGCACACGAAATCTCACAAGACGAGACTCAAATGTCCGTCGAAGTCAGGCTGGTCGATAATCTTCTAGGCCAAGCCAACGAGGCGTTGGACAGCAATGACCTGGAGAAAGCTCAGGACCTTTTCGAAAAAGCACTGGCGGTCAAGGGAAAACATCCTGAAAGACCTTCTACTATTCGTCGGGACCTGAAGCTATACAGTGATAAGCTAGCTGATCAGGACCTACCTGAGTGGGAGAATTCTCATCGCGCCCTTGATCTTATCGGCGCCCTGAAACTGCAAGATGAAGCAACAGCTAAGTGGCAGCGCGATCTCTGGTTGAAAGAAGCAAGCTTCCATCTGAGGCAGGAAGATCTCGACCAGAGTTTCGACATATTTAGACAGTTGCAGCTGATGGCTGAGGAGCAGGGGGAAGCAGAAGCGGAGGAACTCAAAGGCAAAATCTCGGGCATTGTGCGTCGCGATCTACTGGAAGAGGCTGAGGATGCAAACTGGTCTTTGATGCGCAAGACAATTGAGGAGTTCAAGCCTTTGTGGCACTCAGACGATGAACTCAGCGAATGGCTAGAGACTATCTCGGGGACACTGGTAGCTATTGATCAAGCCACGGACCAAGCCCAGAAAGAGCTTGAACAGGAACGGCGACGGAACCGCAGCCTTGCCTTGGCGGTGATAGCCATTATCGCTGTGGCAGTTATCCTTTACGCCGTACTGATCATAATATCTGCTATCTAATGTCCCCTTAAAGGACAAGAGCTATGGTACGACAAATAAACCCCTTTATCTATGGCAAACCCGTACCTCCTTCCCACTTCGTTGGGCGCGAGGCGGTAATTGACCATTGCTACAACAGGTTGGCAGGCCCAGTGCGCACCAGTATTGCCATAAGTGGCGAACATGGTATCGGCAAGACCTCACTGCTGTATTTTCTGAAGCACCTGGCCGAGAAGGAAGAATGGGGACGTACCTATGGCCACATCCTCTTCGCTCTGTTAGATTGTCAGGCCGTAAAGCAATTCACTCCAACCCGTTTCTGGCGCCGTGCCTTGGACTCGCTGAAAGAGGCAGTGGAGAATCCGGCCCTCCGTCAGCAGATCGACGATCTTCTGGAAAAGCCAGAACTCGATCATACGTACGTGAAACGACTGCTCCGCTGGCTAGACCAAAACGGGTTCTCGCTGATACTTTTGCTGGATAGCTTCACTTGGATAGTCAAGTCTCACGGCGACGAGCCAGCAAGGATCAGTGGTTTTCTGGCCGGCCTGCGTGCGCTGACCAACCAACCTGATTACGCTCTGACCCTAATCACAGCCAGCCGCGAGCCGCTCAACCTTCTGTGCGCCGACATTGTCAAAGACTACCCAGGGTCGTACTTCTACAATAATTTCGCTCTTGAGATCTTGGAACCTTTCACTCCGGATGAAATCAAAGCGCTGCTCAAGAGAGCCGAGGGCAGCGCTGCAGACGAATTCCAATACGCAGACGTCGACTTCTTATCTCGGGTGGCTGGCGCCCACCCCGCATTGCTGCAGATGGCTGGCTTTTTTCTCTTCGAGGCCCGTCGCCGCACCGCTTCTCGCGAGGAGGCTCGCAAAGAGGCTCTCAGAGACTTCGAGCGGGCAGCCAATAACTATTTCTCCCTTTTCTGGAATGAATCGACCCCCCTGGAACGGACACTCTTTGTGCTTATTATCCTTAGCCAGATCGTTGAACAACCTTCCATCCAAGTTGATCTAACTCGTGAGGAGATACAGGCTCTGCTCAATCGATATGAACGCGACTTGATGAACTTAGTGGATCGCGGCCTGGTACAGAAGGTGGGGGATACCTTTCAGGTTTCCGCCCTTGTTTTCGCAAGATGGATAGTGCGTGAGATAGCCTCGAAGGGCGAGGCCATTCTAGCTGAACATCGGACAGCTGTGACGGACGAAACATTGCGCCAGGCGTGGCTGGCTATGATAGACGTAGCACCTCTGATGACCATTGATGCGTTGAGGCACGCTTTGGTGAGACGTTCACCGCTAGCCTTGGACACGCTTCCACCTGTGCCATCCAGGTATGAGTTGCAGGCGGAACTAGGTCGCGGGGCCAGCAGTGTCGTCTACAAGGCCTTTGACACCCATCTGGATCGTACGGTAGCCATCAAACTGCTACATGGCCACATAGTAACGGGCCCAGAATCCAGTCGCCACCGGCTCCTGAAGGAAGCCCGCGCCGCCAGCAAACTACAGCATCCGCACATTGTCACGATCTACGATGCAATCGAATTCGGCGATCACATTTACCTGATCATGGAGTATGTCGATGGCCAGTCTCTGGCTGACCACCTCCACGAAAAAGAACGCCTGCGACCTGAGGAGGTCATTGACTTGATTGGACAGGCAGCGGATGCTCTTGACTATGCCCACAAACAAGGGGTGATTCATCGAGACATCAAACCGGCCAACCTGCTGATCACCAACAGCGGTGCCCTCAAGCTCGCCGATTTCGGCATTGCCAAGGTGATTGGTGCTCCTCAGACTACCGAAGAGGGCGAATTCAAGGGCACCGTCACCTATATGTCACCGGAGCAGGTCAAGCAGCAGCCCTTTGACGGCCGATCTGATCTCTTCTCCCTGGCCACGGTCGCCTTTCAGATGTTGAGCGGATCCTCACCCTGGCCCGACACAAGCGTCGTAGGCATTCTGAATAACATCGAAAAAGGCAATGCCCGCTATTTGACGGATTTCGCAGTACGCAGCGCATTCTCTCTTGAACCGGTGTTTAGAAAAGCTCTGGCTGAGAATCCAGAGGATCGGTATCAGACCGGCAGTGCATTCGTTGAAGCCCTCGAGCAGGCGATCATCTCGGAGCCGAGCCGGGAAGTTGAGAGTGATGCCCGGCGCAAACCCACTGTCTTCGTCAGCTACAGCCACGTCGATGAGAAGTGGAAGGACCGGCTGATAACTCATCTGGGAGTACTGCAAATTCAAGGTCTGCTCGATCTATGGGACGACCACCGCATCGAGGCGGGTGAGGACTGGCAGCAGGAAATCCAGGAGGCTATGGCCACGGCCAGAGTAGCCATCCTTCTGGTCTCGGCAGACTTCCTCGCCTCCAGGTTCATCCAGGGCGAAGAGGTGCCCCGTCTGCTGGAGAGACGGGACGAGGAGGGAGTACACATCTTTCCTATCATTGTCAGACCTTGTGCCTGGAAGCGCGTCAGGTGGCTGACTCGCCTGCAAGTCCGTCCCAAATATGGGCACCCCCTATCGGACGGGACTGAACATCAAATTGACGCCGATCTAGCGGTGATTGCTGACGAAGTGGCGGGCATCATCGACCGCACGACCTCGGCAGCTTCGCTCGGGGCTTAGCCACTCTCTTCTCAGCAAAACGGCCGTTCTGAGCCTACTTTCACCCAGAACACGCACTTTGAGGCCAGCAATTCACAGGAAGCAGCTATGACAGAAGAGAAAAGCTCTAAGACATCACATGGACCTTTCGGCCTTGCTTATCGGGATATCGCCCTGCTCTTGGCGCTTGTCCTCGTATTGGCACTGGGCCTCATTCCCACCTGGTTGCTGCTTACGCGCAACAAAAACGGCATGCCGTCTACCTCGACTCCCACTTGGCTAGCTCCTACAGAAGCAGCGAGCTCACAAGTGGCTGTTGCCGACGCAACACCGGCCCCTTCCCAGCCGACAATGGTGGCAGCAGCGCCAACATCCACCCAGCGGCCGACGGACACACCACCCAAGCCGACCTCCACGCCAACCCCAGCGTCGTCCGAACCTACTCCTGTCCCCTCGAGAGAAGCGGTCTCCGCAACCCCTGCGCCGACCAGATCGCCAATTCCTACGCAGGTTGAAGATACACCAATGCCGTCCCAAACGCTCACCGCCACGGCGACGCCCTCTCCCCAACCACCGACCGCCACGCCGACGCCTACTTGGACGCCAACGTCCGCACCCAAACCTGCCCCACTGACGGGTGTGATTGTCTTCCCAGTCTTCGATAAGGCCGCCGGGACATATAACATCTATGCAGCCAAGCCGGATGGCAGCGAGCGCAGGTTGGTGGTTGCAGAAGCCAGCCAGCCCACCCTAAACTCCAGTGGTGATCGAATCGCTTACCGCTCGTGGGCTCAAAACCGGGGACTCATTGAACGAGCGATTAACGGCGATGCTGATTGGAGGTTTAATACCTTCGGCGAAGCCGCCAGACCTGCTTTTGCACCTGATGACCAATCCTTCTTGTTCCACTCACGGGAAGGCGGTGAGCCACCAGCCATTTATCACACCTCCGGATTGGAGTACCAGGTGTTGAGGCGTGGGAATGATCCGATCCAAGGTGAGTCCCCAGCCTGGCTGCCCGACGGTCGCTTCATATACAAAGGATGGTTAGGCTCGGACGAGGGACTGATCCTGAGCAATCTGGATGGCGGCTTTCCCACTCTCATTACCGATCACAAGAGCGATACCAATCCATCTGTTTCTCGCGATGGGGAGAGTGTGGCCTTCATGTCTGACCGCCGCAGGGACTGGGATGTGTACACGGTGAAGATTGATGGGACCGGCGTGACGCAGTTGACCACCGACCCCGCCAATGACGGTCTACCCACCTGGTCGCCGGATGGGAAAACAATCGCCTTTGTCTCCGACCGGAGCGGTGAATGGGCGCTCTGGGCTATGGATAACGATGGTGGCAACCAACGCCTTCTCTTTGAGCTGGGCGGCTCCATAGACGGAGTGGTCACAGTTGACGTCCAGAATTCGTATGGTTGGCTTGAGGAGAGCATCGATTGGGCGCCATAGCCGCCCGCTGTCGCGCTTGTCCTTCAGATTGAACGGCGAAGCCCGGACCGCAATGGTCAGGGCCAACGCCGGGTCCGGCTCCCAGGTGATGGCTCTCACATAGGCCACCGCCCCCATCCCAACTCCCAGGATCAGCCCGATGCGCACTTCGTGCCACCACACCCGCAGGGCATCGCGCGTGTCGATGTCACCGATGGCCAGGGCGCGGATGACCGTAGCGATGGTCTGCGAGCCAGCATTACCTCCAGTACCGATCATTAAGGGAATGAAAACCGCCAGCGCCACGACAGCCTGGAGTTCGTCCTCAAAGGTGCGCATCACCAGCATAGAAAAGGTGCCCGC
>WOR8_10009673_pt1 | contig 18133 bp, 18 predicted proteins | sample DeeMarSeWOR38_10_FD_19890 | JGI IMG/M metagenome (IMG submission 19890)
TGCGCGAGGGAGACAATCTGTACCTCAACCTGATGGCCGATGCCGGGGATATGAAATTCAGCAAGCTGCAGGCTGTCACCGGCCAGGTGGTCGCGCAGGAACCAGCCACGCTGCCTGAGAAGGCGCAGTTGGAAGTGAAGGTGATGGACGTCTCTCTGGCCGATGCACCAGCCACCCAGGTGGGTGGACAGATCATCTTCGATGTGACCCAATTTCCCATCAACTTCGAAGCGACCTATGACGCGCAGTCCATCGACCCCAGGAACAGCTATGCGCTTGACGTCACCATCAGGGATGCCCAGGACAATCTGCTTTACCGCAACACCCAGGCATATCTGGTTATCACCAGGGATAACCCGACCTACAATGTTGAGGTGATGGTGGAATCAATAGGTAATTAGACCAAGTAGTAAAGCTATCGTATTGCTTTCTGACGAGCCTCGGCAACCATAGTGTGCGACTGCCGAGGCTCGTTGAATTATGTCAAACCCCGCGTCCTTGCCAGGGTGTGTCGTCCCCGATCCACCTGGCTTGGGCGTGGGGTTATGTTCGCCGCCAGGGCGGTGAACGTTCAAATTGGTGAGGTGACCTAAGGCAAGTTGCCCGGAATTCTCAAGTTAGACCAACACGCCGTGCTTCAGGTGAGCTTGGCAGACGTGGATGCACCTAGCGGGTTCGACCAAAAGGCCGCTTATTTCCGTGTTTTCCAAGTCGATGGTAAACTGGTGGGGTTACTTTTCATCGCCGTGGCGCAGAATAGCTGATATTAGAGACGAATCTGGTAATCTAGAGAGTTTGGAGAGAAACATGTCTGACAAGTTAGAGACTGCAACATTGGGCGGGGGATGTTTCTGGTGTGTGGAAGCCATCTTTCAGGATCTGAAGGGTGTTCATCGTGTAGTATCCGGCTACGCCGGTGGCGCAGTGGAAAATCCGACCTACCAGCAGGTGTGTACCGGCAACACCGGTCACGCCGAAGTGACGCAAATCACCTACGATCCAGAGGTTATCTCATACGAAGACTTGCTATATGTCTTCTGGCGCACCCACGACCCCACCACCCTGAACCGACAGGGCGCCGATGTGGGGACGCAATACCGTTCAATCATCCTGTATCACAACGAAGCACAGAAGGCCATCGCCGAAAAATCCAGGCGCGAAACCGATGCTTCAGACTTGTGGCCGAATCCTATTGTCACCGAAATCGCGCCTTTGGGGGCATTTTACCCGGCCGAAGATTATCACCAGGATTATTATCGCCAGAATCGGTTCCAGCCTTATTGCCTCGCGGTCATCGATCCCAAACTCCGAAAGTTCAGGAAAGAGTTTGGAGAACAATTGAAGGATCCAACCACCTAACAGATTTGGAACACGATTGACACATCCACCCCTGGCCTGCGAGGCGCTCGGCCTACCTTGCCTGCGCCGTCGCGGGACGGGGCAGACACAGATGCGCCAGCCCCTGGCGACACCCAGGGAAACAGTGGATGTAATACGGCTTCTCGGGGAACACCCTAAGAAGAAGCTACCTTCCGCTTGCCACTCCAAGTCTCGATGTCGACAGCAAAGACAGCCGTCACCTCCAGCTCCTCGGCTGTGATGTGGCGGTAGTCAACACCAGGTTTCAAATCAGGGAAGTACTTATCTAGAAGCCCCTGCAACGCTTGCTCCTTTTCAGCAGGATCCTCCAATAGACGTGCTCGGCCAAAGACAACGACGCCGGTATACTCGACGCTGAAGGCCAAGGCTGTTTTGGCTGGCAGCCAGCGACCACGCCAGTCGACCTCCAGGCACACGCGAGGGTTGTGTTGCACGTTAGACAGGGTGCGGCCCTCGGTCGCGGTGTGGAAGAAGATACGCTCACCGTCATACCAAAAGGTGTTGGCGCTGATGAAGGGCTGGTCGTTTAGGGAAGTAGCGATACGGCAGATATCGGCCTGACACAACAGGTCGGCGATCTCGGCATCGTCGGTGATGGCCCGGTCTGCGCGGCGTATGACGGTCAATTCATCGGGGGAGAAATCGTGAGACATATCGTGCTCCGGTTAGGTACTCCATTTCACTGAATCTTCCAGACTCTGATGCGTCTGTCCGCAGCTCCGATGGCCAGCCATCGCCCATCGGGCGAGAAGGCCATCCCGTTCACAGCTTTGGTGCTGATCGGTAATTCTGCCTCCAGCTTCCAGTCCTCCACAGACCAGAGCTGCACTCCGCTCTCCATACTCACCGCCGCGATTCTCTCATCCGGCGAGAAAGCCAAACCTCGCAGGCCAGGCTGGCCTGGTGTAACGGCCCGCGCCTCTCGCCAATCTGCTGTATCCCAGAATCTGATCGTTCCCTCATATCCCATCGAGACCAGGTAGCGTCCGCCATCGATGAAGGCCAGCGATCCCACGGCAACCTTGTGACCAGACAATGTCCCAGCTGGCTCCCCAGACGGCAGCGACCAGAGGGTGATATCATCCCCCAACCCGCTTGAGGCCAGGATTTTCCCATCTGGCGAGAAGGCGACGGACGACAGGTTCTTTTTGCCGGCCCTAATGCCGACGACCGGTTCTCCCGCCAATGTCCATACCATGGCTCGGCCCCCATACGACCCAGCCGCCACCCACTTCCCATCTGCGGAAATCTGGACGGCCGCCACTACCTTCTTCCGGTCTTGCAGAGTATGGAGCAGCGCGCCCTCCGGGAAGGTCCACAGCTTCACCATGGTGTCCGTGGAGCCGGTCGCCAGTATCCGCTCGTCAGGGGAGAGCGCCAAGCTGTTGACGCTGTTGGCATGCCCCTCGACGGTTCTTACCAGCCTCCAATCGGGTACGGACCACAACTTCACAAGGTTGTCCATGCCCGCAGACACCAGAGTTCCGCCGTCGCGGGTGAAGATCAATCCCAATACGTAGCTCGAGTGGGCCTCGAAGACGGCAGTTTCCTTCATAGCGATACCCTCACACGGTTTTAGACTAAATCTTGCATATTCTGAGCAACAAACGAAATCTGTGATTATAGCCGGGCTGTGATGCAGTCTAGCACGAGCCGCGCACCCAGTAGCGCCGTGGCGCGTGCAGGGCTGTCGTAGACCGGGTTCAACTCGGCGATGTCCATGGCAGCGATGTAGGGGGCGATGATACGCACAAAGTCCAGAAGCTCCTGACCCCCCAGCCCCCCTGGCTCAGGCCAGCCGGTGCCCGGCGCTTCGCCGGGATTGAGCACGTCCAGGTCGACGGTCAGGTAGATGGCCCTAGTTCCGGCACCCGCCCATTCCAGGGCCTGTCTGGCCGCGGTGCTCACGCCGATTTCGGCAAGACGGGTGGCGGTGATGCGGTGCACCCCCAATTGCTCCCCAATCTGGTATTGCTCCACTGTGGTGTAGCCACGTAGGCCCACCTGTACAAAATTGGAACCGGATACCCGCTCCAGTTCGAGAGAGCGTCGCATGCCACTGCTGCCTGAGTAGCGCCCCTGTCGGTCCGAGTAATCCATCAGGTCGCAGTGGGCATCAAGTTGAATGAGGCCAACTGGACCAATGCACGTGTCGTGCAGCGCTTTAAAGGCAGGGAAGGTCACGCTGTGATCGCCGCCGACGACCAGCGGGAAGTAGCCAGCCTCCAAAGACCTATGCACCACGTGGTACGTTTCCTCAACGGTCCGGCTGGTATCGTGGTAGCTCAGGGCGATATCGCCATAATCAGCCACCTCCACCGCTGATAGGTCGATGATCCCCTGATCGATATCAGCCAACTGTCCGTCTTGCAGCCGCCATTGGAAGACGCCTTCCAATGCCTCCCGCAGCGCACTCGGACCGAAGCGCGCACCGGGATTGCCCAGACTGGTTGCGGCATCGTGCGGGACACCAATGTAAGCGAAACGATGTTGGGGAGGCGTTTGGGACCTTAGCAAATAGGCGTTGGGAAAGTTCTCACTCATCGGTTACCCCGCCCAGCATACTCGGAAACTGTCGACCCCACACGCAAACTCGCCTCAACCGACTTCTCCACTTTCCAAAACCTGATGTTTATCTATTCTCCACGATAAAGTGTCATCGGTTTCTTCGCAGATGTGCATACCAACCTTGGCTAAGACCCGATTGGATGCGATATTCGATTTCTTGGTGCCTGGCGCAATGACCGACCTGCAGTCAGGCTCCTCAAAGGCCCAGGCGATCAGTGTCCGAACGGCCTCGGTCGTGTATCCCTGGCCTCGGTAATCGGGGTCAATGCCGTAGCCAATTTCGGCCTCTCCCTGGCTGTTGGGGTATCCCTTAAAGCCCGCCAGCCCCGCACCATACGCTTCCTCGGCAATGACGATCAGCCAATAGGTGTACCAGGGATGGATTATCTGTTCCATCGCGGTCATCTTTGACGTTTTTATTTCGATGGCTCTGCGCGCCTGGGGTGTGATATTCGAGCGCGAGATAGGAAAGCCCAGTTCCTGCTCCAGCCTTTGGGGGGCGGTCAGGTACAGACTCAACTGTTCCACGGTCAGGGCGATCAGCCTCAAACGTTCGGTCTGAAGCTCAAGCACAGATCATCACCTGCTCATAAACTCGCTTCTCCTAAAGCCGTATTTCTCGTAAAGGTCGTGGGCATCTTTGGTCCTCAATACCAACAGGTGTTCGGGAATATCCGGATGTTCACAAATGCACTTCACCAAGAACTTACCAAGGCCCAGCCCCCGGAATTCTTTGTCAACAATGACGTCGGCAATCCAGCCAAACACGGCATAATCAGTGACTACTCTAGCAAATCCCACCTGCCGCCCATCCTTCCACACATTAAAGCAGTGGGAATTGGCGATTGTCTATTGGACGGTTTCGATTTCCCTGCCCCTGGCCCAGTAGGTGTCCTTTAACAAATGATAAACGGCCTCTGCTTCTGTCTTTCGACAATCGTCATCAATTACGAAGCCTGCGTACGACCACTCCATTCTTCCAACCGCCCATTCTTTCAAAGCATCCTAATTCTCGAAGACTCACTCACCCTTCATCTCTAGCATTGTTGAAATCTCGACGCAGTCCCGGATGGTTCTGGCCACCGGGCAATAATCAGCGTGGATGCGGTGTGCTCGTTCCGCCTCCTCTGTCTTGGCGGGATCCAGCTTGAGGTGATATGTCACGCGGATACGGCGGATGACCAGGATTCCTCCTTCTTTCTCGATTTCCCCTTCTGCCTCTGATAGGAGCCGACCTTCACCGGCCGGGATGCCGCGCGCTTCCAGCGCGCCCCCAAAGGTGCCAGTAAGTCAGCCAGCCGCGGCCGCAACCACGTAATCAAGCGTGGCGGCGTGGGGCTCGTGAACCGCCGGATCCACCTTGTAGTGCTCAGCGATCTCTGAATGCACGCCGAAAAGCACCGGTCTCTCTTCTACAGGGAGATAGGCGCGGCGCAGAGGGCCTTTGACTCGTTCGATGCGGACCCTTGAGGTATAGACCACACTACCCGACATGTTTCTACCCCTTTCTAATCCTTCAACTCCACGATCAGGTCGTGGATGCGATCCAGGCCAGACTTGAGATAGTCTCCCGGCAACCCAAAGCTTATGCGCACGAAGCGATCCATTCCGAAGTGGTCCCCAGGCACGATGAGCACGCTCTTTTCCTCCCGCAGACGTTCGGTCCTCCCGCAGACGTTCGGTTAATGCGGTAGAGTTGATGTCCAGGTGATAGCGAACGAAGGCGATGGCGGCGGCTTGAGGAGGCGTCAGAGTAAACGTGTTCTCGTGGCTCGCCATCCAATTTTCCAGAGTCGGATACCCCTGGCGGATGTAGGAACGGGTGCGCTGGATGAGGCGGGAGCGTACCTCAGGCGACAGCGCATAGGCGGCCAACTTATTGGACAGCATGGTGGCGCTGATGGTCGTATATTCGTGGCGCCTCCAGATGTCATCGACCGTGTCCGGCGGGCCGACCACCCAGCCTAGGCGCAACCCCGGCAGACCGTAGGCTTTGCTCATACTTCCGGTTGCCACCACCTTATCGTAGCGTCCGTGAAATGATGGGTTCTCTTGGTCAGACACCCGGTCTGCACCGCGATACACTTCGTCGGCCAGAATCCAGGCCCCAACACGTTCGGCGCAGTCGACGATGGCGTCCATCTCTGCCTCGCTCAGGATACGCCCCGTGGGGTTGTTGGGGTTGCAGACGGCGATCAATCTCGTGTGTGGGGTGACAGCCGACTCGAGTTCCGCCAGATCAGGTGCCCAGCCAGTCGCTTCGCGCAGATGGAAGGTCTTGACGTGAAGGCCATGGTTCTTAGCAATACCCCAGATCTGCATATAGTTGGGCAGCATGATGACGATTTCGTCACCGGCTCCCAACAAGGTGCGGGTGGTGATATAATTGGCCTCGGCGGCGCCGACCGTCACCAAGACGTTGTTGGAGTTGGCGCCGGCGTATAGGCTAGCGATGTTCGCCCGCAGCTCCGGGATGCCGTTTACATGCGGGTAGTTGAGACCAGTGGCCAGTAGTCTGTCGATCAACCGGGGGTCGTCGTCCAACAACTCGCGCACGGTAATCGGGTGTACGCCACTTTCTGACAGGTTGTACTCGACGTCCTGCTCAAATTTGGACATCATATATTCCATGAGAAAAGGCTGAAATTGGGACATTGGTTGCTCCTTTCGCCAAGACTTTGTAGATCGTTTCGAGCCTGCGCGAGATCCAACCAAACCGGGCAAGCGTTGGAGCTCACGCTTTTCAACTTGACTTATCGCTCTTCCGGATCAGCTTTCCTCCAAGAACTCAAGAAGCTCATCCCCTTGAAGGCTGGATGCGATTATGATCCGGGTGTCGGGCCAAAGCCAGACTAATGAGCTCTTGGCCCATCATGAATCCTCCAGGAACAAAGTCCCCTCCTGAATCAGATCGTGAATCTCCCAGCCTAGACTACCTGCACACCAGCTCTGGTTGCCAAGAATGACCACGTCCAGGTTTTCTTTTGGATAATAGTATAGACGACAACTAACCCCATCTTCCTCGCCAGTGTGTTACCGTAGCCGTATTTCCAGACATAGCCTCTGATTCTCTCGTCGTGTTGCACTACCTTGGGCATCAGCATTTCCTGGGTCATCTCTGCCGACAAGAGCTGGCCATTTCTGAGAACCCGGGAGAAGCGAATCAGGTCAGCGGCAGTTGAAGTCGCTCCGCCATCTGCAGCCGCCTCAGGTGTTGTTGAGTAGATGTTCTTTTTCCAGCCGATGACGGTTTTGCTCTCATCGGTGATCGGGACGTATCCTTCAGCCACTTCGTCATATACGCCGTCAAGGGCCAGGAAATCGGAACGGGACATATGCGCTCTGGCAAAGACGTGCCGGCGTACGTAGTCAAAATACGACAAGCCCGAAAGCTTCTCGATCACGAGGCCCAAGAGAATGTAGCCAGCTCCGTTGTATTGATGCTTCTCACCAACCGGCGCCACAGGTTCTTCGTCCACGAAAAGGGGAAGATAATCCTCATTCCGTCTGAACAAATAGATAGGGTGCTGGCGGCACAAAGCCGCCCAATTGGCTTCCCAGTCGCCTGTTTCATCAAACCAATCGGCAATTCCCGACGTCATAGTCAGCATGTGATAGACCGTGGCTTGCCTCGGAATCCTCGTCTCGCGCAGGCCGAGAAATTCGGCCACACTGGTATCCAGGCTAAGTTTCCCTGCATCTATCAATTGCAGGATGGCGACAGCAGTAAACATCTTGGAAATGGAAGCGATGCGAAAACGGGTGTCCAACTGGTTCTTGACTTTCCAAGATCGGTTCGCGTACCCATAGGCCGCTTCATACAAGCTACTTTCATCACGCTTGACCAGGACAACGCCAGAGAACCGCCCGTCATTGCTCTTATCGGTTAATACCTGGCTCAGTCGCTCGCTGAAGATCATCTGGCACCTACGTACCTCTCACCTGCATCACCTAGCACGTGGTCAGATAGGCTCATCCCATTTTACCACGCTCAGTCCATCTTTAACTAACCCCTTCTCAGAAGTTATTAGGGTATTTGGAGCGCTACATGCCAGGCAGTTATTACCCCAAAAACTTATGGAACGGGGCACTAGCGTATACAGGCGCGGGATCGGTTAGCATCTCCACGTGCTCGGACTGTGTGTCTCCTCTAACGACTGGCCCATAACATGCCGCGCGTCTGGATCTCCTTGACATGGGGCACGTCGAAATCCTTGGCAACATGCCCGAGGGAGGAGTAGAAGACACGCCCGTGGCCCCACATCCGCTTCCAGACTACAGGCATCACGCAGCCATCAATCCACGGAGCGGCCGAGCTGTGGAAGGTGGTGGTGCCCAACACGTGGTTGGAGGGATCCACGTGCATGTAATACTGTTCCGAATGCACCTTGAAGTCGGGGATGCCCCGAGTGATAGGGTCCTCGAAGTCAACGATGTTGACCTCGTAGTCCGTGATGTCATCGGGATGGGCCACCCACTGACCACCTACCAGCCACTGGTAAGTCGGGTTGTTGCGGAACGAATCGCCCATGCCGCCGTGCCAGCCGGCAATACCTACACCACTCTTGACGGCATCCAGCAAGCCGCGTTCTTGCTCGGGAGTGAGTGTGCCCATGGACCAAGCCAGGACAATCAGGCTGAGGGCGTTTATCAACTTCCGATCTGTGAGGACGTCCAACGAATCGCGGATCTCTACCTCGAACCCATGGTCCTGCAAGATGGGGGCGAAGAGGTCAACACAAGCCTTCGGCTCGTGACCATCCCAGCCACCCCAAATCATCAGTGCGTGTTTCATCACGCTACTTCCTCCGATGCTGCCTGTCTTAACCGTCCAGTCTTCCCGGCATCAGCCCGAGCGGGAGGGCGGCAGGCTGAACGCACCAGCTTTCGATATCCACGTGCCTGCCCGTTCGCGAGGCGTCTTCGAAGGCGTGCATGACCTCCAAGACGTGGTAGGCCAGTTCGCCGCTGGCGCGATGGGGCCGGCCATGAACCAACCCGTAGGCCATATCGGCCACGCCAATGCCGCGTCCTAAGTCGGCGCTGTGTGTCAGTGGTATCTCGCTCCAATCAGACGCTTCGGCGCGACGCAGCAGGACAGGACCGTCGAAACGGTTGGGGTCTGGCACGCTGATTGAACCCTCGGTCCCGTAGATCTCGATCCTAGGCAGGTTTGCCGCCCAGATATCGAAGCTGGTAATGATGGTACCCACGGCGCCGTTCGCGAAGTCCAGCACGCCGGCCACATGTGTGGCGGTCTCCACCTTGATGCGCGTGCCATAATGTGGCTGGCTGGTGACCAGGCGTTCGGGGAAGGTGATACGGGTCGAGCCGGTCACGCGCCGGATGGGGCCGATCAGGTTGACCAGCGCGGTCAGGTAATACGGTCCCATGTCGAGCATCGGTCCGCCGCCTGGTTGGTAGTAGAAAGCTGGATTGGGATGCCAGCTTTCGTGTCCACGGCAGGTCATAAATGCCGTAGCAGCGACCGTCTCTCCGATAATGCCGTCGTCAATCAGCTTGCGGCAGGTCTGGATACCACCGCCCAGGAAGGTGTCCGGCGCACATCCGACCCGGACCCCTTTTTTCTCAGCGGCTGCCAGCGTCCTCAGGCCGTCGGAAAGGTTGATGGCCAGTGGCTTCTCGCAGTAAACGTGCTTGTCGGCGGCGATGGCGGCTAGGTTGACCTCCGCATGGGCCTTGGGAACAGTGAGGTTGACGACGATGTGGATGGCCGGGTCAGCCAGGATTTGTTCGACTGGCCAGGCGACGGTGCCGAATTCCTCGGCCCTGGCCCTGGCCCGATTCGGGTCGATATCTGCGCAGGCGACGACCTCCAGGATGTCGAAGGCTCTACAGCCTTGGAAGTAGGCAGGGCTGATGTTTCCGCAACCGATGATGCCTATTCTGATCTCCATCATTTACTCTGAATTCCTGCAACTTACGACTCGAATTCACGTATAGATATATGCAACCGCTTAAACCACAACCAAGATGGCAGACTCTTACACCGTTTCCGCTGCATCCGCACAGCGGCTGGCACCTGATAGAACACAGCAGTAAAGGAGACTGGATTATGTCTGATGAAGTCAATCGATTGTATCGCTCACGTACCGAACGTATGCTTGGTGGTGTCTGTGGTGGCCTGGCAGAGTACCTCAACACCGATCCGACCCTGATCCGCCTGATATTTGTGGTATTCGCTCTGGCAGGCGGGCCGGGCATCATCGCCTATCTGCTTTTCTGGATCATTGTACCACTGGAACCCGGAGACGAACAGTTAGTCCCGGCGGTTTCCGATGAAGATGCTAGCATAGCCAAGGAGGGATAACATGAACGAAGAAGGAACCTGGATTGAGGAAATCGAAATTACCGGCAACCAACTGGTCGATTACGTTAAGGACTTGATCCACGAGGGCAACGTCCGGCGCGTGATCATCCGCACCTCGGACGACAAAACTCTGCTTGAAGTCCCGCTGACTGCGGGGGTGGCAGTGGGCGGTGTACTGACCGTTTTCACGCCCGTGTTTGCCGCGCTGGGTGCGCTGGCGGCGCTATTGGTCAATGTCAAGCTTCAAGTCGTCCGATTGGACACCGAGGACAGAGAATAGACTGCCCGCGAGTACCCCGACACATTCGACGACTGCCGGCTACGAAATTGCACCTCCCCAGACAACCAATGTGCTTGGGGAGGTGCCACGCTGGTCGGTGTGTCGGCATACTGTAAGGTGGTATTCAACCTCCGTCACCTAGGCCTTGCTTACCAGCAGTGCTTCGGCCTAATTTTGGGTAATCAAGAAAACGTGGTATGATTCGCCGCGTTGCCGGTAGTGGCGCCCGGCTCACGGAATCTGACTGTCGTGACTTCCGAAGTCTGCCATACTTCGGAAGTTTCATATTGCACAGAGAATCCGCTCTCGACTGGGCCCCGAGCAGCATCCCTGTGCAACGGGACAGGTAAACGCAAGCCGCCAATCACGCCGTCGGAAAAAACGATCGGGTCTCAGCCAGCAAGAGTAAGGGAAGTAGCCCGGATACCGACATAAGTATAGAGAGTCCAATGCAAAGATCGAAACTCTTTTTGGGGCCAACTCGGCGAGGCGAAGCGTGAACGAGGGGAATTTGGCTGACTTCTTTGTGGCCGGGATGACTACTTATGGACCATGGGCATTGGGCGTGGCAAGTTTACTGGCCCCCCTGGGCATCCCGATACCTCTCCCGCTTCTGGCCCTGGCGGCCGGGGCCTTCGCCCGCCAGGGCATGATAGACGCTGCCCTGGCCCTGGTGTTAGGTCTGTCCGCGGCTGCATTCAGCGATAGCGTCGGTTACGCCGTAGGGCGCTTTGCCAGGCCGTGGGTGGAGCGCCGTTTCGGGGGATCATCCACCTGGCGCAAAGCGCGCGATCGCTTCCAGCGGGACGGAGGGTTGGCCATTTACATCACGCGCTGGCTGCTCAGCCCCCTGGCGCTTCCCACCAATCTGGTCGCAGGGGTCCCACCAATCTGGTCGCAGGGGGCAGTGGTTATCCTTACCGGAAATTTCTTGCTTTTACGGTGGCCGGCATCCTGACCTTTTTTCTGATCTTCGGAGGGCTGGGGTTCGCCTTCAGCAGGCAATGGCAAGCTGTGGGAGAGTTCATCAGCGCTCACCTGGCTTGGGTGGTGGCTGCGACCGTTGCTGCTGTCGGGCTATATCTCCTGGTCCGTCGCCTGAGGCGCAAGGAAGACAGAGGGGATCCTCGATCGATCACATGATATATCTGGCTTATTGGAGTGGGACCGGGGCAATGACGTGATGGTGGATGTTACGGCACTGTGCCAAAAACACGCGCTGGAAAGTCGAAGCCATCTCTGGGTCTAGGAAAGGCAAGAAGCCCAGCGTGCCTTATTGGCTACTTTAACCGTTTTCATAGTTTTCTCTCACGAGTTTCTTGGGAGATTGTGCTATGATGAGAGTGGTACGGGTTCACCCCCTCGTACCATCTCAGGACCAGGGACCGGTCCGGTCGAACCTCCCCCGGGCCGGTCCACTGTTCCTATCGCCCCCATCACCGCCCCGATCCTGCTTAAGGCCGCCTGCGAGAGACGACCACCGAAACGAGAGGTGCCAAGCACCTGCAAAGTTGGTTTTGATGAGAGCCTGAAATCGGTGTATAATGCCCCAACGCTGACAATGAGTTCCACGTTTTGTGGTGGGAGCCAGTTGTATGCAGAGGCTGTCGTCTGCCGCCCTTTACCACAACCTGTACATATCCAAGCTGGCAAATGAGCCTTGCCCCTGACGAAAGGACGCTGAGATGAGCGAAGAGAAACTTCTGTTTGCCACCCAAGCCTGGATCGAGCAATTCCACCAGGAAGTCAACAAGAGTGCCGCCTATCGCCAGGCGGCCAAGACCTGGGAGGGTGATTTCTACTTCGTGGTCGAACCAGATGGTTTGCTGCCTGAGCCGATATATATGTATATGGACTTGTGGCACGGGGAAAGCCGCGACGCCTTCATCACCAAAGACCCGACTGTGAGGGACCCCGAGTTCGTCATCAGCGCGCCGGTCAACACCTGGAAGGACGTTATCGAGCTAAGGCTGGACCCCCTGAAGGGCCTGATGACCAAGAAGCTCAAGCTCCGGGGCAACATGGCCAAGATTATGCGAGCCGTCAAGGCTGCCAACGAACTGGTGCGCTGCACGACCCGCGTGCCGACAGACTTTCAGATGTGATATGTGGTACTTTCGCAGCCCTGAGATAGTTTTTGGCGAAGATGCTTTGGACCACCTGTGTCATATTGAGGGCACGCGGGCGTTGATGGTCACCGACGAGGTGATGTCCCGCCTGGGCTTTGTAGAGATCGTGAAAGCCAAGCTGGCGGAGGCCGGCCTGGAGTGCACCGTGTTCGACCAGGTAGAACCGGAGCCCTCGCTGCAAACAGTACGGCGCGGCGCAGCGCTGATGCTTGAACAGAAACCAGACTGGATCGTGGGCCTGGGCGGCGGCTCGGCACTAGATGCCGCCAAGGCAATGTGGATTCTTTACGAGCGGCCTGATCTGGCCCCCGAGGAGATCAACCCCCTCGACGACCTGGGCCTGCGCCAGAAAGCGCGCATGGTGGCCATCCCCACCACCAGCGGCACCGGCTCTGAGACGACCTGGGCCGTGGTCCTCACCGATACCGAGGAGGGACGCAAGATTTCCACCGGCGCGCCCGAATGCACGCCGGATATCGCCATTGTGGATCCCGTCTTCGCCGCCCAGATGCCCCCGCGCCTGACCGCCGACACCGGCCTGGATGCGCTGACCCACGCCGTCGAAGGCTATACCTCGACCTGGCACAACGACTTCTCTGACGGGCTGTGTCTTAAGGCCGCCCAGATGATCTTCAGCTACCTGCCCCGCGCCTATGCCAACGGCGACGACGCGGAGGCCCGGGAGAAGATGCACAATGCGGCGGCCCTGGCCGGGCTGGGCTTCATCAACTCTTTGGCGGCCGCCGCCCACGCGCTGGGACACAGCCTGGGCGCCGTCTTCCACGTACCCCACGGACGGTTGCCCTACACCATCCAGTTCAACGCCCGAGGCGGCCAGCCGACCCGCTGCGCCGACATCGCCCGCTTCTTGAGCCTGCCCGCCGCTGACGACCAGCAGGGCGCCGCCAGCCTGGTGTCGGCCATCCGCGACCTGGAACGGAAGGTCGAGGGACCGTTGAGCATCCGCGAGGCACTGCCCGATGTGACGCCCGACGAATTCGCCGCCCGTCTCGACAAGCTGGTGGACAACGCCGAGATGGATGCCACCATCGTTGCCAGCGCCCGGGACCTGAGCACCTATGATACGCGCCGCCTGTTTGAATACGCGTACGAGGGAAAGGACATAGATTTTTGATGCGATCAACTCGTGCTCGGCACAGGATCCTGATGGGGCCATAGAGAACCATTATGCCCGAACATATTGCATTGATCATCAGTAATCCCAACTACCAAGACAACACTCTTGCCCGGCTCAAAACGCCGGAAGGGGATGTGCATACCCTGGCTTCTGTGTTAAGCGATCCAACGGTCGGTCACTTCACCTCCCTGGAGACATTAACCGATCAGCCATCCCATAAGCTACGGCGGCAGATCCGGGACTTGTTCCACTGGCGGAAGAGACACGACGTGTTGCTGCTCTATGTTTCAGGACACGCCGTGCTGGATGAGACCGGGCAGCTATACCTGGCTGCCACGGATACCAAGCTGGATGCCCTGGAGGAAACAGCCATTTCGGCCTCGTACATCAGTGAGTGTATGGACCGCAGCTTCTCGCGTCAACAGATTCTTATCCTCGACTGCTATCACAGCAGAATTCTCGCGCCAGGTGCCAGGGGCGCGCCTGGCTCCAGCACGGATACAGGCGCCGCCTTTGAGGGCAAAGGGTATTGGCGGGGGGGGTTAACCACCAATGATATCACCCAGTACGTAATCAAGGGAGATGAGGGGCTTGGGGAGCCGGAGGACTCCATTTTCACTCCCTATCTGATCCAAGGCCTACGGACGGGGGCGCTTGATCTCGACGGGGATGGACGAATTGGTATTGGAGAGCTGACCACGCATATTCAGGATCAGGTTGCGCGACACAACCCCAATCAGCAGCCACGCATATGGAGATATGACGAACGGGACGAGTTCATCATTGCCTACAGCCCCAAGAGAGTTGAGCCCAAGCGCCCGATCAAATGGGACATCCTAATCGGAGCGCTTACCGTTCCGGCGGTCACAATTCTGCTAGGGGCATGGGCTGATTTGAGCCAGTCGATCGGCTTCGCGGGACTATTCCTACTGTTTTACGCATTTCTTTACTGGGCGCCTGATTAGGCCAGAAGGGCCACAAGCAGGCGCAGGCCATCACGTAGCCCAGCCCACTACTGCAGGTTTCGTAAATCGGTTAGAATTAGTTAGAAATTATTAGAATTCAGTGCAAGGAATTGACAGCAGGCGAGCAAGTGTGATATACTGAATATGTTCTCTCCTGCAGGGAGGCCCCGGCGTGCGAGGCTCAGCCGGGACGCGCCGACCTATCCCGCAGGGATGCGTTGACCTATCCCACAGGGATGCGCCGGCATGGACTACGTAAGGCTGTGGTCGCTGGCGGTTGAACGCGTTTTTGTGTCAGCCACCCGAATTCATTCGGGGCTGACTCTTCCCGTCAAATCTTGCCAAAACGTGTGGCGTATATTTTACCGAAGGTCTACGCCATGTCTACGGCCAGGCAACTTGGTACCACAGACCCATTGTATGCATCTGCCCTGTGTGTTATTGTGGGATCGTCACCTGGCAGTGTCCTGGGAACGCACTGCGAACAGGGTGACGGAAAGGTATTGAGATACAGGGAAGGTGATGCATGGGAGCTCACGTTTGCTCCCCGCCAATCGACTTGGACCCCCGAGCGATGTGGCTCGGTCCTTAACCTGAAATCTGGCGGCCCGGTCGCCTGGCATCTTCGCCTACCGACCGTCCCGCAATCTACAAGGCTATCACGCAACGGTTCCCCACCTATTGGCTATCCCTTTCCGCTGTATCCCTTGCCGCGGCGCTAATGCCCTTCAAATAAGGGCGTTGGAGCGGCGCGTCTGGGGCAGGCACACTGGTCTGTCCCAACGAAAACTACCGGAATGTAGAGGCGAACCCACGTGTTCGCCCGTCACAGGAGGTGCCTATGAAATCTTGACGAGAACGTTTCTTTGTTGGTGATTCTCTTTTCAGGCACAAAGCCAAGACCCATAGGAGGGTATATCGATGACGAAAAACAGAAAACGCATGTTAAAGCTGACCGTGTACGTGGTGGTCTTGAGCCTGCTGGTGATGGGGCTCAACCTGACGGCTGCCGCCGCGCCACCGGACGCCGGGCCTAAAAAGCCGGCGGCCAAGAACATCATCGTCATGATCAGCGACGGCTGGGGCTACAATCACCTGGAGGCCGTCAGCTACTACGAATACGGCAAGGACGCCCGGCAGATCTACAACCGGTTCCCCTTCCAGTTCGCCATCAGCACCTACTCCTACTACTGTGACTATGACCCGGCCACGGCCTGGAGCGACTTTGACTATGTCAAGTCGTGTTACACCGACTCGGCCGCCGCGGCCACCGCCCTATCGACCGGCGTCAAGACCTACGACGCGGCCATAGGCGTCGACGTGGACGAGCAGCCCCTGAAACACGCCCTGGAGCTGGCCGAGGAGAAGGGCAAAGCCACCGGTGTGATCACCAGCGTCGAGTGGACGCACGCCACCCCTGCCGGGCATGTGGCTCACAACGTGCACCGCAACAACTACGCCGAAATCGGCCAGGAAATGGTCTACGAGAGCGCGGCGGACGTGATCATGGGCGCCGGCCACCCCTGTTACAGTGCTGACGGCGTATACAACGGTTGCACCAACACCTACCAGTACGTCGGCGGCCAGGCCACCTGGGATGATCTGCTTAATGGCAGCGCTGGCGGCGATGCCGACGGTGACGGCGTGGCTGACCCCTGGGTGCTGGTCCAGACTCGGGACGAGTTCCAGTCCCTGATGAGCGGCCCTACTCCCAAGCGCGTCCTGGGGACGGCCCAGGTATACCAGACCCTGCAGCAGAGCCGGAGCGGCGATGGCAACGCGGATCCCTACGTGGTGCCTTTGATCGAAACCGTGCCCACCCTGGAGGAGATGACCAAGGCCGCCCTCAACATTCTGGACGACGACCCGGACGGCTTCTTCCTCATGGTCGAGGGTGGCGCCGTCGACTGGGGCAGCCACGCCAACCAGTCGGGGCGCATGATCGAGGAGGCGCTCGACTTCGAGCGAGCCGTGGAGGCGGTGGATGACTGGGTCAAAAACAACAGCAACTGGGGCGAGACGCTGCTGATCGTCACCGGCGACCACGAGACCGGCTACCTGACCGGCCCCGGCTCGGGCCAGACCGCCACCGGGCCAGTGTGGAATCCGATCGTGAACAACGGCGCCGGCGTCCTGCCCGGCATGGAGTGGCACAGTGGCAGTCACACCAACAGCCTGATGGTGCTCTCCGCCAAGGGCGACGCGGCCCGGATGTTCAGCCGCTACGCCGTTGGGGACGACCCGGTGCGCGGCCGCTACGCTGACAACACCAACGTGGCCCACGTCGTCTTCTGGGCCATGGATCCGCAATAGAGTAGGTCTGGATCTCTCTCAGGCAGCTTTGGGCCCGGCCTCGGCCGGCAAGTACAGGCCACCGGCCGGGCCCGCACACGCCGCAAAGGTCAGCGGCAGCCAGCCATCCTCGACCAGCAGCGCAAGTTCGACTATATAGGTGGTCCCCTCTTCGTCGATCTATCTCTCCCGCTCCACGGGAACACGCGTCTCTTTTAGTTTCAAAAGGTGACACATGGCGGCAGAGAAACCATGAGAATCTACAAAAACCGTTGACGGTAACTGCGAACTATGATATAGTACTGATTGTACGTGACAGATTAACTCTCCCCATACCTTGTTCTCCCTCAAGTGTTTGTCGCGCAACGCTGAATCCATCTGAGCGGCGGAAAACATCCAGGATTCTCAGTAGCTGCCGAAGGCGTCCCCGTCCTGCGGCTGTTGGCACTTGCGAATAGGGTTGTGGCAGCGGATAGGCACCCAGTACACGGTTTAGTGCAGCTGATGAATTCTGATAGTATTACCCAAAGCGGTTATCTCAATACATCATGACACCCATTTTAACAGATGCCCGAGCCAAGGGGCGTGTTCTCCTGCCCCACAACCTGGACTTCGACTAGCCAATAGCGGCCAGTTGCGACAAAGAAAGGAGGGATCATTTCAGAAACAGCAGCGTGTTCAGTGTCAGATTGATGTCGAATTGGTCATTTACAGAGTGCTAGTACCCCGTTACAGGAATTGCGATATACCGAGGATGCGCCCATGGCGGCTGAACCTGGCATATCAAGATCACCTTGATGGGGCACTAGCAAGGGAGGATGTAAACGATGAAAACACTTAAGGCAGTTACCAGGCAACGTGCACCGGGAGTCGCGTCTCTTCGGGGACTCTTACTCGTATTGGTGATCCTTGGTCTTCTGGCAACGCCGGCGCAAACTCTCGGCCAGGACAAGGGGTCGCTTGGGGTACCGGGGGTACTTGGCGGAGTAGTGACCACCAGCGAACCCGCGGCCGCACAGGTCGGAGCGGAAGTTCTGCGCCGGGGGGGCA
>WOR8_10006908_pt1 | contig 18132 bp, 10 predicted proteins | sample DeeMarSeWOR38_10_FD_19890 | JGI IMG/M metagenome (IMG submission 19890)
CGTCGATGTCAGTGGCAATCCACAGCGGGTTGGGCTCGATGTCCACCAACGGCAGGAAGTCCTTGGAGATGCCCTCGCCGCACCTGACCGGGGAGCCTATCTCCTGGCGCTTCTCCATGAGCAGGACGCTGGCGCCGTTCTTGGCCGCGAATCTGGCAGTGGTGCTTCCGGCCGGACCCGCTCCCACGACGATTACATCGTACTCGTTGTCCATTCAGGCACCTCCCTGAATGTTAGTGATATCGAAATCCGGCATTCCCCGCTGCATTATGCTGACATTCTCCATTCAACCACCCTCCGACAGGGCCCCGACAGGGCAGAGCCTTATGCAGGTCTTGCAGCCTATGCAGTCGTCATTGAATACGAGCTCAACTTCCCTCAGGAATATGGCGTTCTCCGGGCAGCTGCCCACGCACAATCCGCATCTGAGACACTTGTTCGGGTTCACGTCTACTCGCATACCTCTCCCTCCGGGACGGCATCCTTCCCGTGCCTGGCCCGGTACTCGTCGAACGAGATCTGGTACTTCTCTTCCACCTCATGTCTGAACTCGGGTCCCGTGTTGAAGGCGCAGAACGGGATAATCCTGCCGTCCGGCACGACGTAATGTATCACGCACCTCTTGACCCTTTCGATGTCATAGTTGTACAAATCTTGAAAGTGCATTCCGCCTACCATTATCAGGCCCCAGGATATCTCCGCGGTGGCTTCCTTCTCCGTGGAGGAGAACAGCCCCTCCAGTTGTTTGAGGAACTTGGTCACTCCCATGCCGGCGGGTGCCTTGTCCTTCTTGAAGTGCTTGCGTATCAAATTGAAAGCCTTGATCTTCATGGGAGCCTTTATCTTCTTACCCTCGCTCTTATGGGCCAGCTCGAGGATGTCGCGGAAGAGAGCTTCAACGTCCACGAATTGCGTGATGGGCGTCGCGTTCCTGTCCTTGTCGACGTACAAATAAGTGGCAAGCCCGCAGTGGGGGTGCGGCGTGAATGCCAGCTGCGGCTCCTCCTTCATTACCGAAAGGAATTCGGAAATGGGCGTCACAACGGGAACAGGGAAGAAATCGTCCCTGGTGATGAAGTCGGTCTGCGCCTCCAGGCGGTCGACCATGTCGGGCAGAGTGAACCTGCCCTTCTCCCTCTCCTCCTGGTCGATGCGGCCGGCGAACGAGACCGGTTGATAGTTGACCGACCGAACGACGTCCATGTTGTCGATGGCGAACTGGAGGATGGCCCCGAGCTGGTCGTCGTTGAGGCCGTTGAGTATCGTCGGCACCAGCACCACGGAAAGCTTGCCTCCCTTGACCTCCCTGATTGTCTGCAGCGCCTTCTTCTTCGTCTCCAGGAGCGGTCTTCCCCTCGCTCCGATGTAGTCCTCCTCCTTCATGCCGTCGAACTGCAGGTAAACCGTGTGCAGGCCTGCGTCCACGAGCTTTTGCGTGAACCCGGGCTCGTTGGCCATCCTGATGCCGTTCGTGGCTATCTGGATCTGAGCGAACCCCAGCTCCTTCGCCTTCGCGATGACCTCCAGGATATGAGGATAAATGGTTGGCTCGCCGCCGGAGAACTGGACTGCCTTGCAGTGCACGGGCCGCTCCGCCCTGAGGGTCTCCAGCATGAATGTCACCTCCCCGAACGTGGGCTCGTAGACGTAACCGGCGTCGTTGGCGTTGGCGAAGCAGATGGGGCAGCGGAGGTTGCACCTGTTGGTGAGGTCCAGGTTGGCCAGTGACGTGTGGCTCATGTGGATGTCGCAGAGACCGCAGTCCCAGGGGCATCCTTTCTCGGCCTTGATGAGGGGGTTGTCAACGCCCACGCCGTCGAAGGCCCAGCTCTCCGCCTTCTTGTACAGGCCAACGTCGGACCAGTAGACGTCCTTGAAGAAGCCGTGCTCGTCGCAGGTCTTTGATATCATGACCTTCCCATCCTCCTCGTAGATGTCAGCCTCGATGATCTTCTTGCACTCCGGGCAAAGACTCTCAGTCTTCTTGGGAAGAACCTTCTCTAACTCTGACTCCTTTATCACATAGCTCATAATACCACTTAACTCGACATCAGGGATAAAGACTTAAATGTTTTGTAGTCATTACCGCTACAAAAGGTGATATCTATGGACATCGAGGAATTGACTGGACAGGACATGGCGACTTTGCTCGAACGATACAAGAAGGTGCAGGAGGACCTCGCGCTCCTCAACTTTTCCGAATATGAGACGAGGGCCTACATCGCCCTCGTGGCCCTGAGGATAAGCGACGCCGAGACAATCGCGGTAACGGCCCAGATACCGAGGACGTCGGTGTACAAGGTCCTGGAGAGCCTGCTGAAGAAGGGCTACGTCACGGCAACGACCGGGAGGCCGCGGAGGTTCACCGCCGAATCGCCCAGGGCCCTGAAGGAAAGGATATTCTCCCGCCTGGAAGATACGTTCGACGACCTGGAGATGGTCCACGGCATCCTCAGGGAGAAAGGCATGCCGCAGGTCATCTACACGATAAACGGCAAGGAGAAGGTGCTCAGGAAGATGGCCGAGCTTCTCGACTCGTCCAGGGAGAGGTTCATGATATCCAGCTCCAACATCTCGCTCCTTAGGGAGGAGCTTGACAAGAAGATCACCGCGGCCCAGAAGCGGGGCGTGGAATTCTTCGTTGTCGCGCTGCCGAAGCACAAGTCCATCCCCGGCGCGAAGACCATCCGCAGGGAAGGGCTCATCGCAACGGACATCGTGGCCGACGGCAAGTTCGCCCTCATCGCCAGCGCCGACCTGCAGGCCTGCGGGTTCACGGACAATGAAGCGTTGGCCCAGCACCTTGACGGCTTCTTACAAATAATGATGGAGCAATGAAATATTGAAAAGCTAAAGGTAAGGGGGTGGAAGGGGGATCAGGCGATGCCTGCCCCTCATCCAGATAAAGGAAGCGGCTTCAGACGAATGCCTTTTCCGCCTCTTCCACATAGCTGAGGATGTCGTATTCAGAGAAGGTGTAGACGTTCTCCTCGTTGTTGATGTAAGCCCTGTGGGCCATCGCGTCCATCGTGTGTATTAGCCCGACCATCTCGGATATGTCCTCGCCCCTGTTGTAGAGCTCGAAGACCATGTCCCTGAGGTCCTGTATCGTGTGATACTTCATCCAGTCTTCCATCCCCGGGTTGACATCCCGTAACTGTCTTGTTCTTGGACCCTTCAATCTTATTTTCTCGACCATGTGCATCCCTTCTGACGTTTTATGTGATAGTGTCTGACAATTGTCAGATTTCAAACCTATATTGAATTCAGGGTATTTAAGGTTTTCGAATGTCCGCCTGTTGCATAGCCAGTTGTCTTGATTTTCGGATATTTCCCATTGCTCAGGACCTGCAATCGATTTGTCTGACAGTTTGTATGCCGTTTCTCTCGTGCTACCGAAGCAGTTAAATTGTGAGGAGGGTTACCCGAACAATAGGGATGCACATGAAAATTTTATTTTCATGTGTGCCTTTCGAGTAGGCGTTAGGCAGTACCGGAAGGTCGCACCGCGGTGATTACATGAGTATATTTGACTCGCTTGGGAGCAAGGAGAAGAGGTTGTACGTCAAGGTTGGGAAGCTTGTCGAGAAGGGGAGGCAGCAGGCATCGGTCAACCAGGTCCAGCAGGCACTGGAGTCCTACCAGAAGGCTTTCGGTCTGCTCGACCAGGGCAGGGACGTGGTGACGCAGCGGAGGAACGAGTTCTCAAACCTCTACGATGCCGTTGGATACGGCCTGCTCACGCTCAACAGGGAGGCTGAGGGGCTCAAGTGCATCGACCGCGCGCTTTCCCTCCAACCGCAGAACCTCAATGCTCTCATCCACAAGGGTATGGCATTCTCGGCCCAGGGGAATCACGACGGCGCGCTGCAGATGTACGACGCGGCCATCGCCATCGACCCTGACAACAAGGCGGCGTGGTCGAACAGGGGCACGGCACTCGCAAGGACGGGGAGGCACCCGGAGGCCATCAACGCGTACAAGAAGGTCCTCTCCATGGACGAGCTGGACATCGCCACCTACGACAGGATACTGGAACTAACTCCCGACGACGTCAGGATGCTGAACAGCAAGGGCGTGGCCCTAAACAAGCTGAAGAGGTTCGAGGACGCCCTCGAGGTCTTCGGGCAGGCCACGAAGGCGGACGGCAAGAGCGTCGAGTCGTGGGTCAACCGCGGCCTCTGCTTCCTGCACCTGGAGATGTACACGGAGGCCCTGGGGTGCTTCGACAAGGCCCTCGAACTGAAGAAGGAGGACGCCTTCATCTGGGAGCAGAGGGGCAACGCCCAGTACAGGCTGGAGAAGTTCAAGGATGCCGCCGATAGCTACACGGAATCCCTCAGGCTCAAGTCGGACGAGGTCAAGGTCTGGATACAGAAGGGGATGGCCCTTCACATGACGGGGGATTATGACGCGGCCTGCGGAAGCTTCGACATGGCCCTGACCCTGGAGCCGAACAACCTTCCGGCCCTGGTCAACAAGAGGCAATCGAAGAAGGCCCTCGGCCTGCACAAGGACGTGATCCAGGTCTCTGACGTCATACTCGGCATACAGCCGGGGGACAGGCACACGCTCATCGACAAGGCAAGGGCGCTGACCGAGCTGGGGGAGTACGAGAAGGCCCTCATCAACCTCGACATGACCATCGAGCAGACCCCCAAGGACGTCGAGCTGCTGAGCGAGAAGAAGGAGGTCCTCAAGAGGCTCAGGAGGCACGAGGCCGTCATCGACACCTGCGACCGCATCCTCGCGCTGGACCACAGGAACGTGGAGGCCTTTCATGACAAGGCATCGGCCCTGTACGCCCTGGGGAAGTACGAAAGGGCGGTGGACTCGCTCGACCGCCTTCTCCTGATCGACCCGGAGCACAGGGACGCCCTGGCCAGGAAGAGGGAGTGCATGAAGAACCTGGGCCGACACCTGGAGGTCATCAAGGTCGCAGACCAGTTCCTCAGATTCGAGGCCAAGGACGGGGACGCGCTGATGGACAAATCGGTAGCGCTGTTCAACCTCGCGAGGTACCCGGAGGCCGTCACCAGCCTGGACCAATACCTCGAGGCCATTCCGGACGACGCTTCGGCATGGAACCTCAAGGGGCACGCGCTCGCCCGCCTGAACCAGCACGAGGACGCCCTCAAGTTCTACGACAGGGCCATCGAGCTGAATCCCAAGCAGAAGATATTCCTGGACCTGAAGGGCCGCTCGCTCTCGCGGCTCGGGCGCTATACGGAGGCTATCGATCATTTCGAGAAGGCCATCGAGCTGGAGCCCAACGACGCGGAGCTGTGGTTCAGCAAGGCACTGGCCCAGGAGGGCGAGGAGTCCTTCGAGGAGGCCGTCGTAAGCTTTGACAAGGCCATCGCCCTGAAGCCGGACGAGAAGAACTACTGGTTCAGCAAGGGCATGGCCCTCGACAGGCTGGACCGGCACGTGGACGCGGTGGCATCGCTGGACAAGGCCATCGAGCTCGGTCCCACCGACAGGTTCCCGCACCTGAAGAAGGCGGATGTCCTGCTCAAGCTCCGCAGGTACCAGGAGGCGGCTGAGGCCTGTGACAGCGTCCTGAGGATGGATCACATGGACGTCGAGGCCCTGATAAGGAAGAAGGAAGCGCTGAAGTTCCTGGGCAACGACCGCGGCATCATCGACACGGCCGACAGGATAAGCAAGATAGACCCGAAGAACCTGGAGGCGTTCCACGACCGGGCAATGGCCGAGCAGAGGCTGGGACAGCACGAGCACGCCCTCAGGTCCGTTGACAGGGCGCTGGCCCTCGAGCCGGACAACGTCACGCTCATGAAGACGCAGCGGGCGTCGCTGGTCGCGCTCAACCGCCTGGACGACATAGTTACCGTAACGAGCAGGATACTCGAGCTCGACCCCAGGGACGTGCAGTCATGGTCGGACAAGACCAGCGCCCTTACCAAGATGGGCAAGATGGCCGATGCGCTCCAATCCTGCGACCAGGCCCTGCAGATGGACTCCGAGAATCCCGCCCTATGGATCACAAAGGCCGAGCTCCTCCTGACTGTCAGGCGTGACGCCGAGGCCCTGGAGGCCTTCGACCGCGCGCTCAAGGCAAGCCCGGGGGACAGGAAGGCGCTCAACCTGAAGGGCCTGGCCCTGATGAGCATGGAGAGGCCGGACGAGGCGATCCGCTGCTACGACGAGGCCCTGCAGGGCTCGCCCGGGGACGTCGAGCTGCTCAACAACAAGGGTCTTGCCCTGATGAGGTCCCAGCGGTTCGAAGAGGCCTTGGGCACGTTCTCGGAGGCGCTGGGCATCGACGGCTCCAACCCGGAGACCTGGATCAACATGGGCCTGCTCAAGATGGAGGCCAAGGATTACGACGAGTCCCTGAGGAACATCAACAAGGCCATCGAGGTCGGGGGTAGCAGGAGGGAGTTCCTCGCGGCCAAGGGCAGGGTCTACGAGGCCATGGAGAACCTTGATGAATCCAAGTACTGGTACCAGCAGGCCCTAGGCATGGGCGAGGACCCGGAACTGCTGATGAGCTATGGGCTGGTCCTGTCAAAGCTGGGGGACCACAGGGGCGCCGTCGACAGCTTCGAAAAGGTGCTGGTGGCGAACCAGGAGGACAGCAATGCCTGGTTCGCACAGGGCACGGCCTTCGAGAAGCTGAGGGAGTACGAGAACGCCCTGCGGTGCTACGACAAGGCCATAGGCCTGGACGCGGACGACAAGTTCGCCTGGAACAGCAAGGGCATCGTGCTCATCGAGATGGGCAAGTTCGACAACGCTGTCCGCTGCTTCGAGAGGGCGCTGGAGCTGGACAAGGGATTCGGCGCCGCCGCGGACGGGCTGAGGATAGCCAAAGAGAAGATCGCCGCCGCCCAGGTCGAGGACCAGGCCAGAGCGATCCTGAGGCTCGAGTTCGACCGCAACCGCCCCGTCTCCCGGGAGGAGGCCTTCAGGGACGCCGGCGTGCCCTACAATAACATCGAGGAGGTGTTCAACTTCCTGACCCGGATAGAGGAGGTGGCCATCGAGTCGCTGGGGGAGAACGAGCTCCAGGACCTGGAGGCGGCGTCCAGGGACGTGCTCATCAGGTCGATTGGCAGCAGCACAGCCCCGGACAAGACGCGCATCAGGCTCTCGGACATCGCGTACAACTTCCCTTCGTGGCCCCTATGGAAGGCCAAGATGGTGCTGGGCTACATACAAAGGATTGACAGGATGAGCTTCCCGCCGCACTCGACACCGGAGCTTGACGAACTTCTGAGACGGGCCATCGACCTCCCGCCGGAGCGCAGGTCCGTGCTAGGCCTGGTCGAGTCACTCGGCCTTGGCGTGATGAAGGCCAAGCAGCTGCAGTCCCTGTTGGCAACGTTCAGGGGAGAGGGTTACGTCGCCCCGGAGGTCGAGATAGGCTCGCTGGTCAGCGACGAGTACGTCAAGCCCATCGAGCGGATGCAGCAGCCCAGGACGGCCCACGTGGCAAAGCCGAAGCCCAAGCCCGCACCCAAGAGCGCCGAGCCCAAGGGCGATGCGGATCCGAAACTCGCCGGCAAGCACTGCCAGAGCCACGGCCACCTTGCCGTGTTGAGGCACGACTGCGGCGCTTACCTCTGCCACAACTGCATCAGCGGCGCTTCGAAATGCCCCGCCTGCCGCCGCTCCCTGTACGGTGGGAAATCCAAGGAGAAGGAACCGGAACCCGAGCCCGACGAGCAGGAGGAGGAGTTCGAGTTCGAGAAGGAGGAGACCGAGCCGAGAAGGGAGCGGACCGACGACGACGTGAAGAGCGAGTATGGGAGACTATAAGGCCGTAAGGAGCATCGGTTAATTTGTGAGAAACTTCAACTCGTCCTCAACCCTAGGTAAGTGCTCTTCTCCATCGGGCGATTGCGTGAAAAGAAATGTACAATCAGAAATTATAAATAGACTTCCTTTCATATCTATTTTCCTATTTGAGGGGCTTGGATGGATACGAGGAAATTGTCCGCGACAGTATTGGTGATGGCGTTCCTTCTCAGTTGTTTATACGTTATTCCGGGGCAGACCGGAGCCACAAGCGATTATATCGTGGACATAGGAGGTCCCGCCGGCACCACCTTCAACGACGTTCTCTGGGAGAAGACGAGAACCGGGGCGTGGTTCGTTGGCAATGATTCAGCGAACGGCGCCATCTATCGGTATGACCTTCCCACTGAAGGCTGGGGGCCGCTGGGGGCCGCAGCCATCCCCGGGAACTCCTACAAGGCCATTGACAGGACTTCGACCCATTATTGGTCCGACACCGCCGAAGGTGGAAACACCGGCTGGACAACGAACACGTGGTTCGGAGAGCAGCCGGGCACCATCGTCGCCGAATGGAAGTTCAACGAGGGCTCAGGAACGCTGATAAGGGATTCGAGCGAGTACAATCACGACGGCAGCCTTGTGAATGCCAACCTGAGCACCTGCTGGATAGACGGCATGAAGGGCAAGGCCATCAACTTCGATAACCCAACCGACCACGTGCAGGTCACCAACGTGGCCGGCATCACCTCCGGCTCCTTCTCCGGTGATTGCTGGATAAGGAAGAACACGCACACGAACTTCGGAGGGATAGTCGCCAAATACGGGACGGGAGGATGGTTCGTAGCCGACCAGACGGACGGCACGATTCGGTTCTACCTGCACGACGGAGCCTCAAACGTCTTCAGGGACTCGAGCTTCGTCTCGCTGAACACCTGGCATCACCTGGCCTGGGTGTACAACGACACGTCAGGCAACATACACTTCTACATCGACGGGCAGGAGGACTATTCCCAAGCCAGCGTGAATCCGCTGAGATCGATATCCACCCTAACCATCGGAAGGCACGCCAGCAATTACTTCGACGGCGCCATCGACAATGTCAGGCTGGTCAACCGTGTGATAACGCCAGAGGAGATCTGGAACTATTACAACCAGACCTACGATCTGGTAGGCGAGTGGAAGTTCAGCGAGGGCTCGGGAACCGTGACCGAGGACTCCAGCCAGCACAACAATTATGGCACTCTCGTCAACATGGAGCCGGGAGACTGGATACCCGGTCTATCGGGCAACACCCTGGTCTTCGACGGGGTAAACGAGAGCGTGGACATCGCCGACGACCCCGCGCTGAACCTCTCCAACACGTTCACAATCGAGGCCTGGATATACATGTTCAACGCCAACAAATGGCAGACAATAGTGGGCAAGGCCATAGCGAACAACGCCCTGGGCATATCCTATCTCCTGAAGGTAAGCGGTTCCAACAACCTGCAGATAGTGCTCAGCAACGGGTCCACGACCGAATACTACTACAGCGACTCGCCGCTGATGGCCAACAATTGGTATCATGTCGCCGTGGTCGCGACCGGCTCTCAATATCGATTCTACGTCAACGGGCAACCAGACGGGTCAGACCCGCAGACCTTTACACCGCAGGCCTTGGCCTCACCATTCAGGATAGGCACCACGGCGAACACCCAATACTTCGACGGCGCCATCGACGAGGTCAGGATATGGAATTATTCACTCTCCGGCGATGACATCAACAACCACTTCCTGAGATATGTCGATTATTATGTCGAGGACCAGAGCAGGGCTGGGGAGTGGAAGCTCGACGAAGGCAGCGGGCTCACAGCCTTCGACAGCGGAATATATAACAAACACGGTTCTCTCGTCAACATGGACGACTCAGACTGGGTTGACGGCATCTCCGGTAAGGCGCTCTTCTTCGACGGCGTCGACGGCGGTAACCGGGTGAACCTGCCCACCGACCCGATATTCCAGCCAAACGACCAGTTGACCCTCGAGGCATGGGTGAAGTTAAATGAAACGTCATGGGAACCAATTATAACAGGCGGCACTATCAGCTATTCCCTTGAGGTTCAGGGCGGCAATGCATACTTTGGCCTGAATCTGGGAGGACTCACAGAATTGTGGGGAACCACAACCTTGCTGACTGGCAAGTGGTATCATCTTGCAGCCACGTATGACGGAAGTGTCATGCGACTCTATGTCAACGGTGTCCAGGACAATTTATTAAGTGTATCTGGTGTTATAGGTTATCCCTCATTCAACAATCTTCATATCGGATATTATTCTGCGAGCACCACGGTAACTCATGGTATCATCGATGAGGCCAGTATATGGACGCGCCCGATGAACGCGACCGAGATATCCGAAAGATATTTGAAATTGAACACGCCGTCCTGGCACCGCGTGGACCCGACCACGCTCCCGCTGGCGGCCTCGGGCACGGCCCACGGGAGCGCCAAGTCGCCCGATAACATCTACTGGTTCGGAAGCCTGAACACGGGAAGCTACGACGACGGGACCCGGGTGGCCGGAAGCCTTGTATCGCCGCCCATATGGATGCCGGCCATATCATCGGTGGGAGCGGTGGCCTTCTCCCATTGGTTCGAGGTGGAATCGAGTGCCGGTCCCAGTTATGACAACATGATTGTTTCAATTAAGAACATGTCCGACCCCGGCTGGACGCAGCTGGGCAAATGGGACAGCAACGACGCTTCCTTTACAGACTGGAGGAACGAGATTTTATGGTCCAACTTCACGCTGGGCAACTTCGTGCAGCTGAACTTCACCTTCGATTCGATGGACACGGAATCCAACGGCTTCGCCGGCTGGCACATCGATGATATTGTCATCGTGACCAACGACATGATGATAGTCGTTGGCAAGCCGGGAGGCCCGGGATATTCCGCATACAGCACAGACGGGTTCTCGAAGTTCGCAAACATAGGCGGATTGAACACTGTGACCTTCAACGATGTCGCGGCGGGCACGGTTGGCGCCACGTTCTTCGCGGTCGGGACCAACGGGAACGCCTTCTATTACAACAACACGGCCGTGGACTTCAACGGCTCGTACTTCTTCGTTGTCGGATACGATTCAGTAGGCAACGGTGTTGCATACTACATCACCGAATGGGAGCTCTACTTCGGTTACCATAACATGCACGCCTTCAGGGGCGCAAAGCCGCCATGGAAGCTCAACGACGTGGACTGGAGCAACAAGTTCCCCACCGAGAAGGGCAAGGGCCTCGGCATCGTGGTTGCCGACGGGACCGCCATGAGCTTCTCCGACCCCGAGCTGTGGTATAACAAGACCAAGAATACGAATCCGATGAACAGGCGGATGCACGCCATGGTCTATGTCCCGGACCAGGACAGGACCGTGCTCTTTGGAGGCCACAATCCCAGCGATACCGACTACGGGGACACAATGGCATATGACGCCGATACCAATTCCTGGCAGTTGATGCCAGTCAGCGGAGGCAGCCCACCGAGCGCGAGGCACGGGCATGCCATGGCCTATGATGACGCGAACAACGTCGTGGTCATGTTCGGAGGTTACGACGGCGGCTACAACGGCGAAACCTGGCTCTACGACCTGGCGAATGACACCTGGACGCAGAAGTTCCCTGCTTCACCGCCCTCCGCCAGATGGGGCCACACGATGACCTACAACTCCAACGACGGCCTGATATATCTCTTCGGCGGTGAGGACTTGGGCGGCTTTGATTCGGAGACTTGGACGTATGACGTGACCAACGGAGCCGAAGGGACCTGGACCTACCTGACCAGCACAGGACCCACAGCCAGGTACTTCTCCGCCATGTCGTACGACCGGCCCAACAACGCCCTGATACTCTACGGAGGTAACGACGGCGTAGTCCTCGGCGAAACCTGGGTGTTCATCAGCGGCTCATGGTCCCCGAGAACCCCGGCATCCAATCCAGGGCCCAGGTTCGGTCATTCAGGCACTTTCTGTTCCGGATTGGGAGGTTCCCTCATATTCGCGGGAAACGACGGGACCGATGATAAGAACGACATCTGGACCTATGACCTGACCGACGGACCTGACGGTAGTTGGACGCCGCATGTTGGCGTGAGAGCTCCGGAGCCGGTCTCGTTCTCGAGAATCGTGCACGATACAGAATCAAAGAAATTGATAACGTTCGGCGGCGACGGTGGCTTCGTCAGCAACGAGACCTGGATAGCCGACTACAGCACTCCCTGGAACGGCGACATCGTCAACCCGGCAATCGGGACGAACGGCGAGAACTTCACCGCGGCGTCCTGGGACAACACGGGTTACAATGCCACGTTCATCGGCAACGATTATCCGGGCAACAAGGGAGTGATCTATTCGTATTACATGGGCAACTATCACGTGACCATGGTCCCCGACCAGGCCAACACGCTGTCGGGCCACAGGCTTTACGGCATTGACTTCAAACCCGGCAATTATGGGATACAGACCGCGCTGATCTCGGGGGCAAGCGGCTTCAAGTTCCTCGCGTCCGCCATCGACCAGAGCACCACCATCCTGATAGATGCCTCCTATCCGAACATATTCAGCATCGACATGTGGGCGCAGACCGACCCGGCGCGGACCTCCACCCTGAACACACAGGTCAATGCGGATGCCAATTACACATTCTTCGTGGAGGCGAATTATACATTGGGCAACCTGGACGCCTGGAACAGCGTGGAGCTGAACCTCTCGGCCTGGTTCGACGGCGGCTCCCTGGGCATCCTCTCCGACCCGCCAGACGCATCATGGTCCGCAGCGAACGCCAGGACCCAGCAGTTCCAGTTGTACTATAACGTGGCGAACGGCACCTCCTGGATGCACTACCCGCAGGGAGCCCCGAACGAGTTCTCCATCCAGGACGTATGGCTGGACCCGATGATCTATGGAGGCCCGGGGGAGTTCCGCCATCACGTGTACATCAACGTCACCTTCATGCACCAGACCACATCAGCGAACGGCAACAACTTCCTTAACGGCCCGGCCTTCGGCGGCAGGATATGGGAGAAGAACGACGCACTGAACGATCCTTCCACATGGGACTTCCGCGTAGGAGTGTACGACGTGGGCAACACCGGAGCGGTCAACTATTCCTACGAGGAGTTCGGCATCAATGACCTGGTGGCCATCAGCGTCACGGGCAACCCCACCCTGAACGCTCCGCCGGGAACCGCTTCCACGCTTATGAACAACCCGAGCCAGATTACCTATTCGACCAATGCCCCTTACTGGGTGAACGTCTCTCTCGTGGGGGACTTATTGCGGGGCGGAGTCGGACCCGATTTCGTGCCGACCACAGACATCGCCGTGCGGAATGCCAACGTCAACGCGACGGCATCCTATTCGGAAATACCCGTAAGCGGGGGCCCGGTGAACTTCGCCGGTCCAGGTCTGGCCAATGAGCTCTGCATTTGGGGTACAGACATGCCGCCGCCAACACCGCTGATCGAACCCCTGAACGGCACCACGGCCTGCGGTCCGTGGAGCTCGAACTACAACGGGGCCTCAGTCACGCAGGTTGATTGGTGGGCAGCAGTACCCATCGTCCCTGAAGGTAATTACTGGACTACGATCACCATAAGGATAGAAACATACTGATTACCAATCAGATTTATTATACATAACAATTCCGAGCGAGCAGGCCGATGCGGAGTTTCTCTGGGAACGATGAGCATACTTGTTTTCCGAAGTTTTTCTTTGCGTAGCATCGGCCAGCACAACGAGGAACCCAAAGAAAAAGCTCCGGGTAAGCTTTTTAAACCACATAATCCTTTATTGGTCGGGGATTCTATGTCAGAGATGCGCATAAAGACCTATATCGAGGGACTAGACGAAAAGATGCAGGGCGGAATACCGGCGGGTAGCGTCGTGCTGCTGGTCGGTGAGCCAGGGACCATGAAGTCATCGGTCGCGTACAACATCCTTTACAACAATGCAAAGGAGAACGGGACCAAGGGACTCTAGAAGAAACTGACCCAGTTGAGAGAACAGAGCTGGGTGCAGGTCTTCAAGATGTACACAAAGAATCTCAAGGAGAGCTCCGACTACGGCATCCTTGTGATAGATTCCCTGCCTGTCCTGGAGGTTCTGGCCAGGTTCGACAATCCCCGTGAGGAGTTGTTCCACCTGTTCGAGTGGCTGAGGGACCTCGGCGTCACCACCTTGCTCATATCCGAGATGAACCCGGACTCGAGGGCCTACGCCGACAAGGGCGAGGACTTCCTTGCGGACGGCATCATGTACCTGAGGATGCAGGAGACCGGCGACGTCAGCGTCCAGAGGCAGATACGCGTGGTGAAGATGAGGGCGACCGAGCACAACACGGACTATCATACCATGCTGTTCGACGACGGGCAATTCAAGGCCACGAAGGTCCTAGGAACCAAGGTCTGAGGAGATAATTTGGCGGATAAGAAGGTCAAGGTCAAGGTTTGTCTCGTAGGCGAGAACGCGGTGGGCAAGACCAGTCTGATCAAGAAGTTCGTCCTCGACATCTTTGACGACAGCTACATCACCACCATCGGTACGAAGATCACAAAGAAGACCATGACCTTCGAGAGGGCTGACCACATATCGATGGACATGATGATATGGGATATCATGGGCCAGGCCAGCTTCAGGTCGCTTCTTCAGGACGCATATTTCTACGGGGCGCACGGTGTTCTGGCCGTTGCAGACAGCACTAGGGCCTCGACGGTCGGCTCGCTGCACGAGTGGCTCGACTCCACGAAGCAGGTCGTGGGCGAGGTTCCGGTAGTCTTCCTGGCGAACAAGGTAGACCTCTCCAACGAGCTGGAGGTCACGCAGGACCTGCTGGATTCTGAGCTGGGTAAATACGATTCCAAGCCCATGTTCAGCAGCGCCAAGACAGGCCAGAACGTTGCGGAAGCATTCCAGACCCTCGGAGAGAGGATACTCGACACGAAATTCCCGGAACTCGGATGAGCAGCGTCCAAGGACGAGGTTCAGATGTCAAAGAAGGTAATCAAGAAGGTCTGTCTGCTAGGGGACAATGCCGTGGGCAAGACATCCCTTGTGCGCAAGTACGTCTACGATACTTTTGACGATAAATATATAGCGACCATCGGCACCAAGACAGTGAAGAAGGAGCTGGAGGTCGATTACTTCGGCAAGCAGCTCAACCTCACCCTCATGATATGGGACATCATCGGCCAGAAGGAATACCGGCGCATGCAGGCCATGAGCTTCGAGGGAACGAGCGGCGCGCTAATGGTCTCAGACATGACCCGCCCCGAGACCCTAGAGAGCCTCCGCGATTACTGGGTTCCCGAGTTCCAGAAGGTCGCAGGCAACGTGCCCATCGTGTTCCTCGCGAACAAGGCCGACCTGGTGGACGAGGCCACCTTCGACCCCGCAGATATGAGCCAGCTTGCCGAAAAGACAGAGAGCACCTACCTGCCCACGAGCGCAAAGACCGGCGAGAACGTGGAGAACGCCTTCATCGAGATGGGCAAGGCCATAGTCAAGGGCAGGGACGAGTTCGAGGTATCCATAAAGCACACCGAGGTGAAGCTCACACCCGCCGAGGTCATGGACAACATATTCGGCCACTTCGTGGAGAACTACCACCAGGACACGGACTTCGCCATGGCCGTCCTCAGGAAGCAGTGCAACACCATCGGCATCGACATCAAGAACCCCACAAAACGCGAGATGCTCCAGCTCATCGACAGGCTGGCCGAGGTCGAGACCGAGGTCCTGTCACCGGCCCAGATAACCAAGAACAAGGTCGACAGGAAGAATTATATCCTGAAGATGTAATAAAATTGAAAATGGTTATTATGTGGTTATAACCACCCTACCTTTATAAACGTCCATTAACAATGATAACCATGGTGAGGGCGAAATGGGAAGCAGGCGAGGCTACAAGGTCGTGGGTGTAGCGGTAGCGATTATTGTCATTTTGAGTATAAGTATACCCGTAGGAAACTCTGGTGTTGCCAGTCCTTTACAGCAATATGATGATGTGTTAAATCAGGATTATCGTAAAAAATCCTCTAACTACACACAATCGGTCCTAATCTCATTTGTACTAGATGATTCGAGGTCAATGGTGACAAGATATAACTCCTCCGGCGATACCTGGCTGGATACTGCTAAGGACGCGGTCAAGGCTTTGTTGGATCAGTTATCCGATGAATCCATCTGCCTTAGTATCTGGGACTTCAGCGGGAACTCGGAAAGGAGATGGTCCGGTCCAAATGGAACCCCGATCTCCAGTACTGATTATCTCACAAACATAATCAGGGACCCCGTGCGTCTAGGTGATGATTACGGCGGATTCGATGGAAGGCAGGCGATCCGTAATGAGATTGAGTTGTTAGACAATCCGCCTGGCCAGACGTGCATCTGGGACGCTATCGGCGGTGCGTATGAAGACCTCAAATTCTATTCATCGATGTATCCAGGGCACAAACCAGCCTTGGTAGTCCTATCGGACGGTCCTGATGCGCAAGCCTCCGATGCCTCGGCAATCCAAATGCAGAAGATCGAGGCATGCAGTGATTACTGGTGTCCATGGGATGATGAGGCAAATGGCACGATAAATTATACAATGCACCGAGGAAAATACACGTTGGATTTGTGGGATCCACCTATGAGCACTACATGGCTGGAGGCTCTGAACCATGGGGGAGCGGTGGATTTCGACAGAACCGGTCTGTTGAACGCCCAACTCCCAATTTACACGGTAGGTCTCGGCCTGGAACACCATTTACCACCCTCGGAACCTGCAACTCCTATATGGCCCGGTGAAGTTCTGGACAATTTTTTTGCCCTATGCACAGATACGACCGTTACCCCTCCATGTAAAGAATCCGGAACCCACGAATATAACCTATGGCGCATCGCGAACACTTCCGGCTCCGGGGATGCCAATTATTACTATACCGGTACTTCGGATGCTCTGATACATATCTATGAAGAGATTGGCATAAAACTGATGAGTCAATTGAGCCACTTGCCGATCCGCATAAACTCGAACGCTGACTTTGCCGCCTACGGTTTCCCGGGGAACGGGACGGCAGGGAATCCCTGGCTTATTGAGAATTATGAAATCAATGGAAGTGGGTATGGTTATTGCATTTATATTGGGAATACTACAGATGAATTTGTGGTGAGGGAATGCTATTTACATGATGCAAGTGGATGCTATCAACCACCATATTTTCAAGATTCGGGGTTAACTCTTTATTGTGTTCAAAATGGCACTATTGACCAGAACAACATCTCTTTAAATGACAAAAATGGACTTCATCTCAGATATTCCTCATATAATACCATAACTAATAATTCATTAAATTATAACAGCTGGGAAAATATCATGGTCCGTTGGAATAGTGACAACAACACTATTAAAAATAATAGAGTGACATCAAGTTGTTATGGAATATTTATCAACGATTGTTGTGATAATTTAATTACCTCTAATGTTGTATTATTCAACATATATGGGATATTCATGGACGAACCAAATAGTATAAAGAATATAATTAAGAAAAATATTATGTCAAACAATGAATATGGTATTTTTATTTATGCTTCTTCTACGAATAACTTGATTTATCATAATAATTTCATCAACAATACAAGGCAAGCCATAGAATGGTGTGGTAACGGAACGAAATCCTTTCAGGAAGCATTAAATCAATGGGATGACGGCTATCCTTCAGGCGGTAATTATTGGGATGATTACATTGGAACTGATTCACAATCAGGACCAGGTCAAAACGAGCCAGGAAGTGACGGCATCGGTGATACTCCATATTGGTTAGATGAATATCCTCTAATGTCCCCATTCAATTACACTGAGTATGACATCCCCCTCCAGCAAGGCTGGAACCTGATATCCCTCCCGGCCCGCCAGCTCAACGAATCCGTTGATTCCGTATTGGAAAGTATAGATGGGAAATGGGATTGCATTCAGACCTATGATTCAACTACATCAACGTGGAAAACACACAACTCACACAGACCCCCTTCCCTGAATGATTATACCGAGATGAACCATCTGAAGGCGTATTGGATCAACATCACTGAATCAGGTGTGACTCTGATAATCAAGGGAGATAGATTTGACTCTGCGCTTACAATCCCCCTATATGCCGGTTGGAACCTCGTAGGCTACCCATCTCTAAATACCAAGACCGTGGCCAATGCATTGGGGGGCACCGGCGCGGACCACGTTATGGTTTGCGACACCTCAAAGCCCTATAACATCAAAGAAGTTGGCCCTTCGTATTTGATGAAGCCCGGCGAAGGTTACTGGATGCACGTACCCTTCGACACAGTCTGGACGGT
>WOR8_10005949_pt1 | contig 18129 bp, 19 predicted proteins | sample DeeMarSeWOR38_10_FD_19890 | JGI IMG/M metagenome (IMG submission 19890)
TCCCCAAGATGTGAATCAGCATAAGCATGTAGAAGGGGTCTGTCATGGCGGCAAGACTACCGCCAAAGTGTGTGCCCACGTAGTTACGGTTATACCAGCGTAATTTCATGGAAACGACCACTTCTCTAAAGTCGGCTCCTATGTGGTTGACTTTTATCCCTGCGCCAAGGAAAGGCGGCCAGAGATTCATGCCAAGTCTCAGCATTTTTGTCTTCATGGTGTTTTCCTTTAGTTTGTTACTGAATCCGGAGCCAATAAGACGCTCACTTTCATTCTTCTGTTTCTCATCTGTAATTGATGACCCTGGTTGCATCACGGATGGCTTCGTCATATTGGCCGCCTAAACGATATGCTTCTGCCCAATTAGCGTAAGCGACGGTGCACTTCGGTTCCGTCTTGATCATGCCAGTGAAGATGTTGATAGCGGGTTCGTACGATTGACTTCCGAGATAAGCCAAACCAAGCATCCGGTAGGTCTCACCCGTCGTTCTACCAAATTGGATATATTTTTGAAAATCCTGGATGGCTCTGTGGTATTCCTTCTGAAAATAAGGAAGGATTCCCCTTTTTTCGTAAACAACCGCCAAATCGGGATTGAGGTCTAAAGCCTTGGTGAAGTATTCAAGTACCAAAATCTCTTGGGCAAGAGAAATCTGAGCGCTTCAGACTTGCACGTCATTGCTACTTCTCAGGAGGTTTGATCGTGAGCTTGAAAACCAGTATAAGCGCTATGGCGATGAGCGCAATGAGCCCTGCCTTACTCAACTCCTCCGGGCTGGCATAACGATAGAAGTATCTCCGACCCCAAAAACGGGGGATTCTGGGATCTATCCGCATGGCAGCTCTGGAGTCGGCAACAGCGAGTTCCACGTTGCCTAGTCTGCGGTAGATCTTGGCCCGTGTCTTATAGGCATCCGCCTTGGCCCTTGGATCTCCTCTCAACTTCGTGGCCTCGGTGGCATCTTTGATAGATTTTTCGTCGTCGCCGCTCAATCTATATGCCTCCGCCCGGTAGGCGTAAGCGCTCGTAAGCTTGGGGTCAATTTTCATGGCTTGGGTGAAGTGGTAAATGGCGGATTCGTACTTACCGCTCTTCATGTAGCCCATGCCCAGCATCCGGTAGTCTTCCGCTTTGGCAGGGGCAAGGTCAAGGTAGGTGTGGTAGTCCGAGATTACTTTGTCGTAATTTCCCTGGTAATAGTGGAGCAAACCCCGTTTTTCATAGGCTGCCGCCAAGGCAGGATTCAGCTCCAAAGCCTTGGTGAAGTATTCGATTTTTTTGTGGGTAACGGAGCTTTTGACTCCAAGGTTGAAATACTCCATGGCATTGTCGCCATAGGCGGGTGCTGCAAGCAGCCAGAGGAAAATGAAAAGGTAGATTGCCATTGTTTTCATGACATGATCTCTTGCTCACGAGATAAGCAATTTAGACGGCCACCTATTCATATATTAAGACATTTTGCGGTTAATGCAAAGTTCCTCCAATAACGATTTTTTATTTCCTATTGGATAGTGGCTTGGGTCTCTTATACTTCCTCGGAAGTCTCTTCCTTTTTTTCTCCAGGTCGGCAATACATGGTCATCATCTTCTGCATCATCTCAGCGCAGTTGAAGTCGTGGCATGCTTCTTCTTGCTCTATCATTTTTCGCATCATCTCGGCAAATTCCATACCCTCACAGCAGTTGAAGAATTCTTCCTCAGTGTTTTTTCGTTCACCATTCATTGTGATTTCTCCCTTGCATCTCTACAATTCAAAAACGAACTGCTTCAGATATCTGGCTATTTCTGCTCTGTTAGGATCATCCAACGGAGGGCAATCATCGGGCGCTTTGGCCCCCTCGACGGCCAATGAGCCAAAAACCATGCAGGTGGGCTGGCCGCATTCAGCACGGTTGGTCTTGGGGAGGAGTTTGAGGATTTCGAAGATCCGCGGTTGAGCCGGCGTTTCAAAACTGGGCTCTACGGTGTCACGCTTTCCCCAGGTTTCGTTGATCTCCTGCTTGAGCCATTCAAGAATTTTATCAGCCTCCCCCTCGTCCTTTAGGGCGTTGACGGCGATCTCCCGAGGGTGAAGGGTGATGAGCTTGCCGTGAACCTTCAGGGTCAATGCCGGAGGGTCTCTTAGATACTGGTGGCCACCTAGGACTGCATTCAGATAGGGGAGCACCTCAGTCACATCCTCGTCGAGGTGAGCGATGCAGTGCAAAGATTGAAATTGTGGGTTGCACTCCGGTCGAAAGATCTCTTTGCGTACCCCTTTAACAACACGGAACACCTTCCAGTACAAAAGAAAGAAAAGCGACACAGGGTGGTTCTATCTGTCAGTCTGGTCTATATCTCTTCTTTTCTCCTCGTATTCCTCTTGGTTGATTTCGCCGAGCGCGTATCTTTTGTCGAGGATCTCCCTGGGAGAGTCTGATGGGGAGATGGCATGTGCACTGGTTAATCGGCGGTATGCGGACCAGCCCGTCATGCAGCCTATACGTCCTCGCATCATGAAAACACATAGAACTATCATCGCAACAGGAAATATCCACCACCAACCAATGTCCGCCCAGAAAGCTTCGTATCCAGTCATCTGTATTACCTCATATGAGTCAATTTAGGTGACAATTCTTTCCTCCACCTCATTGTTGTTCTTCTATGGGATCACAAACGAGCACGCTTCTCTCGTCCACCTCAAAAGTGCAATGGTCCTCCAGAATGGACCGGAGTTTTTTTCTCGCTCTATGGACCCTGACTTTGACGTTTGAGACGTTAATCTCCAATATTTCGGCTATTTCTTTGTGGCTCAAAGCCATGATGTCAGAGAGGATGAGCACCGAGCGGCAGTCAGGCGGCAGAAGATCCATCTTGTCCTGGACGCATTCTCCCATCTGCTGCTGTTCAAGTTCTTTTTGGACCACAGCCTCCTTGAAGGGTACTATGTCCTGCTGAATAGTGCGTTGATTGAGAACAGCTCTCTTTGAATGCCTGTAATGATCGTGACAGAGATTGTATGCTATGCGGAATATCCAGGAAGGCGTTTTGGAAGGATCTCTGACGCTTTTTAAATTCTTCTGAACTTTGATAAAGGTTTCCTGAATCAGGTCATCTGCCACCCACTCATCCTTGACATAGGCCAGGATAAATTTTCTGATAGGATCATAGTGCTGATCGTAGATTTTCCAAAAGTCCATTGCAACACCGTTCAAGTTATAATCAGCATGAGCCGCCGGATTGGGTAGAGCAAGGAAGGTCATATTTTTCTTCTGAGCCCATCATTTCATGGATGCTGTTTTTCAGTGCGATGTGGGCTCCTTGCTTGACCTTGCTGGCGAGATCCACCACTTCTTGAATTTCCTCAGATGTTAAACCAGCCACCCCAGCCTCATAGTAGAGATGCTCAAAGCAAGGGATACAATTGGCAGCCGTGGCTGCCCCCAGCGCGATGAGTAGTTTGGTTTTGTCCTCCATGGTCATATCCTCCTTTCCGTTTATTTTGTCTGTATGACGGAAAGGAGCTGCAAAAGGTTACACCTTTACCCAATCTTCTGCTGCACAGATAGTTCCCAATTAAATCCCTTTGAAGAATGGTGAGGGTGGGCATTGCTTCACCAGCTGCTAGTGAAGGGGTTCTCTTTGCATTCTAGCTGAGCTCGTTACGGCTTGCAGGTTAGGTGACAAACTCCCAGGGGCGTCTCCACGGCGTAAGGGAAGTACTTCTTCTTAAACCAAAGTGCCACGTTCACCAGGGAGATCAATACAGGCACCTCCACCAGAGGCCCGATCACCGCGGCGAAGGCCTGTCCCGAGTCGATACCGAACACAGCGACCGCCACGGCAATGGCCAGTTCGAAATTGTTGGAAGCGGCAGTAAAACTAAGGGTGGTGGATTGCTCGTAGGTGGCTTGGGCTTTAATGGAGAGAAAAAAAGACACGAAGAACATCACTACGAAGTAGATACAGAGGGGGATGGCCACCCGCACCACGTCCACAGGTAGTTGGACGATGTACTCGCCCTTGAGCGAGAACATCACCACTATGGTGAATAACAGGGCCACCAGAGTAATGGGGCTGATTTTTGGGATAAATGTATTTTCGTACCACTCGTACCCTTTGCTCTTGAGGCCGACAATGCGGCTTATGATGCCAGCGATAAAGGGGATACCCAGATAAATAAAAACGCTTTCTGCGATCTGACCGATGGATATATCAACCACTGCGCCTTTGAGACCCAACCACTGGGGGACCAGGGTTATAAAAAAATAAGCGTAGAGGGAGAAGAATAGCACCTGAAAGATGGAATTAAAGGCCACTAGTCCGGCGCAATATTCCCGATCGCCAGCGGCCAGGTCGTTCCAAACGATGACCATGGCGATGCAGCGGGCCAGACCGATTAGGATAAGCCCCACCATGTATTCATGATGGCCTGGGAGGAAGGTGATTGCCAACAGAAACATTAAGATAGGGCCGATAACCCAGTTCTGCACTAATGACAGCAATAAAACCTTGGCATTGCGAAAGACTGGGCCCAATTGTTCGTACTTTACCTTGGCCAGAGGCGGGTACATCATGAGAATAAGACCAATGGCGATAGGGATATTGGTGGTGCCGACCTGGAAGAAGTTGATAAACTCGCGAACCCCAGGGAAAAGATAGCCCCAGCCCACGCCGACAAACATGGCCAGAAATATCCAAAAGGTCAGGAAGCGGTCTAGAAAAGAAAGACGAGCGGTCACTGTTGTGGACACGAGAATTCCCTCCGAATCAATGTAAAACAGAAGTTGTCTTGTTGAGATGCTCCTATCCGTCCTGCATTCTAATTGGGCTATTTGTATCCCAATTGGCAGGTTTTAAAAACAGGCTAACACCTGGGCAAATTAAAATCCAATGGCTATGTTAATTCTATCGCTTTATTTATTTAGCCGCCCAGGCAAAAAGTTTTTGTTGTCCGCGTGTGTCTGCGGTTACAATATTTACTTATTTATGGCATACAACGGAGATCATCGGCTCATTCCATTAGATCCCACCAACTCTTTCGGAGATGATCAACATTTTTTTTGATTATTTTGTCGGTTTGGTTGCTGGCTCAAGATAACAGCCTCGTGGAACTGTGCCCGCACCCTGCCAGCAGAAACCGCCATTACAATGGATTGTACAGCCCCTATTTCATCATCGCTGAAGCCTTCTTCTTTGGCCACGCCAAAGTAATGCTCCATTCAAGGGTAGCAGGCAAAAGCCATGGCCGCAGCCATGTGAAGCATGAGGGTTGTTTTCGGTTCCAGGGTTTCATTGTGACGTGCTGATTTGTAGAAGTCAGTGTAAGTCTTTTTCTGCTCTTCCGGTAACAAATCGCTCTCCTTTCTTACCTTGTGGTAATTGCAGATCAGAACTTACCCAAAACTAGCTTGACCACTCTTGGGTAAAATTTACCCAAAAGTGGTCAAGCCGAAAATGGGTAATGTTAATGGTGCTGAGAAGTGGCCAGTTATTCTTGCGGCTTTATGGCTTCTATGGTGGCTGACACAATATAGTCTTGGACGTTTTTCCCGGGGACCCAATGACTGATTAACTCGCGACTTTCATCCTTGGTCTGAATCTCGATGTTCTGAAATCCGGCTTCCTGCAGCATTTCTGTGATCTCAGCTATTGTGGCGGCACCCGACACGCAGGCAGAGAGGAGATCCAGATCGTTTTTCAGTTCTGGCGGCAAAGGGGCTGTTGCCACCACATCTGAGATCGCAAGCCTGCCGCCAGGCTTAAGTATTCGATATGCCTCACGAAAGACATCCAGTTTCTCGGGTGACAGGTTGATGACGCAGTTGGAAATAATCACATCAACACTGGCATCAGCCACAGGTAGGTGCTCAATCTCGCCCAGTCGGAATTCGACGTTCGAATAATCACCTTTCAGAGCATTCTCTCTGGCCTTGGCGATCATGTCCGCGGTCATATCCACTCCGATGACCTGTCCGGTTTCCCCGACTTGTCTGGCTGCCAGAAAGCAGTCGAACCCACCACCGCTCCCAAGGTCTAGAACAGTTTCGCCAGGCTTCAGGGCAGCGATGGCTTGGGGGTTGCCACACCCAAGTCCCATATGAGAGCCTTCAGGAGCAAGACTGAGCTCTTCAGGCGAATACCCGGTGAGCGGATCAAGATTTTCTAGAGAAGTCGCAGGCTCGCCACAGCACGATGATATGGGAGTGCAGCATCCGGTAGGATCATTCTTTGCAACTTCACCATATTTTTTCCGGACAACCGTTCGAATTTCATCTGGATGTTTTTTTTCCATCTCTACCCTCCATAAAGTTCGATAATTCGAATAATTTCGAAATAATTAATTAAAAAAACTACGTAGTTAGGGGTTCTTGAAAAAACCGCGCCAAGCCACGAAGCATTACCGGATCCACCCAACATTCGATTTTTTGACCGCGTCTTTCCATCCGAATGAGACCGGCTCGATGGAGTTCCTTGATATGGTGTGACACTGTTGAAGGTACGATCTCCAGATCCCGGCCCAAATCTCCTACACAGGCGCTGACACTGGCTTCAGCATCAAAGCTACCAACGGTTCCGGGCACGCAACAGGTAGCGAGATGCAGGAACATACGAAGCCGATTGGGATTTGACAGGGCCTTGAATACATCAGCAAAGTGCTTGATTTGATCATCTCGATAGTTCGACATATATCGAAATATATTTTAAGTAAATATGCTTGTCAAGAGAAATCTGCTCACCTTCGGATGCTTTTAGCTCCGCATACTGTGGATAATAGATCCCGATATGCACTTCTATTTACTAACCACGGAGATAGTTTAAATCCGAAATCAGAATATCGAAATCCGAAACAAATTCTAATTACCAAAATCCAAATGACCAAAACACCAGAGAATTCTTCTTGAGTGGTTACGTTTTGAACATTTGAGAATTCGGATTTTGTATTTCGTGCTTCGGGTTTCGTATTTCGAATTTGAGTGAAAAGCACCCCTCTGTGCCTCTTTGGTGAGTCTTCAATCAAGCTTCCTTGGGCCTCTATAATGTGGGGGTCGATCCGGAAACAAATTAGGCTGGAGGTGGCCAAAGGAAAATGCCTTGAACACCTCCAGTTGGGGAGAGGGAGGTTGAGGTTAGGGGAGGTTGAGACTAATGTCTCACCTGCTCACTTCAATACTTTGGTATTCGGATGTTGTCTTACCCATTTCTTCCATTTGGTCACCTCATGAGGGACCTCAGGGAGTATCTTTTCAAAGTATTTCCCTTGGATTGCCAGGAGCCCATTTTTGTAGGGATACCATAAACTTCCGGTCTCCCTATCGTAGAGAACGAAGGTGGACTCGTAGGTCCAACCGGATGGAATGAGAGTCAATGTCTGACCATCGATCTCGCGGCTGTACACAGCCGCCAGGTTTACCAGGGGTCAATAACTCACAGCCACCGGCTCGGAACCTATTGAGCTGTTTGAGACTTCATGGCCCAAAAGTCGGCTTATGGTATATGCCTTGGCAGTGGAGCCATCCGTAACACCTATAACCCGCGTGTTTTTTGAAATATTGGTGGTATCATTCGTCAAAAGCGAGTCATCGAGGGTAGTAAATGCATTTCTGCCGAGACCAAACTGAAACCCTTCTGGATGAAAACCAAGGGACACGGCCTGGGTCACGTCCCAGCGCTCGCCGGTCCTGTCAACGATATAAATCTTTTCGGCTTCTTTGAGGACAGCAGATGAACCAATTTCATGCGTTGATACGTACAGAGCTCCTAAAAGAAGGGGAAGGAGCACAAATGGTATCTTTGATAGGATTGCTTTCAGTTTCCCTGTTCTCATCGAATTTGCTCCCCGACAGCCATTCTGGTCAGACATTCACCCTACAATTGCCATCTTGATTGTATCTATTCGGTCGGATGAGCCAGGTAATTGTTACAGGTGGTAAACAATTGAGGGACAAAGGAACAATGAGCAATATCATTGGAGAGTCCAAATTCCCTTGGAATGAGGTGCACTACACCATTGACAAGTGAGAGCAGGAAAGTGTAAAGAGTACTCGAAAATCAGCACTCTTTCCGCTTACGGAATCCTGTGAAAATCAGGAGCGGTCCCGCCGCTGTGAACTCGGCCCTTCAGGGCAATAGCTCGCGGCCAGAGCAAGTGTAAGGCCACTGCTCGGTTGTAAACCGGGTGGGAAGGCCGGTCGCCGAGTCGAGTAAGCCAGAAGACGCGTGGAGGGGGGTGTTAAGGGCTTTGTCGATGGCAAAGAAAAGCCCTCGTCTCGAAGACGAGGGCTTTTCTTGTTCAACAGTGCAGACCGTAATAGGGCTGCAATCATTTGATCTTGGTTCTGGTAGCGGGATTTTTTGAGGTAATGGAGTGATGGAGGAATAGAAATTCCAAATTGCAAATCACAATGACTAAGGTTTCAGCTTCCATGTTTCTTTTTCCTGACACCCGACACCAGAAACCCGACACCTGACACCTAAAACACTGAGATTTGGTGCTTGGAGTTCGGGATTTCATAAGTTCGCCGTACCTCATCACTCCGTTACTCCAACACTCCACTACTCCATTAAGTTTGAGCTCAATAGGGAATGGTTGGCAGTACTAGCGATCGAATCTTTCGCTCTGCTCAGATGTAGGGAAAATGAAAGCTGCTGTCCTTGAAAAACCCGGTAATCTGGCAATTAAGGAGCTTCCAGACCCTAGCTGTCCCACTGGGGGGGTGGTGGTCAAGATTTTGACATCCCATGTCTGTTCAACAGACCTGCACATGTGGGAAAAGGGCCACCCAGCACTGCGCTATCCTCGGATTCTCGGCCATGAGATCGCGGGCGTTGTGGCCGAAGTTTCACATGAGGGGATAAGGTTCAAAGTAGGGGATAAGGTTCAAGTATATCCGGGAATCAGTTGCGGTAGCTGTGAATACTGCCGCCGGGGCAAGGAAAATCTCTGTCCCTCTATGCGAATACTGGGTTTCAGCTTGGACGGTGGTTTTGCCCAATACCTTGCCTTGCCGAAAACCGCAGTCGAGAATGGGTGCCTGAATCTCATTCCTTCGTCGCTGTCTTTGTCAGAAGCGGCCATGGCCGAACCACTGGCTTGCTGTCTGAATGGGCTTGAAAAAGTAGGACTGAAGAAAGATGAGACCGTTGTCATCCTTGGAGCCGGTCCAATCGGCTGCCTCTGCGCCATGGCTTCACGCCATCTGGGTGCAGGAAAAGTGATTCTGGTGGAGCAAGACCCCAGCCGGAGAATTTTGTCACAACAGGCAACGGCAGATACGGTATTGGACTCGAGAGAAGTGGATGTGGTCGAAGCTGTGCAGGGACTGACGAACGGTAGGGGGGCTCAGGTCGTGGTGACCTGCTTCAGGGAAGCTGCACTGGTGTATCCACTTCTGGAACTTGCGGCCCCGGGAGGTCGGATACTGCTATTTTCAGGGATTTCCGGAAACCGTGGAGTTGTTTCCACGGACCTGAACGTGATCCATTATCGGGAACTGGGCTTAATAGGAGCTTATGGATGCACAGCCGCTCAGTGTCAGCGAGCGCTCGATCTTTTTGCAGAAGGGCTAAAGGTCGATTGGCTCATATCACAGCGGGTGGATCTATATAGTCTCGAAGAATCTTTTTCCGCTCTTTCTTCCAGAGAAGCGATGAAGATATGCCTGGAGCCTTGGGAGGGGAATCATGGATAAGTTGGTCTGGTTTGGCAGCAGGATACAAAGACTAATGGAGAAAAAAGATCTTGATCGAACCACTACGAGAGAGATGTTCGACCAAGTTTTAGAGGGAGAGCAGCCCGAACTTCAACAGGGTGCTTTCCTGGCGGCCCTGGCGGCAAAGGGTGAGACGCCGGAAGAGATTGCTGGAGCCTGGGAGGCAATTCGGGAACGTGATACGATCAAAGTTGAACCCAAGGTTGACGGCCCAATTCTAGACAACTGCGGTACAGGGATGGACCCACTGAAGACGTTCAACATCTCCACCACAGCGTCGATACTAGCAGCTGCAGGAGGGGTTGTACTGGCCAGGCACGGAGCCAGATCCATAACTTCCAAGTGTGGCACGGTGGATGTGGCAGAGGCCTTGGGGGTTGACGTGGAGGCCGGAGTTGAAATTGCAAGAAAGTCAGTGGAGCAATGCGGGTTGGGATTGTTCAATGGCATGAGCCCATTGGTTCACCCGAAAGGACTTTTCCGCATACTTTCTCAGATTAGATTTGGCACGACTTTGCATATTGCTGGTTCTCTGGCCAGTCCGATTCTGCCACAGCTGGGAGTGCGGGGAGTTTTCAGCCCGGAAATGGTGGATAGGGTGGCCGAAGTGATGCGCGAGATAGGCTACAAAGAAGCCTATGTGTTTCATGGCTTTAGAGATGATGGACAGCCAGCAATGGACGAAATTTCCAACTTGGGGCCAACCATTTTCTGTCGACTCAACGAGAGAGGCCATCTGGAAAAGTTCATTCTTGAACCCGAGGAATTGGGTGTGAGAAGAGCCAAAGCGGCGGAACTTGCTCCGGCTGGAAGTCCAGACGAAGAGGCAGTGGGGTTGGTGCGGCTTTTAGCGGGTCAGAAGAATGGAGCCAGACAAGACGCGGTCTGCTTCAATACTGCGCCTATGTTTCTCCTGGCTAGGAGAGTTCAAGATTTTAAGGCAGGAATAGAGTTGGCCAGGGAGTTGATCTTTTCCGGAAAAGGCTTGGCGAAGCTCAAAGAGTGGGTGAGTTGCCAGAATGAGGATCCAGAAAAGGGACTTTCTAGATTTGAGAAAGTACTAAGAGAGGCTGGGGTTACTCTAAATTAGACAGGTCTACCCACGATCTCTTCCCTCAAGGTGAGAGTGATTAGTTTTTTAGCAGGAGCGGGGTTTACCTGCCCACCATCGCTCTCGCGCAGGCGAGGCGGGCTAGTCCCCGCCCGGAAAAGCGAGATCATAGCACTATGCGGGCGGGCGTAAAGCCCGCCCCCACTTTTCCTAAATCCGATCAGGACTGCAGTTCAGGTAGATCCAGATAATTGTCCAAGGCTTCAGGATTGGCCAAGGCATCCTTGTTCTTAACTTCCAGGCCGTGGATGACGTTGCGCACAGCCAGTTCTACTTTCTTGCCGCTGATGGTGTAGGGGATGTCTTCCACAGCGAAGATTTTGGCAGGGACATGCCTTGGGGTGGAGTTTTTTCGAATGGTGATTTTGATCCTCTCTATTAGTTCATCGGTGAGTTGACTGCCCTGGCGCAGCTTGACAAAGAGAACGATTCGCACATCACTGTCCCAATCCTGTCCAACTACAAGGCTGTCCATAATCTCGGGTATACTCTCCACTTGCCGGTAAATTTCGGCGGTACCAATACGCACGCCGCCAGGGTTTAAGGTCGCATCCGATCGGCCGTAGATGATGACGCCGCCGTTTTCGGTGATTTCAATATAATCCCCGTGCTGCCAGACTCCGGGATAGATGTCGAAATAGGCCTGGCGATACTTGATATTGTCCGGATCGTTCCAGAAGTAAATGGGCATACTCGGCGCAGATAGAGTGCAGACAAGCTCTCCTTTGTGTCCAATAACAGGATTACCCTGTTCATCATAGGCCTCCACCTTCATGCCCAAGCCCCGGCACTGGAGTTCGGAGGAATAGACAGGCCCCATGGGATTACCGAGAGCAAAGCAGGATATGATATCCGTGCCGCCTGAGATAGAAGAGAGGCAAAGGTCCTCCTTAATGTGACGATAGACGAAATCGAAACTTTCGCTTGAGAGTGGAGATCACCCCGGCCTTCTCCAGGGCGGCGAGATATTTGGCGCTGGTGCCGTAGATGGTTATTTTCTCATCCTGCGTCATCTGCCACATGGCAGCTGGATCTGGATGGAAGGGGGAGCCGTCGTAGAGAAATACTCTGGCGCCAAGGGCCAAGGAACTCACGAGCCAGTTCCACATCATCCAGCCACAAGTGGTGAAGTAAAAAATAGTGTCTTCCCGCTTTACATCCGAGTGCAGTTTGAGTTCCTTGATGTGCTGAAGCAGGGTTCCTGCCACTCCGTGGACGATACACTTGGGAACTCCGGTGGTTCCCGACGAATACAGTATGTACAGGGGATGGTTGGCAGGGACCTGTTCAAAGTGCAGGTCTGTTGGCTCTGTGGCGAGGAAGTCTTCAAAAAGCACCCCATTGTGAATGGTGCCGAAATCTGGGTCAGAACCCTTGCAGGGAACTACGATTACTTTTTCTATGCTGGGGAGTTGCTTGATGATTTCGGAAATCCGCTCCAGAGAATCAAACTCTTTGCCATTGTAGCGGTAGCCATCAGCGGTAAACAAGACCCGGGGCTCAATCTGGCCAAAGCGGTCCAAGACTCCTTTGATGCCAAAATCAGGAGAACAAGAAGACCACACGGCGCCAATGCTGGTGGCAGCCAGCATGGCAATAACCGTTTCGATCATGTTCGGCATAAACCCGGCAATACGATCTCCCGGTTTCATACCCAAATCCCGCAATGACTGGGCCAATCCAGCCACTCGATGATACAACTCACCGTAGGTAATGCTCACGGTTGACCGACCTTCGCCTTTAAAGCTGAGGGCAATGCGATCGTCTCGGTATCGGAGCAGATTTTCCGCAAAATTGAGCCTGGCTCCCTCGAACCATCTGGCTCCTGGCATTTTCTTGATGTCATCTACCACCCGAAGGTAGGATTGGCTATGGATGACCTCGCTGTAGGCCCACAAGGTCTCCCAGAAAACAGGACTCTCTTCAATTGACCAACCGTAGAGTGCGCCGTAGTTGGTAAAATTCATGCGGTGCCGAGCGTTAACGTATTTCATAAAATGGTACATGTTGGTGCTCTTGACTCGTTCTTCAGCAGGCTGCCAGAGAAGTTTGCTCATCGTCCTCTACCTCGCTTCTACGTACAGCATTATCTATAACATATAGCAGAATCAAGTTGTCATTTACATAATCAATCTCCTATAAAGGTCGTTGACGATCTCCACTTTTCGGCATAAAAATGCTCGCACCCCAATACAATAGCTAACCCGGATTATGCATGAATCGGCTGCTCCGACCGTGGATATTGCCGTCCTTCCGGGCGTCCTCGGGCCTTGAACCCTGCGACGTACTATTCAAGTACGCCTCGGATTCAAGCCCCTGCGGTTGACAGGTGGGACAGCCATCTTCACGGTCTCACGACACAGATTCATGAATAATCCGGGTTAAGGAGATTGATGTATGAAAGTGATAGGATTGATAGGAGGCATGAGTTGGGAATCCACCGCAGAGTACTACAGGATAATAAATAAGACGGTTAAAGAGCGGCTGGGAGGGCTCCATTCAGCGAAAATTTTGCTCTACAGTGTTGATTTCAGTGAGATAGAGATACTGCAAAGAGAAGGTAGATGGCCGGAGGCAACAAAGTTTATGTGTGATGCTGCTCAGCGCATCGAGCGAGGCGGGGCTGACTGTGTCCTGATCTGCACGAACACCATGCACAAGATGGCCCCGGAAGTCCAGAGCACCGTCACCATTCCGCTTCTCCATATTGCTGACACCACCGCCATAGAGATCAAAAAGAGGGGAATCAAGCGAATCGCGCTCCTGGGGACCAAGTACACCATGGAAGAGGATTTCTACAAGGGGCGCCTGGTTGATGATTACGACCTCGATGTGTTTATTCCGCCGGAAGATGGCCGCACTATTGTGAATCGGGTAATCTATGAGGAACTCTGTCTGGGGAAGGTTGTAGAGGAGTCTAGAAACCAATTTCAACAAATCATCCATGATTTACACACACGTGGAGTTGAAGGTGTTATCCTGGGCTGTACAGAGATATCGCTTCTGATCAATCAGGAAGACTCCCCTCTCCCTCTCTTTGATACCACCGCCATCCATGCCCGAGCTGCAGTGAATTTTGCCTTGGAAGGACACGAATAACACTGCCAAATCTTGAGGGGAAAAAATATGAAGGTTGCACTTATAGGTACAGGCCTCATGGGTCGTCCAATGGGCAAAAGAGTTTTGGCTGCGGGCTATCATTTGACAGTGTTTAATAGGAGCCGCGACAAGGCGGAACGATTACGGTCTTCTGGTGCGGAGGTTGCTGCTACTACAGCTGAAGCCATTGGTTCAGCCGAGTGCGTACTATTGATGCTCACTGATGGGGTTGCGGTCCGGGAAGTGCTTTTCAACGAGAATCCAAAACCGGACTTGGGCCAGCGCACGGTGATTCAAATGGGTACGATCTCACCTACGGAGAGCATTGGTTTTCACAAAGAGGTGTTGGAGCGTGGTGGGGATTATTTTGAAGCACCTGTGCTCGGGAGTATTCCGGAAGCGAGTGCAGGGAGTTTGCTGGTGATGATGGGGGCGTCACATGTACAGTTTGAACGCTGGTCCACTTTTCTTCAATGTTTTGGCCCCGAGCCTCTCCTGGTTGGCGAGGTGGGAAAAGCTGCGGCTTTGAAACTTGCCCTGAACCAGCTCATCGCATCTCTGACCGCAGGCTTTGCCATGAGTTTGGGTTTTGTCCAGCGACAAGGGATCGAGATGAGCCTGTTCATGAAAATTGTGCGCCAGAGTGCCCTCTATGCGGCTACTTTTGATAAGAAGCTGGAGCGCATGCTCAATCGAGACTATGCCAATCCCAATTTTCCTACCAAACATCTGTTCAAGGATGTGGGACTGTTTCGTGATGAAGCAGAAGCGGTAAACCTCGAACTGAGAGCCATTGAGGGAATACGTGATCTGCTGGCACTGACACTTGACAAAGGATTCATTGATGATGATTATTCGGCTTTGTTTGAGGCAGTGAGTCCAGCGGACACTGGGCACTCAGCACTACCCAGAGAGGTCAGGAGCAAGAATCCAGGAGACGAAAGGCAAAGGGAATAAAGGGAATTTCAAGTTGTAAAATGACAAGGCGAATGTTCCTTGGAGATTTCGCCTTTTAAAATCAGCAATTCGCAATTACTTCCCCATGCCCCATGCTCGAATAAAGGAGGAGTTTAAATGACTGAGCCAAAAGCAAAAGTGTGTCACTATAGTGAAGTGGACGCCGAGGTCTTCGGGGACGAGGCCCCCGGTGTTACCATTCGCTGGGTCATTGATGAAGAGAGGGATGGAGCACCCATCTACGCTTTGCGTGTCATCGAAGTAGCTTCCGGTGGTCACACACCCGATCACACCCATCCATTTGAGCACGAAAACTTTATCATCGAGGGAAAAGGGCGGGTGCAGATCGATGGCAAATGGTTTGAGGTTGGGGTGGGCGACGTTGTTTTTGTACCCGCTGGCAGTCAACACACGTATGTCAACGCTGGTGACAAGCCCTTCAAGTTTCTTTGTGGTATTCCAGTCTCAAAATTGAGGCCAAAGAGTTGAAAAAATATGGCCGCGGCAATTAAATGGGTTAGATTTTTGCGGTATGGCTCTGAATCGGTTATACTACCATGTCGTTGATGGTAATGGTCATGTCAGGATGAAGTTGATTTGCGATACGTGATTTTGGGTAGGCGGTTATCTTTTGTGATCGTAAGCCATACAGGAACTGCAGAGGTAAACAGATGGAGCGTGTTAAAATAGGCGTTGTTGGACTTGGGAATTGTGCCAGTTCCTTGATTCAAGGAATCAATTACTATGGCAACAAGACTAGAGAAGATGCCATCGGCATCATGCATTGGGATATCGGCGGATACAGGCCTTACGACATCGAAGTGGTGGCGGCCTTTGACATCGACCACCGTAAAGTGGGCAAAGATGTAGCCGAGGCCATTTTCCAGCAACCAAACTGCACCACGGTTTTTTACGAAGATATGCCCAATACGGGTGTTACGGTGCAGATGGGCCGTATCTTGGACGGTTTTTCCGAGCATATGCAAAACTATGATGATAAGTACACCTTTGTTCCGGCCAATGAGCTTGAACCTGATCAGGATGAGGTTGTAAGGATTTTGCAGGAGTCTGGAACGGAGATTCTTGTGAACTATCTTCCCGTGGGCTCTGAGGAGGCCGCGCGTTTTTATGCTGAGTGTGCTCTGGAAGCGGGCGTGGGTTTTGTAAACAACATGCCTGTGTTTATTGCCAGTGACCCTTCCTGGGCCAAGCGATTCAAAGAGGGCAACCTTCCTATCATTGGAGATGATATCAAGTCTCAGCTGGGTGCTACCATCGTCCATCGCATACTGACCGATCTTTTTCAGAAACGGGGCGTAAGGCTGGAGCGTACCTACCAGCTCAACACCGGGGGTAATACTGATTTTCTGAACATGCTCAACCGTGGTCGGCTTCTTGCCAAGAAAAAGTCAAAGACAGAGGCGGTTCAATCGGTTACCGAAGAAAGGCTGGATGATGAGAATATCCACATCGGGCCCAGCGACTACGTGGCCTGGCAGAAGGATAATAAGGTTTGCTTTATCCGTATGGAGGGGAAACTTTTCGGTGACGTACCCATGAATGTGGAGTTGCGTCTATCGGTGGAAGATTCCCCTAATTCGGCTGGGGTTGCGATTGACGCCGTCCGCTGCTGCAAGCTGGCGCTGGACCGTGGTGAAGGTGGCGTTCTCTACGGGCCATCAGCCTATTTTATGAAGCACCCGCCGCGGCAGTACTCTGATGATGAGGCCTATCGGATGACCGAGGCTTTCATTCAGGGAACGTGGGTGAAAAAGTCTGATGAACAAGTTGATCTTCGCCGTCGGCAAAGACAGCAGGTGGTGGCCAAAGGGTAAGAGCACATCTCCTTCCAGGAAAAGATGTTGACCTGATTGAACTAGCTTACCGTTTTTTATCTCTCCCACAACTGGCAAGAACCGAGGTGAGTAACTGGGGAAAATCCGTGAAGATACCATCGACCCCGGCTCTCACAAGTCTCTGCATGGTCTTGCGATCATTGACGTTCCAAATGTGAACCCGGCAGCCCTGACGGTGTAGCAAGGCAATATCTGCGGGCCGAAAGGCGCTCAGGCGAGGATGATAGGCCTGGGCCCCAAGCTGGCGTAAGAGCGTTTCAGGGTGTGGATGAGGTTTGGAAACCAGGACCCCGGTGGCAATATGGGGGTGTGCTTTTCTGATGTGCGCTAGATAGGTCTGGTTGTAAGATGAAATCAGGACTGAGTCTACCATATCCAAGTCCTCCACCAGAGCTAAGACCTTTTTTGCGACCTGGTCGGGATCTGGATTTCCACGCAAGTCCTTGAGTTCAAGATTTACGCTCCAGCCATGCTCTCGGGTAAGGGAGAGCGCTTCTCCGAGGGTTGGCGCCTGTTGCCGCACATAACTTGCCAGGTCCGAATCCGCCACCATACCTGCGGCAATTTGACCAAAGGGATCCTGTTCTCTAAACCAAGAGCCAAAATCAAGAAGGCGGATCTCATCAAGTCTGAACTCATGGACCAGCCAAGGTTTCCTGCTGGGAAAAACCTCCCTGACGTTTGAAGTACGCTTGAGCGTGCTGTCGTGAATGACGATGAGTTCACCATCCGCGGTCATCTGGATGTCCAGTTCCCACATGTCAGCGCCAGCCTCTAAACCCTTACGAGCCGCAGCCAGGGTGTTTTCTGGAGCTAGGGAGCGTGCACCACGGTGAGCAATATTTAGGGGGCGATTTTGAATTTCAGGTAAGTCCATTGTCTTTCCAACCTTCCAGGCAGACCACACAGCACCCGGACTCCAGCAAATCTGCCTTCTCGGAACATGTGCAGGAGAAAGTTGACTCATTCTAGCGGAAAGAGTTTCGTTGCGCAGCCCTAAAATCTAGCCAGGATATTTCACGAATTGCCTGCTCCGACCGCGAAACTGGGAACCCGCTTGCGGGACTGAGCGGAGCGCAGCGAGCGCGAAAGATATGACCGTTCTTCCGGGCGTCCTCGGGTGTTCCTTCGACGTGGGAACTTGTCCTGAGCGTAGCGAAGGAGGACAAGCTCACCCTGCGACGTACTGTTCAAGTACGGAATGCAACCCCCTGCGGTTGCCCGGTGGCCCGCCCGCCTCGCCTTGCCCGCATGGCGGGCGTGGCGGCGGGGAGGCACACCCATCTCCACCGTCTGGCGACGACAATTCGTGAAATATCCTGGCTAGTTCTTCCTGAGAATGGGTGCAACGTTGGGGTAACCCCTAATGTTGCATACCCAAACCGGTAAGAATCGCTGCGCTGGCGTGATAGC
>WOR8_10002506_pt1 | contig 18127 bp, 14 predicted proteins | sample DeeMarSeWOR38_10_FD_19890 | JGI IMG/M metagenome (IMG submission 19890)
ATCTCAACCGCCAAAATGCCCAGATTGTAACCGTTGCGACATAACTGGCGATAAAACCGCTGGACCTTCATGATTCCGCGGGCCAGGTCCTGCCAATCAGATGCGCTGACCTGCTGAAACGCGGTTTTGTGCGGCAGAATGCCCCATATCTCATAGAATCCCTCGGGCGCAAACGCTGCCAGCCATTCCCATGCCCCCGTTGTTCCGATTCGACGGGAACCATCCGCAATCTCGTGGTCAAGATAACTGGCAAACAGATACTTGCCGCTGTGGCTGAAAAAATCATTGGCACGATGCAGCAGCACGCGCTGATAGTTGGATGGCAGTCGGTCGGCATTTACTTGTAAATGCGGATGGATTAAAGAACCTCCGGCTGAGGGCAGATGGTTCTGGGTGATGGCCATGTAGACCGCCTGTGGATCGTGCTGTATAATTTGGGCCAGATACTGGCTGCAGTTGCTAAAACTGTTTGCATACGACGCCGGCGCGGCTTTGCCGATTTCAACAAAATGTTCATTGTCGAATAGGCTGACAGCCGAATAGCTGCCGTACGGGAACAGATTGGGAAACAGAATTGAATCGCCCCGGGTCAGTCGCCCGGCAGACGATAGATCGGGATGCAACCGTGGCGTTTGGGCGTTTATCTGGGGCCGGCAAAACGGGCATGCATCTGTCTGATCTGCGTCCGGCGGCGGGGGGGGCAGCGACTCGGTTCCGGGTTCTTTTTCTTCAATGCGGCTGTAAGAGATGCGGCAGGTGCGCCCCGTAATGGGGTGAGTGCGGATTTCAATTCGGCGTTCGGTGATTTTGCCGGATGGATCGATGAACTGGGCGGAAACCGCCTGGCTTTCAAACACCAGTTTTGAGGGATCGACAGACGCCATGTTGCTCATCTTGGGGGCTACCGAAAACACCGCTCCTCGGGTATTATTGATGCATAAAACGGGTCTGCGGCTGCTATTTATTTTGGATTCAATGGGTGTGGATCATGTTTTGGGTACGCCGAAAACGGAAAATAAAACAACAAGCAGCAACCCCTGAGCGACGGCGCCGATGATCCAGCCGATGATACAGGCCCCGGCGGCGCGAGCCGTGCTTTCAAAGTTTAATGCCTCTTTAATGGCTATTGTTGCGGCAACCATCATCCAGATAGAAGACAGCAACAGAACCGCTATACCCAGACCCGGTATAATCCCCAGAACCTGGATCACTCCCGGGGCACAGGCAAATCCCATTGACCGGATGACCGCTTTGCGTTCGGCCCGTTGAGGTTCGGCTGACCCTCCACGAAGCATTCTCGTTGCGATGAAATAGCTGGAAAAAGCCCAGATATACCATCCGATCAGAGCACTGATCATCCCGATATTGGAGCCGACCGCTCCTGCCCGGCCGAAGCTTCCCCAGGCGGCCAGCATCGCGTAAAGCAAGACGGTGATCCAGGCCTGATTCAGCAGCCGCGGATCCGCCACGACTTCCTGGTAAAGCGACACATCGAGTCTGGCCGCCTGAAAAAATCGCTTGAAATACAGACGCATAGGCCTCCTTATCAATTAACAGACTCAAAATCATAAACCCGGTGAGCCCGGCCTAGAACCGGTTTGCAGGGTGGTCACGATTTTTTGCTGTTACCGGCTATCATGTTGCCATCCCCGTGTCAACAAAAGCTGCAGGATTTGCAATTGGATAAGCTGGGACATTTTGACGCCATGACCTGGATATTGAGTGAAATAGGGGGTAGCAGAGGGATCGGGGCGCTGAACTTACATAACGGCATTCATACGTTTCAGGTCTTCGCGTTTACCGATGACCACGATGACATCTCCAGCTTCAAGGGTTTCAGACGGCATGGGATTAAATATCATCTTTCCGGATATTTTTTTGATGGCCACAATGATGACGCCAAAGTCTTTTCTGAGATGGCTGTCAACGAGATTTTTACCGATCAGATTCGATTTTGGGCCGATTTTGGCTTCTTCCATCATCAGTCCCAGGTGACTGCCCATCATTGCGATATCGATGAAGTCAACCACAGTTGGCTTTTTGAGCATTTGGGCCATGCGTCGTGCCCCGATCATATATGGTGACACAACCCGGCTGGCACCGGCACGTAATAGTTTGTCTTCGTTTTTTTCTTCTGAAGCCCTGGCCAGCACAAAAATATCCGGCCGCAGGCTCTTGGCCGTCATGGTGATAAATACATTGTTCGCATCGGAATTGACAGCAGTGGCAATTCCCTTGGCTTTCATGATGCCGGCTGCCAGCAAGGCCTCCTCTGAAGTGGCATCCATCTCGATACAAAGGTAGCGTAGATTTTCGATGTCCTCTCTGGTTGCCGGATCCTGTTCGATGACGACAAAATCAATATTATCCGCAGCAAGCTCACTGCATATAATTCGTCCGATGCGGCCGAAGCCGCAGACGATGAAATGATTCTTCAAACCCGAAATCTGTTTTTGCACGATTCTTCTCCCCACTATTTTTGCCAGCTCGCCTTCGACAAAGGCGCGAACCAGCAAACCAATGGTGTAAGCCACAACTGTGATGCCTAAAATGATGATAACAATGGTAAGGGCACGTCCTGCCTGCGACAGAGGCACAATTTCGGCATAACCGACGGTGGAAATGGTAATGATGGTCATGTAAAAGGCTTCAAAAAGCGGCATGTGTTCAACCCAATAATAGCCGAAGGTGCCAAAGGCAACAGTGCCGATTAACATGGAAACGGAGTATCGTAAGCGAATATTATTTGATTGCATTGGTGTTAAGCGTACTGAATGGATATCAACCAGAAAAACAGGTTATCCTATTTATTATACGCCAATTTGATGTGGCTTTCAAATAGACTGAAAATACGCCGCTGCGGTCAAAAAATATTGTCAACGGCGAGGTTCTTTACTACTTGACATAGTTTTTGATTGCAATTCAAAATCGTGTCCGTTTACAATAATGACCGGCTGCCGTTTCCGTCGGTTGCCAGGGTGGGATGGTTTTGCAAGCCCTCAGCCGGCCGGCGGGCCACTTAAAACTGCAATTCTTCAGCACGGAATGGGTATGTTTAAAATCAGATTGCGCTGGAAATTTTTTATTATCCTGCTGGTGTTCAGTTTAACGCCCCTGATTGTGGTCACGGTCGTCAGCCAGCGGGGCACATTTCGTTTAGGTCAGACCATTTCGGAGGATGCCCGCAAGCGCCTGACCCAAATTGTCGGGATGGAATTACGGCAAACAGCCGATAATTCGGCCAGGGTTATCCAGCGGACGCAGGCGGCCATGGAGTTTTATTTACAGGTTCTGGCAGCTGAAGCCGAGCTGTCTTTCATGAAAATGCCTGTCGACCCCTTACCCGTTTATTTTGCCTCTGATTTTGAAGATCCCCGCACCGCACCCAAAGATTTATTGCCGTCATACAAATACCGGCTTAAAACCCATGATGGCCAGTTTCTGGATAATCCGGTCAGTTTCAATCATCCGGTGTTTATGCTGGCCTCAGGCGTTGAAGCGATAAACGTAACCGAGGATCTGGCCATCCTGAGTCGCATGACGCCCACTTTCAGAAAACTTTCCCACGAGTTTGGCAACGCCTTGCAATGGGCCCATATCTGTTTAAAAACGGGTGTGTGCGTTTCCTACCCGGGGCACAGCGGCGGCGCGGATGGTATTGATCCGCGCTGGCAGCCCTGGTTCCAAAATGCGAAAGATACGCCCACCTGGAGTCTGCCGGCCATCGATACCGATAGCGGCTTTCTGACCTTCACGGTGTCAAAACGCCTGTATCGACCCGACAGGTCTTTTTGGGGTGTGGCCGCCATCGATATTTTATTTGTTGAGGCTCTGAAAAAAAGTACGCTTTCCCCGCTATGGGCGACCGATGCGCGCTCTTTCATCGCCACCATCGCCGAAAACCCGAACACCCGCGAGCCGGATCTGCGAATACTGGCCCAAAAGGATTATCAAGAGGCAATGGGCGCCTGGACGCCGATCGTCGGAAGCAAATGGCTATCTTCGGCCGATAAAGTCGCTTTCAATTCTGTTTTAAAACAGCTGCAGGGCAGGCAGACAGGCTATGCGGCGCTTCCTTTCCAGAATGCCGAATTCATCTGGGCTTATGCCGCTATCGATGATCTGACCCGCTTTATCGTTATGGTGCCCAAGTCGACCATTTTGGCGCTGCCGGAAGAAACCCGCAAAACCTTCTTTACCTATTTAAAGGAACAGATCCTGTTTGCCGGCGCCGCTACGCTTTTAACGATTTTTTTCCTGGCGGCGGGCGCATTGATCGGGTCTTATATGATTACGCGATCATTGCTGCAAATGGCCACAGCCGCCAAAAAGCTGTCGGGAGGCGATTTTTCGGTTAAGCTGGGATTGCGCACCGGTGATGAACGCGATCTGGTCATTGAGGCCTTCAATCAGATGGGACCGAAACTGGCCGACCATCTGCGACTGAATCAATCTATGGATCTGGCCATGAAAGTCCAGCAAAAACTTCTGCCGGCGCGAAATCCCGAAATACCGGGATTGGATATTGCCGGCAAGAGCATATATTGCGATGAGACCGGAGGCGACTACTATGACTATTTGGAATATGACACGGATAAGGACGGTCAGGTCAGCGTTGTTTTAGGCGATGTCTCCGGGCATGGCATTTCCTCGGCGTTGTTGATGGCCACCGCCCGGGCATTTTTGCGCCAGCGAGTGTCGTTGCCGGGCACCCTCGGTCAGATCATTTCAGATGTCAATCGTCAACTGTTCAAAGATGTTGCGGAATACAACAACTTTATGACCCTGTTTTATCTGCGTATCAATGTTCGGCAGAAAACGCTGGAATGGGTTCGCGCCGGCCAGGATCCGGCTATTTTATATGATCCGGCGACGCGTTCCTTTGAAACCTTGGGCGGTGAGGGCATTGCCCTGGGGGTTGAAGATTCCTGGACGTACGCGGAAAATCAAAAAGACGATCTTCAGGCAGGACAGATTATCGTAATGGCAACCGATGGATTCTGGGAGTCTGAAAATGTCAGCGGTGAAATGTATGGAAAAGAAAAAATATATGATCTGATTCGCGCCCATTCAGAGCTGAGTGCCAAAGGGATCTTAAATATTTTTATCGATTCGCTGTATCGATTTGCCAGAGGCAAGAAATTCGAAGATGATGTGACGCTTGTGGTTGTCAAAATAAAATAACCGCAGAACCGTCGACATTGCTGTCGTATCATGCGGTGTTTGACATTTAACTGTTATTTAGAATCTTTGTGTTTCTTCGTTCGTATCGGACGCATCTTCCGGTGTTGGTGCAGTCTGCTCTTCTTCCGTTTTATCTTCTATTTTTTCTTCCGGTCGTTCCTCGCCGACCTTTGCCTGCAACTCGCGGTTTTCTCTTTTCAACTCCTTGATCTTTTTCCGCTGGCCGAACCTGGAATTAATGCCCACCAGCATTCCAATAAAAATACCGATGATAATGGCGCCGTAGACAACACCATAAAGCGGTAGTGGCATGCTGCTTAGTTTGAAATAATAATGTAGACGAATAGGCTCCAGGTTGTTGATGCCGAACGTCACCAGGCCCACCAGAACAATCAACAACAGTATCGCTTTAACATAGCTGCCCATATTCGATCTCCTTCGCTAAGATTCTGCCGGATCTTCGTGTGCCATTTATTTCACAGTGACTTTATTCGTTTCGCTGCCTGTTTGTCAAGTATTTCATATACATCCCGATTTTCAGAGGTTAAACCTGATGTAGGTCTTGTGTCTTTCAGCGCCTGCCCGACCGGCCGCCAAGCCGGCGTTGAGTCAACAACCACCCGCATAGCGGGTGGCTTGGATTTTACCGCCAAAGGCGGTAAAAGACAGGGGCACTTAGTGCCCCGAGCGTTGCGGGTGAAACCGGGTGCAAAGCACCCGGTTTGGGAAACCTAATCAGACGATTCGGTATCATCCTCGGTGGTTTTTTCGCTCTGTCCGCCCAATTCTTCCAGGGTTTTGGCAGCTGCAATGGTTTTGGCGGCGGCCTTGGCGGAGCGGCGGGCCATTTTGGCGGCCTGCTTTGAAGCCGATTTGATGCCGGCCTCGAGCGCTGCTGTGGTGGCGGTGTCAGCTGCATTGGTTTGAATGTGTCGTCGCAGTTTTTCTTTGGCATCCGCCAGGGCTGCAGCCGCTGCTTTCGAATCTTTTTTAGCCTCTTTGGCCCGTTTTTCAGCATCGGAAAATGCATCTGCGGCTGTTGCAATTTCAGCCGCCTTGCCTTCTTCCGGTTCAGCCTCGAGCTCGATATCCCCGGCGGCCAGCACCAGGGCCGTCAGGGGCAGATCGCCCAGCAGTTGCTCGACCGGCTGGCCAAATGGGTCCACGGGCCGATTGCCCTTCAGGCGGAACGGCAAAAAGACCAGTGAAGTCCCTTGTGAATAACCGATAACATTGCTGGCTTTGGCGTTAAACACCATTTCCGGTTCGGCCTCGATGCGGAAGTTTTCGAGCTTCTGGCGGAAAACCGCCGTGGCATCTTCGGTCGGATAATCAAAGCCGGGCGCCAGCACCCGGATGCGGGCCCCTTGCCATTGCTGATGGCGCGTTGTCAGATAGGCCAGCAGCAGCATCAAATGGCTGCTGGCATCATCCCACCACCAGACATCGATACGGCGTTGCGACGCCGGGATTTTTTCCAGGCGTTGCCAGCTTTCATCATTTGATTTTAAAACAATGATATTGCAGCCCAGGCGAAATGCGGTTTTAATGCGGCGGCCGTACAGGATATCGCGGATGCCTCGCTGGGTGGTGGGTTCATGCTCAAACCAGTTGAGCAACACCGTATTTACTTTTAATGGTCCGATGCCGTATGCCTGTACCAAAGTGTGAATTCCCTGAATCATTTTAGGCACCACCACAACAAGGGGAAATGCCTCTGATTCGCTTGCGGCGATGTCTTTGCGGAGCTCTTTTTCGGCCTCTTCCTGCAGCTTGAGCATTTTAACGCCTTCACCCTCCAGGATGCGAACCACCGTGGCGAATCCGGTATCGGCCTCGAGCCATTCCACAAATTGCAGCAGACGCTTACGGCGATCGGCATCGTCGGAGAATACCAGCATCTGAGGGCGCCAATCGCGGGGGTGCTCGGGTTCCTGCGCGGCTGCTAAAAGATTGGCCCGAACGCGCTGAAGATGATACGAACGCCGGCTGTCGGCCCAGCGCGCGGGCCCGCTGGTGCGCTTCAGGTACTGGAAAATGCCGAATAAAATGGCTGCGGCCACCACCCCGGCTTTCCAGTCAATGGCCAGCATCACCAGCAGACAGGCCAGCGCACCGGCCAGGCTCAGGCGCTGATCGTACCAGCGGAAACGGGGGCGAAATGACGGGCTGCCGGCGCGGGCCTCGAAAAAGGTGGCATAATTTAAAAGCCCGTAGGATATTAAAAAAAACATCGAGACCACCGGAGCAATAAGGTTTAATTTCCCCAAGCCGACAGTGGCAAAGGCAATGCCTGCAGACAGGTAAACCCCTCTGCGGGGGTTATTGGCCGGACCAACCCCCCGGGCAAACGGCAGTAAAAACGGAAAGATGCGATCAGATGACAGGGACTGCAAAATGCGCGGCGCGCCTAAAAAAGACGCCATGGCCGATGACAGGGTGGCGGCAATCACGCCGGCGCCAATCAAGAATGCAGCGGCGGACACCTGTTTCATGGCATCATATTCGTTCATCAGGGTGCTGCCGGGCAGCGTGGCGGCAAAAATGATTGCCGCCAGAAAGTAGACCACAATCGAAACGCCCACAGCCATAAAGGTCCCCCGGGGGAGACTTTTGCCGGCATCTTTTAAATCGCCGGACATACTGACCCCCTGGGTGAATCCCGTAACGGCCGGAAAAAAGATGGCAAATATGACCCAGAAGCTCACCCCCCCCGCCGGTGCAGACCAGTTCCGGGCCAAAAGGGCGCTGTTCCATTTTGTGATGCCGCCGATGAAAAATGATAACAGGGCGGCGATTAAAATCGCCATAACAATGTACTGAAAACGCGTGGCCCAGTCGGCGCCCAGCCAGGCAAAAATAAACAAAAAAGCCACTGCAGCGGCGGCAACGAGCTGGGTGGCATAACCGGCCTGCAACGACAGAACCCGGGCCAGAACTTCACCAAAACCGATACAGTAAAATCCGATCGAAACCGACTGAGCCAGAAACAGAACGATGCCGATGGCGCCGCCAAATTCCAGCCCCAGCGTACGAGAGATCAGATAATAATCCCCGCCGCCTTTGACTTTCAGATTGGTGGCAATGGCCGACAGCGAAAAGGTGGTCAGTACAGAGATACCGTTGGCCAGCGCCAGTATGATCAAGGCCCGGCCCAGTCCCGCATGACCGACCACAAATCCCAGGCGTAGAAAAAGGATGATACCCAGAATGGTCAAAATGCTGGGTGTAAAAACGCCGGCAAAGGTTCCCAGCGCTCCACCATGGTTGACCGGCTTGGGCTGCTCGTTACTTTTTTTTTGCATTCTCTGATTCTACCTATCTTCTGATACTTCGCATTTTGCTATGTGAAAGGCGAGATGTAAAGAGAATTTCACCGCCGACCCGCCCGCTTCGCCTGAGCGGCTTGCGATGGCGGGGGTGGCAAAGGGCGCAGAGAAATTGTTTTTTTCCCTGAAAACAACATCATAAAAAAAGCAGCGTTTAAAGGACAAATTCTTAAAACCGATATGTGGGAAAGATGATAATTTTAGCTTTTCGGCGTCTCAGCGAAAAGCTAAAAAATAATAATCACTGCGTACTTTGCGTCTTTGCGGTGAGCTATACCATATCAGGTATATCGAAACTGTCGAGATGTTTCGCATCAAAGTTCTTCGGGAGTAAAGGCCACCACGTCATCTATCTGTTTTGCATCGGCGAAAAGCATGACCAGGCGATCGATCCCCATGGCATTGCCGGCTGCTGCCGGCAGATCTTGCAGGGCTGCAAGGAAACGTTCGGGCATCGGATATACGGGTTTGCCGGTCTTGCGCCGCAGAGCGCGTTCGTGTTCAAAACGGGCTCTTTGCTCCACCGGATCGGTCAGTTCGCTAAAAGCGTTGCATATTTCAACGCCGGCGATATACAGCTCAAAACGCTCCGCGTAGCGCGGATGTTCGGGTTTTAATTTTGCCAGCGCAGCGCGGCTGGCCGGGTAGTCAACCAGAAAAACCGGTTGGCTGCGGCCCAAGCGGGGTTCAATCTGGACGGCCATGATCTCGTCAAACCGGTCCTTTTGCACCGCCGCTGCCAGCGGGCTGGATGCGAATTTTTCAAAAGCGTCTTTGACCGGTATACGGGGCCAGGGTGGGGCCAGTTTGATGCGACGTCCCTGATAGGCCAGGATGTCGCTTGACCCCATCCGGCGGGCGACACTCATGATGAGCGCTTCACATTCATCCATCAGGTCCTGATACGTGCTGCCGGTCCGATACCATTCCAGCAGCGTTATTTCCGGCAGGTGCCGATGGCCCCTTTCCGCCTGACGGAAGCATTTGCAAATTTGAAATATCCGCGGAAAACCCGCCGCCAGCAGCCGCTTCATGCAAAGCTCCGGCGAAGTTTGCAAAAACCAGTCGCCGGACGCAACCGCATCGATGTGAGCTTCGGGTGCCGGTGCCGGGATACGGATGGGGGTTTCGACTTCAAGGTAATCGCTTTCGTGAAAGAAGCGGCGTACGGCCTGGATGATCCGTGCCCTCAGCAAGAAATTTTTTTTAAGCGTTTGTTGTCGATATGGTTTCATAGGCGGATCGAGGTCGATTTAAAATTTGCCTGCCGCCAAATGGATATCCCATTTTAGAAGTTTATTCCAGCTTGAATATTGCCGGCCATAAATGCTATACAATTTTTTCATCAGACGGGAGGCGCAATTGAAGAAACGGCTGATTTTGATCGCTTTTTTGGTGCTGCTTCTGGGGGTCGGTGGTCTGGTCTACTGGGGCCAGCGCCAGGAGCGTTTGAGTGAACTTTATTATTCCGGCACCATTGAGGCCACCCAGGCCGATCTTGCTTTCCAGGTCAGCGGCCGGGTGCAGGCGGTTTTTTTTGACGAGGGACAAGCCGTTGCCAAAAATCAGGTGCTCGCGGTACTCGATCAGCAAGAATTCGAAGCGCGACGTGCTCAGGCCCGTTCGGACCGGATGCGATTCCAGGAAAACCTGAAACAGCTCGAAACCCTTCTGGAGCTCAACCGCAAAATACTGCCGGCCGAAGTTGAAAGAGTTGAGGCCTCGGTAAAGGCGCTCCAATCGCAGCTGGCCGAGCTCGAAGCCGGCTATCGCGTGCAGGAGGTGGAACAGGCCCGCTATGCTTATGAACAGGCGCAATTTGCCCTGGAAGAGGCGCGCAGGGACAAGACCCGCTATGACAGGCTTTTTGAAAGGAGGATCATCTCCGAAAATGATAAAGAGACCACCGATTTGAAATATGAAACGGCCCTTAAGGAATATGAGCGAGCCCAAAAAGCCTATGAGCTTCGCAAAGAAGGCTATCGCAAGGAATCCATCGAAACAGCACGCTCCAAGCTGGTGGAAGGACAGGCCACCCTCAAGCAGGCCAGGGAGAATCTGAAAAAAATCGATGCCATTGAAAGTGAGGTGGAAGCTGCCAAAGCCCAGGTTCAGGCGGCCAAAGCCGCTTTTGAATTGACCGAGATACAGCTGAAATATACGGAATTGACGGCTCCGTTTAAAGGCATTCTTGTCAGTCGCAATGTGGAGCCCGGTGAAGTCGTCTCTCCCGGGCAGGAAGTTCTTTCTTTATCTGATTTGTCTCAGGTCGATTTGAAGATTTTTGTGGCTGAGACTGAAATCGGTAAGGTTCGTCCCGGCCAGCCGGTCGACGTAAAAATCGATACGTTTCCAGGCAAAATCTATCACGGTATGGTCTCGTTTATTTCTCCCGAAGGCGAGTTTACCCCCAAGATTATCCAAACGCACAAGGAGCGGGTAAAGCTGGTCTATCTGGTCAAAATTAAAATCCCCAATCCGAACATCGAACTCAAGCCGGGTATGCCCGCCGATGCCTGGCTCAAATAATCGGCCGGCAGGAGGTCGGTCTGACACGGGTGCTAAATTGTCTCTGATCGAGGTAAAAAAGGTATCCAAAAAAATCGGCTCCATTACGGCGGTGGCCGATGTGGCATTTGAGATTCAAGCGAACCGGATCTGCGGGCTGGTGGGATCCGACGGCGCCGGCAAGACGACTTTGCTTAGAATGATCGCCACCATGGTTCCTCCGACCAGCGGACATATTTTAGTGGATGGTTTGGATGTCGTCTCCCAAAGATCAAGGGTTAAGAAAGTTTGCGGCTATATGCCACAACGCTTCGGCCTGTATCAGGATCTGACCGTTGTCGAAAATCTTGATTTTTTTATGGACATTTACAGCATCACCGGCAGTGAGCGCACCAGGCGTAGAGAATATTACCTTGGCTTTTCGAATTTGCTGCCGTTTTTGGATCGTAAGGCCGGCGATCTGTCGGGCGGCATGAAACAAAAACTGGGATTGGCCTGTGTGCTGGTGCACCAGCCCAAGGTTCTCATTCTGGATGAACCGACCAACGGGGTGGATCCGGTATCGCGCCGGGAATTCTGGGATATTTTAGCTGAGATGAAGCGAAACGGAATGACCATTCTTGTTTCCACCGCCTACCTGGATGAAGGTGAAAAATGCGATCAGCTGATGCTGATGCACAACGGGTATTTACTGGAATTTGCAAGGCCTGAAGACATTCAGGCTGATTTTACCGATCTTGAAGAAGCCATGATCCACCGGATCCAGACCGCGGATCAGGCACTCGCTGAGGACCAATTTGGATTCTGAAGCGGTAAATGTGATCGACCTGGAAAAACGATTCGGCCAATTTGTGGCCGTTGATCGAATTACTTTTTCCGTGCGCACCGGTGAAATCTTCGGATTACTGGGACCGAACGGGGCCGGCAAATCCACCACCATCCGCATGCTATGCGGCATCATCTTTCCCAGCGCAGGCCAGGGGCATGTGGCCGGATATGATATCTTCACACAGGCCGAAGCCATCAAACACACCATCGGATACATGTCCCAGAAGTTTTCTTTATACCTGGATATGACACCGTTTGAAAACATCCGGTTTTATCTGGGTATCTACGATGTTCCGCTGCATCTCTGGAAAGAACGGACGGAAGAAATATTAAAGATCACCCGTCTGGTCGATGCAAGAGATCGACTGACCCGGGAGCTGCCGCCGGGATGGCGCCAGCGCCTGGCCCTGGGCTGCGCGCTGCTTCATCGGCCCAGGATCTTGTTTCTGGATGAACCCACCTCCGGCGTGGATCCGATTACGCGGCGACATTTTTGGGAATTCATTAAAAAGCTCACTGCCGAGGGCGTCACCGTGTTTGTGACCACCCATTATATGGATGAGGCCGAACACTGTAATCGGGTGGTTATGATCAACGCGGGCAAAATTGTTGCCAGCGGCACGCCGGGCGACATCATCCGTGATACCTGTCCAGATCGGCCGCAGGCGGATTTAAACGATGCCTTTGTCAAGTTGATGGCCCGGGGTGCGCCATGAACCTGAAGAACGTACAGGCCATCGCGCGCAAGGAGTATTACCACCTTATCCGGGATTTCCGCAGTCTCTATCTGGCGTTTTTTATCCCCCTGCTGTTAATTCTGCTCTTCGGATACGCCCTCAGTCTTGATGTGGACGATATCCGGACCGTCGTCGTTGATCATGATCAAACCCCGCAGAGTCGTGATTTTATCCGTCAGCTGGACGCGTCGGTTTATTTTCTGGTCATCGGGTATCTGGCCGATACAACCGCGGTGGCGCATGCCATTGACCAGAACCGGGCGATTCTCGGGATCGTAATTCCGCCCGGCTGGAGCGCGGATCTAAAGGCCGACCGGAAAAGCCCGCTGCAGGTGATTATTGACGGCAGTGACCCCAATTTTGCCGGCAGCACCCGGGCGTTTATCAGCGCTTTTATCTCACAGGCCAATCAGAAAGCACTGCTTCAATTTCTCAACCGTCAGGGCCTGCAAAACATTGAGACGCCCGTGGAAGGCCGCATCCGGGTCTGGTTCAATGAGGATCTGGAAAGCCGCAATTTCATTGTTCCGGGCATCATCGCGCTGATCATTATGATTGTTGGCGCCCTGCTGACATCTCTGGTCATTGCGCGCGAATATGAAAATGGGACCATGGAAACCATCCGGTCGCTGCCTGTGCAGGCGACCGAATTTTTGCTGGGCAAGGCCGTTCCCTATTTCTTAATTGCCCTGGTGGACGTGCTGGTGGCGATTTTAATGGGGCAAGTCTTGTTCGGAGTGGTCATGAAATCCAGCTTCTGGCTGATGATTGTGGCCTCCTGTGTCTATCTGGGGGTAGCCCTGTGTGTCGGGCTGTTGATTTCGGCCCTGACCAAATCCCAATTGGTCGCCAACCAGATGGCAATTCTGGTGACCTATCTGCCCTCTCTTTTGCTTTCCAACTTTGTTTTTCCAAAGGAAAACATGCCCGCGGTTTTAAAAATGATCACCTATGTCATTCCGGCTACATATTACATCGACATCCTGAACGGACTCTATTTGCGGAATCTATCGCTGACCTACCTATGGCCCAGCTTCCTGGTTTTATTGCTGATGTTTTTCTTGCTCAGCCTGCTGAACGTCGCCATCCTAAAAAAGGAGGGTTTATGATATGAGCCGACTGAGAATCCGTGAACTGGTCAGAAAAGAGTTCATTCAGCTCTTCCGGGACAGGAAAAACAGGCCGCTGCTGGTCATCGCCCCTTTGGTGCAGCTGATTGTTTTCGGCTACGTGGTGACCACCGATGTCAGAGACATCCGGGTGGGGGTCCTCGATCAATCCCGCACGCAGGAAAGCCGCCGGCTGATCGATGCCTTCGATGCCAACCGGACTTTTCGCCTGATCCATTATCTGAATCGTTCCGCAGATCTCGACCGCCTGTTGCTCGAACGCAAGATCGACCTGGGTGTCATCATTCCGCCGGATATCAGTCCGAAAATTCACAAAAGAGAGACGGCTGAAATCCAGATTCTGGCCGATGGCAGCATGAGCAACATGGCTTCGATCAGGATTTCCTATACGATGGTATTGCTGGAACAGTTCAATGCCGGGCTTTTGCGGGAACTCTATCGCAAGCGAATCGATTACGGAGAAATCGACGGTCGCATCCGCACCTGGTACAATCCGAATCTGGACAGCCAGTATTTTTATGTGCCGGGTATCGTCGCATTTCTGGTCATGTTGCTCTCTTTGCTGTTTACTTCCATGGCGATTGTACGCGAAAAAGAGTCCGGGACCATGGAGCAGCTGATTGTGACGCCCTTAAGACCTTTTGAGCTAATCCTGGGTAAAACCATACCCTTTATCATAATCTCCCAGGGGCAAATGGTGCTGGTGATCGTCTTTGCCATTTTATGGTTCAAAATCCCGATGGTCGGCAGTGCCTTTTTGTTGCTGGCTGCCACATTTATCTTTCTGATCAGCACGCTGGGTATCGGTCTGTTCATCTCAACGGTCTCTAAAACGCAGCAACAGGCCATGATGACAAATTTCTTTTTCATTCTGCCCTTTTTTATGTTAAGCGGTTTTGTGTTTCCGATTGCCAATATGCCGACGCTGGTGCAATGGTTCACATATTTAAATCCGTTGCAGTATTTTTTGGTGATTGTGCGGGGGATTTTTCTGAAGGGAACCGGGCTTGACACCCTGTGGCCCCAGTTTTTAGGCCTGGCGATTTTAGGTTTGCTGGTCTTTCCGGCAGCGGTGAATCGCTTTCGGAAGCGCCTGGATTAGGTTGACCGTTCCAACGCTTTGCAGGAGAAACCATGGGAAAACATCTGGTGCTGGTCGGCGGCGGCCATGCGCATATGACCGTCATGCTGAATCTGCGGAATTATATCGATCGCGGTCATCAGGTGACGCTAATCGGCCCGTCCGCCTATCATTATTATTCCGGGATGGGGCCCGGGCTGCTGGGCGGCACGTACCGCCCGCAGGAGGTGCGCTTTCACGTTAAACAGATGGTCGAAGATCGCGGCGCAGTGTTTGTTCAGGATACCGTTGTTCGCATCGACGCGGACCGAAAGCTTTTGAGGCTTAAGTCCGGCCATGATGTCCACTATGATGTGGTCTCCTGCAACACCGGCAGCGGCGTGCCCACAGATGAAGATCGGGTTTCCGGAAATAACATCTTTACCGTCAAGCCGATCGAAAACCTGATCAAAGTGCGGCAGATTGTTCTGGCCGGTATGGGCAGTCGCACCCCAAAGCTGATTGTGGTGGGCGGCGGTGCCGCCGCTCTGGAGCTGACCGGCAATCTCTGGCGACTGATACAGCAAGCCGGGACAGCGGCTGCCATAACCGTCTGCGGCGGCCGCAACTTTTTAGCCTCCATGCCGGTCAAAGCCCAGCGCTATGCCAGACAATCCTTGGCAGCACGCAATATCGATATCATTGAAGGCCTCAATGTCAATCGCCTCAAGGATGGTGTTGCCATCCTGGAAGACCAGCGCGAAGTAAACTTTGATCTGGCACTTCTGGCATGGGGAATCGAACCCTCACATCTTTTCAGGGAATCCGGATTGCCGACCGGAAGCGATGGCGGCCTGCTGGTCAATTCTTTTCTGCAAAGTGTGGCCTATCCGGACATATTCGGGGGCGGCGATTGCATCAGTTTTGAGCCACAACCGCTGGATAAGGTGGGGGTATACGCCGTACGGCAAAATCCGGTGCTGTATGCGAATTTGCTGGCCGCATGTGAAGGTAGAGATCTGGAAGCCTTTGAGCCGCAGGATTCCTATCTTTTGATTTATAATCTGGGCAACAAAACCGGAATTTTTTACCGCGGAAACTGGGTCTGGAAAGGCCGGTTGATATTTTTGCTTAAAGACACTATCGATCGGAAGTTCATGCGTAAATTCCAGGTTTCAGGCGAGACATCTGAAAAGGACGGTTAATCCTTTCAAGCGAACTCAGAACTGCCGATAAATCTGACCTTAGGATCCTTATCTTAGTATAGATGCTGGGGCATATGTAATCATCAAAAGGCAGTCAAGATCTTTTGAAATATTCAATTTCTAAATTCGCTCGAAGCTCTTGACATGCGCTGATAGTTGGTATATATCTTGATATATATTAAATAAGTTCGGGAGGTGCATCATGCAAACTGCGAAAATATTCATTAACGGCCGAAGCCAGGCGGTAAGGCTGCCCAAAGAGTTCCGGTTTTCCGGAAAGGATGTTTTTATAAAAAAAATTGGCAAGATGGTTGTCCTTTTGCCTAAAGATGATCCCTGGTCCTCGTTGGTCAATAGCCTTGAGCAATTTAGCGATGATTTCATGGATACAAGAGACCAACCCAGTCAGGAACCCCGGGAAAGCCTTTAATGAATTACATGCTGGACACGAATATTTGCATTTATATCATCAAGCGTAAACCACAAGCAGTATTAGAACGCTTTCTGCGGACCAAGATATCTCAAATCGGCATTTCGTCAATTACGCTGAGTGAGCTACTTTATGGTGTTTATAAGAGCTCAAGGCCGGAACGAAATCAAATAGCATTGACACAGTTTATAGCGCCCCTGGAGATACTACCCTATGATGACCAGGCGGCCCAGTATTATGGTGACCTTAGAGCCCATTTGGAGAAAAAGGGTACTCCCATTGGTTCCCTTGATACGCTAATTGCCGCTCATGCGCTTGCGGTGCCGTGTACTCTCGTTACCAACAACGAAAAAGAATTCAACCGCGTGCCGAATTTAAAAGTAGCTAATTGGCTGAAATAGAACTCCCCGTCCTTTGATCACCTCAAGAGCCAGCAGGTTATCAGCCAACCTCAGAACCTCTTATGATTCTGGCTTAGATTTGCGGAAATAAAATGAGATTCTACTACGCTATATTCTACGAATGGATGCTGCAGGCAGATAGCCGGAATCCATCATTCACCGAAAGTGTGTATTTCGCAATACCTAATACACACTCAGGACGACAGCCCAGGAAATAATCGAAATACTATTTATTGTGTTTTGATAGCCGTTTTGTGAAGTCGATACTCACACCTGTTTAAGACAGCTTCTCAAGCAGCGCTTTAGCATCCTTCAGATCTGCCGTATCAAACCCTTCTGTGAACCACCCATAGATCTCTGATAGTAGGCGTCTGGCTTCTTCTTCCCTGCCCTGTGCCTGCCATAAACGGCACAGCCTCATCGCTACTTGCAGTTCCGGCAACTTTGCACTTTGCTCGCGTGCAATTGCCTGGGCCTTCAGAAAACAGTTTTCAGCCTGCTGCATATCCATGTCTTTTTGCGCCAGCATCAGTTCTCCTTTTAGCAGGTGCAATCTTGGTTCATTCTCTCGCTCTCCGAGTTGATCCACTTTTTTCAATGCCTTATTGATTTCCATTAGGCCTTTCTCAATTAATCCTACTTTTTTGCACCCTTCAGCGATAAGTCCCCGATAAAACGGATGGGCGAGTTCAATTCCGATTGCCTGCCAATCGTTCAATCCTTGACGTATCTGCTCAATTTTCGACTCTCCTCCTCCGCTTTCGACAAGAGCCCAGCCCTGAAAAACCGCTCCGGCGGACATCCATTGGGCGAATCCCTGCTCAGTTGAAAAGTTCAGCAAAGCCTTTGCGTACTCTTGAGTTTTTCGAGTTTCGCGGAGAAAACAATGGAGTCGGCATGCAACGACTAAAAAAAGGGCCGTGCTGGGGGGATGAGAAAGTGCGTCGCTTAGAAGTTCCATTTCACGGAGTGCTTTTAAGGCCAGGCTTGGATAGCCGAGACGCCACAGCGACCAAACCCTGTATGTGTAACAGACCATTCTTATATCCTGGGCATAGCGGAAATCGCGAGCGTCCTGCCCACAGCTGTCGAAAAGGGCCAGTCCTTGCTCCATATGCTGTCGAGAGACAAAAAACTTTCCTACCCAGTATGAAGCGCTTCCCATAACAGTGTGGGCCATCATTGAAATAGAAGCGTCATTCTGCTCCCGAGTCAGGGAGTAAAGCTGTTCCCCTATCTCGTGAGTGGTTTGATACTCCGCTCTGAATAAATAGTAATGTCTTCCCAGAGCATACAACAATGGCGCAATCTGAGG
>WOR8_10002507_pt1 | contig 18125 bp, 17 predicted proteins | sample DeeMarSeWOR38_10_FD_19890 | JGI IMG/M metagenome (IMG submission 19890)
CACATGGTTATAGCACCCGCCGAGAAAAATCGACGGGGGTTCGTAAAGAGGTCACCGTGACCTACCTGCAGCGCCTCGAGATAAGGCTCCTCGGAAAGGCTTTCCGGGGTTACAGGGTGAGGGACGGCTGGAGACAGCCATTACCATTCTACGCATTCAGGTGCCCCGTCCACGGCTACGTCGAGGACTATCCTCACGGGTACGCCGAGAGGCTGGACTGCCCCTTGTGCTCGCGAGAGGAGCTGGCTAGCATAAGGTTGACGGAGGATGAGTCGACACTAGCCGAAATGGAAGCAGTGCCGATTAGAGCCTACTGAACCTGAGTTTCCTTAACATGCTGAAGGCACTCAGGTTTCTAGCTCATCTTGAGCATGCGCCTGATTGGGGCTTTCGCCTTCTCGGCGATCTCAGGGGGCACCTTCACCACTGGCTCCTCGTCGAGCAGCGCCTGATAGGTGTTCTCCAGGGTTACCTGCTTCATCGCTGAGCACTCGTTGTGCTCAAGGGCGGGGAGGAAAGTCTTCCCCGGGATCTCCCTCCTCAGGCGGTCCACCAGCCCCACCTCGGTCCCGAGGATGAAGGTCTTTGCATCGGACTCCATGCATCGCTTGTACATGCCCCCTGTCGAGAGGACGTGGTCCGCCCTTATCTGGAACTCGGGCTCGCACTCGGGGTGCACCAGGAGCTCCGCCTCCGGGTACCTCTCCTTCAGCTTCATCGCCTCGGCGCCGTCGCCGAAGAACCGGTGGACGTTGCAGTAGCCGTCCGCGGGCACAGGGATGAGGGTCTTCCCGGGGTTCCTCTGGGCGGCGTACCAGACGAGGTTCTTGTCCGGCCCGAAGAGGATGGTGTCCGCGTCGAGCTTTGCTATGATCTCCGCGGCGTTGCTGGATGTGCAGGTGACATCGGCCTCTGCCTTCGCCTCGGCGTAGGTGTTCACGTATAGGACCACCGGAACGTCCGGATGGTTTTCCTTGGCAGTCCTCAGCACGCTCACGGGGAGCATGGCCGCCATGGGGCACCTGGCCCTCGCGGAGGGGATGATGATCTTCTTGTCCTGGTTGAGGATGGACGCGGTCTCCGCCATGAAGTCGACTCCGCAGAAGACGATGAGGTCCACGTCACCTGCCTCCTGGGCCTTCCTGCTGAGCTGCAGGGAGTCCCCGACGAAGTCCCCTATCTCCTGTATCTCGGGGATCTGGTAGTTGTGGACGATGAGGAGGGCGTTCTTCTCCTCCTTCAGCTCCACGATCTTCCTCTGGAGTTCCGATGTGTCCAACGCTATTCCTTCTTCACCATCTCGATCTCGAGCTTGACGTCGAGGGCCCTCGCGGAGTGGGTGAGGCTACCCATGGAGATTATGTCCACCCCCGAGGCCGCGTACTCCCCGACGTTCTCCGGAGTGATGCCCCCACTCGCCTCATAAACCCTTCCCTCCCTGAGGCCCAGCTCGGAGAGGCGTTCAAGGCATCTCCGGATCTCCCCTGGGGGCATGTTGTCGAACATGATGATGTCCGCCCCCGCCTCCGCGGCCTCCACGGCCCCCTCCAGGCTCTCTATCTCGATCTCAATCTTCTTGGTGAAGCTCACGGCGTCCCTCGCCGCCTTCACGGCCGCCGTGATCGAGGGCAGCAGGGCGAGGTGGTTGTCCTTTATCAGGACGCAGTCGTCGAGCCTGAACCGGTGGGTGTCTCCCCCGCCCAGGGCGACGGCCTTCTTGTCCAGCTCACCGAATCCGGGCAGCGTCTTCCTGGTGGCGGCGACCTTTGTGCTCGGATTCACCTTTGAGACCTCTGCGGACTTCTTTGAGACGATGGTGGCTATCCCTGCCATCCGTCCCAGGATGTTCAGGGCTGTCCTCTCCCCGGCGAGGAGGGCCTTCGCGGGTCCACTGATCTCCATGAGCGTCTGATTCTTCGAGACGCTGCTCCCGTCCTCCACGACGGCGTTGACCGTGCAGCCCAGGCTCCTGAATATGGTCGCCACCTCATCCAGCCCTGCCGCCACCCCGTCCTCCCTGAAGTAGAGGCGGCCCTTCGCATTCTGGTCGTCGGCAATGAGGGCCTCAGAAGTGATGTCCCCCCATCCTATGTCGTCCTTGAGGAAACCCCTGAGCCTCTCCTCCACCAAAAATTTCGCCCCCATTCCCCACCGCTCCTTCAAGAGTTTTACCATCAACACCATATAGGTCCTTTTATTTCTTCTGAAAGCCGGGGAGCCGGCAAGCCTTTTAACGTGCTTGGGCTAGGTTCGGACGGTGTAAAGCTTGGATTACAGGAAGTACATTCTGGAGCTGGGGACCGGCGTTGACCTCCACGGGGAGGACGAGACCAAGGCCGCGCAGAGGGCGGTGAAGGACGCCATCAGCCACAGCAGCATGGTGGGACTGGGGCAGCTCTTCAAGATCGGTAGCTTCAAGGAGATGTCGGACGCCCTCATGGTGGACGTCACCGTCGCCACCCCCAACCCGAAGAAGATAGACGGCGACGCGGTTCTGGGCATCCTGCCTGAGGGGAACAGGCGTATAAACGTCGTCAAGGGAGGGATGAGGTGGCCGGTGGAGTCCACGTCCGAGGAGGCCAAATCACATGGGATCGTGATGGTGAACGCCGTCATAATGGTGCTCGTGGACGCCGACAAGCTGGAGAGGAAGTAGGCCTCTCTATCTCTTTATGATGGTCTCGAAGTAGTCTACGATCCTAGCGTGAATCGGGATCCCGGTAGCCTCGATGAGGCCTGTGTACCCCGGGAAGCAGTTCGCCTCCAGTATGTAGGGCGTACCGTCCGCCGCGGGCAGGACGTCGATTCCCGTTATCTTGAATCCCACCGCCTCCGCCACCTTCAGCGACAGCTCGTCGTAGACGGGGTCAAGGAAGTTCTCGGCTGTGCCCCCGGCGCTCAGGTTGTACCTGAAGTCGTTGGGGTTGGAGCGCTTCTCCCTGCCGACGACCTCGTCCCCCACCACCATGCAACGGATGTCGTGGCCCTGGTTGGGGACATACTCCTGGAGGTAGTAGACCCCCTGGCCGTGGGCTCTCCCGTACCAGGCGAGGAACTGGAGGAGGTCCTCTCTGCTCCTGATCCGGTCAAGCCTGATGACCCCGACCCCCCGCCCTTTGCAGAGGGGCTTCAGGACCACGTTCTTCCCCGAGTCCAGCAGCCCGGCGGCGAAGTTGTACGCACTGTCGATGTTCTCGGTGATCATTGTTTCCGGATGGGGGATGCCCAGCTTCTTCATCGTGAGGGTGAGGTGCCCCTTGGAGTAGCTGAGGAGGCTGTCCACGGGGTTGATGACTGTGCCGATCCTCTCCTCCAGCTCCTTGAGGATGAGGTGGCGGTGGATGAGCTCGAACGTGGACCCCCGGTTCAGCATGTTGCTGGGGGCGTAGACTAGATCCGCGTCGTACTCAGGTATCTCCGGCAGCGAGATGTCCCAGGGTGCCCTGAACTTGGTGGATATCCCCCGTGCCCTCAGCTCCCCCAGCACCAGCTGGGTCTCGTGGACTGTGGGGTTGTCTGTGAATATTATTACGCCCAAAACCTGCGCCCAAGACTGAGGGATGACGAGCCCCTTAAAACCGTTTGGAGGAACGGGACGGCGTTAAATACTTCCTCGAAAATGTTTGGATTGTGAAGTGTTTTGGTCAACCCCTACTCTGACTTGGACAGGAGGATACTCGGGGAGGTGTACGGTAGCACCGAGACCATGGACAACCTCGTCGTCCTCTGCGATGACTTCAACAGCCGTTGGCCGGGCTCCGGGGACGACAGGAAGGCCTGTGACTACATGGCGGGGAAGCTTGAGGGCTACGGCCTAGAGGACGTCCACCTGGAGTCACTGACCCTCCCAGGATGGAACCGGGGCTCCTCCATTCTCGCGGTGACGAGCCCCAAGGAGAAGGAGGTACCCTGCATCGCCCTCCCCCACAGCGCCTCCGGTGATGTGGAGGGGGACCTCGTCTTCCTCGGTGACGGCCCCGTTGAGATCTACGAGAAACGTGAGGACGAGATCGAGGGGAACATTGTGATGGTAACCAGTAGGACGCCCCCGGGGATGGGCCGCCCCCTCCACAGGAACGAGAAGTTCCAGAGGAGCGTGCTGGCAGGTGCGACGGGGTTCATCTTCATGAATCACTACCCCACATACGGCCCCCCGACTGGCGGGATAAGCCCCATCGTCCCCTCCATCGGCGTCTCATACGAGGAGGGCTCGTACCTCCAGCGCCTCCTGGAGAGGAAGGGGAGGGTCAAGCTCCGGTTGGAGACGGAGTGCGAGAACCTCGACGTGGAGTCCTGGAACGTCGTCGCCGACCTCCCCGGGGCATTGGACGACGAGATCGTTATCTACGGAGGCCACTACGATGGCCACGACATCGCCGTCGGAGCCCTCGACGACGCCACTGGGGCCGTCTGCGTCATGGAGGCGGCCCGGGTCCTGGCGAGGGAGAGGGAGCACCTGCAGAGATCTATAAGGTTCATAGCCTTCGCCGCCGAGGAGATCGGCCTCTACGGGAGCAGGGCGTACGTCGCTGAGCATGAGGAGGAGATGGAGGACGTCCGCTTCATGCTCAACTTCGACGGAGCCGGCCGCTCTGGCAGGCAGGGCTTCGGCCTCCACGGATGGCCCGAACTTGAGGGATTCTTCGGGGATGTGGCCAAGGCGATAGGCGTCGACGTCCCCATCAGCCAGGGGGTGAGCCCCTACAGCGACCATTGGCCGTTCCTGCTGAGGGGGATCCCGACCTCAGGGATGGGGGACCCAGAGGAGGCGCGGAGACGGGGCGGGCGCGGTTACGGACACACGATGCACGACACCGTGGACAAGGCGGACCTCCGGGCGCAGAGGGAGTGCGTAGCCAACTCCTCGTTGGCCGCGGTTAGGATCCTAAACACCGAAGAATGGCCCGTGAGCCACAGGACCCAGGAGGAGATCGAAGGGCTGGTCAAAGGAAGAGGGTACGCGGAGACCCTGGCCCTCGGGGCTCGACTGAAGGACTACCTCACGGAGAGGAAGGGCCAGCTGAAGCCGGAGGCGAAGGCTTACCTCGGCAGGCTCACGGCCTCCTGGGAGGAGTCCATCTAACCCATCCCTAATTTTAAATCCGCTTAGGACGAATCTCCTCCGGTGTGATTTTTGACTGACAATCCGTACCTGGATGTCGATAGGAAGATCATGGCGGAGATCTACACGTCATCGGAGCCCATGGACAACCTCAAGGTGCTCTGTGATGTCCACGGGAGCAGGTTTCCCGGAACTCCCGGGGACCTGGGATCCGTCAAGTACATGGTCGAGAAGCTCAAGAGCTATGGCCTGGAGAATGTCCACTACGAGACGTTTGAAATCCCCGGCTGGAAGAGGGGCAAGGCGACCCTGGAGGTCACGAGCCCCATCGAGAAGGAGTTCGACGTCATCTCCCTCCCCCACAGCATCTCGGGGGAGATAGAGGCGAAGCTCGTGGACCTCGGCGCGGGCCACCCTGACATCTACGAGAAGAGGAAGGAGGAGGTGGACGGGAACGTCGTCATGGTCTCCAGCGCGAGGCCTCAGGGGCTTACCCGGAGCCTCCACAGGTCCGAGAAGTTCAGGAGGAGCGTGCTGGCGGGGGCCAAGGGCTGGATCTTCATGAACCACTACCCGGCATACGGGCCACCCACGGGCGGTATCAGCCCCCTCATCCCCTGCGTGGGCATCGCCTACGAGGACGGGACATTCCTGCAGCGCCTCGTCGAGAGGGAGGGGGAGGTCACGGTGAGGATCAAGACCACCGATAAGAACCTCCCCGTCGAGACCTACAACGTCGTCGCTGATGTGCCTGGGACCTCCGGGGACAAGGAGTACCTGGTGACGGGGAGCCACTACGACGGCCACGACATCAGCCAGGGGGCCCTAGACCCGGCGTCCGGAGCCGTCGTCGTCATGGAGATGGCCCGGGTGCTAAGCATGGTCAAGGGTGACCTGAAGCGCAGGATAAGGTTCCTCCTGTTCGGGGCCGAGGAGACGGGCCTCCATGGCTCACGGTACTACGTCAAGGAGCACGAGGGGGAGCTGGGGGACTGCAGGTTCATGCTCAACCTTGACTCAGCAGGAGGAGCTGGGAAGAAGGGCGTCATCTTCACCGGCTACACCGAGCTCTACCCCTTGGTGGAGCAGTGGGCCAATGAGATGAAGGCCGAGATACCCTACTTCTCACGTGTGAGCGGCGCCAGCGACCACTGGCCCTTCTTCCAGAAGGGGGTGGTCACGGGGAACGGAGGCGACCCGGGGAGGACGTCCACGGGTAGGGGTTTCGGCCACACTAAGTACGACACCATCGACAAGATCGAGCTCCAGTACCTGAGGCTGGCCTCGGCAAACTACTCCAGGCTCCTGCTGAGGATGGCCAACTGCGAGGACTGGCCGGTGGAGGGGAAGACCTCTGAGGAGATCGACGAGCTCATCAGGGCGATGCGCCCGGGGGGCGGAGAGGACACCGCAAAGATGCTCCGGGACTACGTCGCCGGCTGGGACGAGCTCCACCCCGACACGAAGGAGTGGCTTGACCGCCAGTCCTAAACCATCTTTTTCCGATTACGCTTATATCCTAATCTGGGGAGTATCTTCCGATCAGATTGAACCCATACTCAGAGGTTGACAAGAAGATTCTAGGCGAGATCTACAGCGGCAACGAGCCCATGGAGAACCTCGAGGTCCTCTGTGACAAGTTCGGAGCCAGGTGGCCCGGGACCCCGGAGGACATCGGCTCCGTCAAATTCATGGTGGACAAGCTCAAGGAGTACGGCCTCGAGGACGCCTACTACGAGTCGTTCAAGATCCCTGGCTGGGAGCGGGGGCCGGCGAAGCTCGAGGTGACCGCGCCCATCCAGATGGAGTTCGAAGTCATCTCCCTCCCCTTCAGCATCGGAGGGGAGATCGAGGCGAAGCTCGTGGACCTGGGGCCGGGGCCCCTGGACATCTACGAGAAGAGGAAGGAGGAGATAGACGGGAACGTCGTCATGTGCTCCAGCGCGAGGCCCCTGGGGATGACCCGGAGCCTACACAGGTCCGAGAAGTTCAACAGGAGCGTCCTGGCGGGGGCCAAGGGCTGGATATTCATGAACCACTACCCGGCGTACGGTCCTCCAACCGGTGGGATCAGCCCCATCATCCCCTCCGTCGGCCTGGCCTACGAGGACGGGACGTTCATCCAGAGGCTCCTGAAGAGGGAGGGGGAGGTCACCATCAAGATCACCACCACCGACAGGAACATGGAGGTCACCACCCACAACGTCATCGGCGACGTCGACGGGACATCCGGTGATAAGGAGCACGTCGTCACGGGGAGCCACTACGACGGCCACGACATCAGCCAGGGGGCGGTGGACCCCGCCTCGGGGGCCGTGGTCGTCATGGAGATGGCCCGGGTCATCAACATGGTGAAGGACAAGCTGAAGAGGCGCATCAGGTTCATGTGCTTCGGCGCCGAGGAGATAGGGCTCTTCGGCTCATACGCCTACACTGCGATGCACGAGGACGAGCTGGAGGATTGCAGGTTCATGCTCAACCTTGACGCCGCCGGGGGGAAGTGGCGGAAGGGGGTCACGTTCCACGACTACCCCGAGCTCGACCCCTTCCTGAAGAAGTGGCGGGATGAGATGAACGCCGAGATGCCCACGGGGCAGAGGGCGGGGCCCTACAGCGACCACTGGCCCTTCTTCCTGAAGGGAGTTCCGTCGGGAGGGGGAGGGGACGCCGAGGCCAGGGCCACCAGCACGGGACGGGGGTACGGCCACACCAGGTACGATACCCTTGACAAGGTCGACCGGACCTACCTGAGGCTCGCTGCGGCCAACTACTCCAGGTTCCTCCTGAGGGTCGCCAACGCGGACGACTGGGCCCCCAGGCGGAAGAGCCAGGAGGATATCAGGGCCTTCATCGAGAAGATGGGCTACGACGAGACCGTCGCCCTCAACGAGAAGGTGAAGGAGTACGTCAGGGGATGGGACGAGCACCACCCCGACACCGTGGACTACCTCAACCGTCATTCAGCCTGGTGACCAGACTACCATTTTTTCCCTTTTTTAACTCTTTCGCGACCTTTTCAAGACAGTGCGTTCTACTCATTCATGACCGTATCTTGAAGGCCAGCAAGGGAAGGGTGTCGGAGCCCAGATGGGGTGGCGACTGTGAGACCATGAGGCTGCTGGGGCTCGAGGGGGAGTATCTCTCATTCCTCCTGGACGTGGAAGTGGAGCTAGGTCTTCTTCACCACGTCCTCGGATGCGAAGCCTGCCTTGAGGCCATCAAGGGGCGAATATCAGGGGATGGGGAGTGTGACCTCGGAACCATCGGTGAACTATTCGACGACTTGGAGGCTTCGAGTGTCGTGGAACTCGATGAGGTCGTCGAACGGATTATATGTGAAAGGATCGAACTCCTGGGGCGTCTGAGGGAAGACGCAGATCTGGAACTCGAGAGCCTCAGGGAGAACCTGAAACCCCTCATCCGTCAAGGTCGAGGCTGAGCGGGTGACCGAGCCTACCCCTCTCGCCCCAGCGCCCTCTTCAGTCCGTCGATGGCTTCCTGGTAGTCAGACCACATCCGACCCCCAGTTACGCCGCCGTCCACGACCAGGGCCTGGCCGTTGACGAAGCCCGAGTCGTCACTGGCCAGCCAGAGCGCGGCCTTTGCGATGTCCTCGGGGAGCCCTGTGCGCCTTATGGGCTGGGCTCTCTTGAACGATTCCTTCACGACGTCGAGCTTCTCGTCCGCCTCCTCGACAGAGAGCCCTCTGGCCTTGCCGATCATGGGGGTCGCTATGAACCCTGGGCAGATGCAGTTGACTCGGACGCCGCTCTCCCCCAGCTCCATGGCCGTCGACCGGGTGAGCTGGATGACCCCAGCCTTCGCCGCGCTGTAGATGTGGTTCCCGTACCCCGTCCTAAGGCCGGCGACGCTTGCGGTGTTTATGATGCTCCCACCTCCCTGGGCCTTCATGACAGCGGCGGCGTGCTTGATACCCAGGAAGACCCCCCTCAGCAGAACGGCGACTGTCTCGTCGAAGGCCTCCACCGAGACCTCCTCGATGGGTCCCACCGCTCCCGCGATGCCGGCGTTGTTGAACATGACATCCAGACGACCGAACGTCTCTGTTGCGTGCTTCACGGCCCGCTCAACGTCGTCCTCCAGGCTCACGTCAGCGTGGAGGTAGACGGCGTTGGGTCCCAGAGAGTCCGCAAACGCCTGACCCCTCTCGTCCTGTACGTCGGTGACCAGCACCTCGGCTCCCTCCTCGACGAAGAGCCTCACCGTGGCCTCCCCGATGCCGCTCGCGCCCCCCGTGATCAGGGCAATCCTGCCCTCAAGCCTACCCGTTATGGAACTCCCCTCCTATTTCCTATTGTCTCAGGGTGTTTTTAACACGTGCAGGGCGAAAAGACAAAAGAAAGAGGGATTTATTCCTCGAGCTCCACGACCATCCAGGCCTCGATGGGGATCCAGCCCGGCTTGTAGACGGGCAGGGCCGCCCTCGCCGGCTTGCCCTCGGGGTCGCCCCAGATCTCGATGAGGAGGTCCGTGAACCCGTTGAGGACCGCGGGCTGGTCCATGAACTCGTGGGTGCTGTTGATGAACCCCACGACCTGGAGCACCTGCTTGATCCCGTTTAGGGTCCCCAGATGCTTCTTCAGCTGGGCAAGGCAGTTCATGGCGGTCTCCCTCGCCGCCTGGTAGCCCTCCTCTAGGGTCAGGTCGGCCCCCACAACCCCCCGCTTGGTGGTCTCGAAGGGACCCTGCCCACACGAGAACGCGATGTTCCCTGCCCACTTGGCTCCTATGTAGTTCCCCTTGGGGCCCGGGGCCTCCGGCAGCTCGATCCCGAGCTCCTTCATCCGTTCCTCGACTTTCATGTCAATCACCATTACAATGATCGGGGTCGTTTTATCCCTTTTCACCCATCCGCTCTCTCAGCTCTCGGAACAATACTAGGATAAAGGGATATATGGAACGGGAAATTTGGGATGTGTATGGACGATCGACTTCTGGGGAAGCGCTACGAGAAGGACTACGACGAGGAGACCCTTGAGAGGATCTACGATGACATCACTGCGGCCGTCTCCGTCCCGGTGAACGTGGACCTCGAGGCAGAGCACCGGGTCCTCGACCTCAGCAGGATGGAGGAGATAATAAGGGGTGCAAGGAGGATCGCGCTCCAGGACTGCGGCTGCCGGGTCGAGTACGGGAACTGCGACGCCCCCGTCGACGTCCACATCGACCTCGACGAGTGTGCGGACCTCGAGTTGGATGGAGAGAGACAGAAAGCGAGGGAGGTCACCGTCGACGAGGCCCTCGACGTCCTGAGGCGCTCCCACGAGGCTGGTCTCGTCCACATGGCCTACACCATGAAGGGCGACGAGTACCCGAAGATCATCTGCAGCTGCTGCCCCTGCTGCTGCCACAGCCTCGCTGGGTATCTCAGGTTCGGGATCGCTAGGCACGTCCTGAAATCCGACCTAATAGCCGTTGATGACAAGGTTAGGTGTACTGACTGCGGGGTCTGTGTCGACCGGTGCGTCTTCGGAGCCAGGGAGATGGTGGAAGGAGACCTCTCATATGATGTGGGGCAGTGCTTCGGTTGCGGTCTTTGTGTCTCCAGCTGTCCTACTGATGCGATAAGCCTCGTGGATAAATAATGAGATCTAGACGATCTTCCCGCAGTGGAAGGTCCAGTCCCCTGGATACACCGTTGGGATGTATCGGGTGTCCAAGATAACGGACCTGTAGGGAGCTCTGACCTCCTCCACCAGGCTGCCCGTCGTGTCCTTCAGCACGCCCAGCAGCTCCCCCTCCTCGACGATGTCCCCCAGCTCGCACCTATTGTACATGACTCCGCCCCTCTCGGTCTTGGGCCAGCTGCTCTCTGGGGCGGTGATCTGCTCAAGATCCGAGCCCACGGCTTCCCCCTGGATCATGTCAAGCCCGATCATGATGTTCCTGACCCCCTGGACTCCGGTCTCCACGAACTCCGGCCAGATGCGGCTGCCCCCTCCCAGCTCCGGTCCGATGCACGGGATCCCCCTGAGCCCCGCCTGGACTGAGAGGCTGCCCATCATGTGGCTGCGGGTCCGGACGCCGCCGAGGACGGGGACCCCCTGGCCGAAGAGCTTGCAGAGCCTCCGGATCTCGTCGCCCACGAGTTTATCGGTCTCCTGGGTCCCCCTGGCATGGATGTAGCGGGCCATGAAGGCCCTGCCGCCCTCGTGGAGGTCAACTACGTAGTCGGCTCCGACGATGGCGTTCTCCCAGATGGAGGCGGCGATGCGCTCCATGAGGAGCCCCTCGGGGTTCCCGGGCCAGACGCGGTTCAGGTTGAGGTTCTCGTAGCCCACCGAGGGAGGGGTGACCCTCATCCCGGTGTTGAATGCGAGAGGGTTGGAGACGGGTATCCCTATGACGGTACCCGAGAGGTCGCTCGGCTCAAGGCCTTCCATCAGCCTGTTGACCACCTCCAAGCCGTTGTACTCGTCCCCGTGCTGGACCCCAAGCAGGGTGACCGTGGGCCCCTCGTTCACACCGACGACCGCCCTGACGTTCAAGGAGATTGGGGAACCGTCGGGGAACGAAGCCACGCCAAACCTGAAACCCGCCTTGTCGCCTCGCCCCAGGGTCTTACCGAAACGCTCCAAGTAGACACCAATTAAACATCTCCCCTTTCTGAGCCCTAAAGGGTTTCCCGTGGCTCGACGCCCTTATAATTCCCCCATCTGACTATCCTCGGGGATGGCGGTCAGGGAGAAGGTCAAGGCTCTGCTTCTGGAGCACCGTGAGAGGAGGCCTCTGATGAGGGGGACCGACTACTACAAGCTACTCTACCAAGGGGTCTTCGGCGTGGGGCATATCATGGGGGGTAATGCTTGGGGCTGGCTGACTAGGGAGGCAGAGAGCCTCGACCTGGATGCTCATCCGGATGAGCCCCTGATTGAGGGGGTCTCCGCTGACGGCTCCATGGTGAGGGTGAACCTCAGACCCTACGTGAGGGAGGGCCGACCCCTTGATGTTCTCTTTGAGGCGATGAAGGCAACCGCCCTGGTCGAGGGGACGCCTGAGAATTTCATAGAGGCCTGGGACATCTTCTTAGGGCTCGTCGAGGAAGGCCTAATAGAGGTAGACCCGGTGGAGCTCGCGGACCTGGTAGAGGAGTTGAGGGGGGAGGGTGTCTCCCCTCATCATCACTCGGCCGAGTACAGGGAAGCGTATTCACCGGCCTACAGGGTCATCAGGTGTGAGACCCTGAGGCTTGCATGATGCCGTATGCAGTTTCGCTTTGTTTTAAAAAGGGGGGGATGGCTACACCGTCTTCAGGTAGCGCTCCATCCTAGTGGCCACTGTCTCAAGTACTTCCACGGGCTGGACTAGGGGTATCCTGAGGTGGCCCGGGGCGATCTCCGGCCCGAACCTGCTCCCGTCGCTGAGGAGCACCTTCTCCTTCTTCGCGAACTCCTCGACGAACTTCGCCGAGGGTATCCCAAGCTCCTTGATGTCGGGGTAGGCGTAGAAGGCCCCCTCGAACATGTGGCACGAGATGCCGTCTATCTCATTCAGCCTCTTGACGAAGTATCTCCTGCGCTTGTCGTACTCCTCCCTCATCATCTTGACGGGCTCGTAGGGTCCCGTGAGGGCCGCTGCTCCCGCCTTCTGGACGAAGGTCGTCGGTGCGGCCGCTACTGGTAGCCTCCTGAGCTTCTCGGCCAGGGCGTCTGGGGCAATGTAGTAGCCCAGCCGCCATCCCGTCATGGCGAAGTTCTTGGAGAAGCTCATCACCACCACCGTCCTCTCCTTCATGTCGGAGAGGGACGGGAACGCGATGTGCTTCCTGTCGTCGTAGACGAACTCGTTGTAGATCTCGTCGGCCAGGACCACGATGTCGTGCTCCGCCGCGACGTCGGCTATGGCCTGAAGCTCCTTCCGGGTATAGACCGTCCCTGCCGGGTTGTTGGGGTTGCACAGTATCATCAGCTTGGATTTGTCAGAGACCTTCTTCCTCAACGTGTCGGGGTCCATGTGGAAGCCCTCGACGTCCAGTGGTACGTGGGAGACTGTCGCCCCGAACAGGGGAGGGGTCCTGAAGTGGGTGCCGAATGTGGGGTCGAAGACGACGCATTCGTCACCAGGTCCTAGGAGGTTGGCTATGACCGTCATGAGCGCCGGGGAGCTCCCGGCTGTCGGGTAGACGTTGGAGGGGTCATACTTGACTCCGTACTTTGAGTAGTACTCCACCACAGCCTCCTTGAACTCGGTTACGCCGGTGAAGCTGTAGTGGGTCCACGGCCCCCCCTCCTGGATGGCGGCTATAGCGGCCTCCTTTACATGGGGCGGGGCTTCGAAGTCGGGGTCTCCCCCTGAGAGACGGATATCCACCTTTGAACGATAATCGCTCAACACAACACCTCAGCGAAGAGTGTCAGCATCTCCTAAAATAACTTGTCAGTGTCACCGACGTGAACCCTTCGCCTCGATGGGAGAAAAATAAGTAGGAGGAGCCACCAGTCTAGATGAGCGGGGGATGTATCGGGAAGCTAAGATTTCAGCCGTGGAGTGGGTGGAGGGTCACCGGAGACGCCTAATCGAGATCAGCGATGCCATCTGGGGCTTCGCTGAGCTCGGCTTCGTGGAGTTCAAGTCGTCGGAGCTTCTAGCGTCCGAGCTGGAGGCCCATGGCTTCAGAGTGGAGCGCGAGGTCGCCGGGATCCCAACGGCCTTCGTAGCGACCTGGGGAGAAGGCAAGCCCGTCATAGGCGTGATGGGGGAGTATGATGCCCTCCCGGGCATCTCCCAGAAGGCGGTGTCCCACAAGGAACCCGTCGTGGATGGGGCTCCGGGCCACGGCTGCGGCCACAACATCCACGGCACGTCGGGGATGGGGGGCGCCCTGGCGGCGAAGGCGGCGATGGAGGAGGCCGGGATACCTGGGACCATCAGGTTCTACGGCTGCCCGGCTGAGGAGATGCTCAGCGGCAAGGTCTGGATGGTCCGGGAGGGGGTGTTCGAGGGCGTGGACGCCGTCCTGAGCCACCACCCCAGTCACTTCAACTACGCCAGCCTCTCGAGCAGCAACGCCAACAATGCCGCCAAGTTCCATTTCTACGGGAAGGAGAGCCACGCGGCGGGCTCCCCGGAGCAGGGGAGGAGCGCCCTGGACGCCGTGGAGCTGATGAACGTGGGGGTGAACTATCTCAGGGAGCATGTCATCGACAAGGCCCGCATCCACTACGTCACTGAGGAGGGAGGGGGGCAGCCCAACGTGGTGCCCGGATACGCCCGGAGCTGGTACCTGATACGGGCCCCCGAGAGGGACCAGCTAGACCGAATCTACGACCGCATAATCAAGATCGCGAAGGGGGCGGAGATGATGACCGAGACCCGCCTCGAGGTGGAGTTCGTCAAGGGGATCTACAACAAGGTCCCCAGCAGGACCCTCAGCGAGCTCGTCACCGCGAACATGAGGGAGATCGGCACCCCCGAGTACACGGCGGAGGAGCTGGAGTTCGCCCGGGAGATCGCGAGCTCCTACTCCGATGACGCGAAGATCAACTCCCTCCGTAAGTCGAAGCGCCCCGACTGGAAGGATCTGGTGGACGTGGACCTCGACGGGACAATACCTGACGCTTGGAACGAAGGGGAGGTGGGAGCGGGCTCCACGGACGTCTCCGACGTCAGCTGGCACGCCCCCACCATGGAGTTCAATACGTCAGCATTCGCCATCGGGACCCCCGGGCACTCGTGGCAGAACGTCGCCTTCTCAGGGATGAGCATAGGGCACAAGTCCCTCATGTTCGCGGCCAAGGTCATAGCCGCGTCCGCGCTGGACCTGCTCACGCAGCCCGAGGCCCTGAAAGCGGCACAGAGCGAACTCAAGGAGAGACTAGGAGGAAGAAAATACGTGACCCCCGTCCCACAGGATGCGAAACCACCCCTGGATCAGTGGACGGAGAAAACCTAGCTTCCAATAAAAAAGGGATTTAGAGGTCGAACGTGTCGCCCGGCTTCAGGATCACTACCTTGACGTCCGAAGCGGCCTCCACCTTCTTCTTGTACTCCCTGGGGTCCGTGTCCCAGATGTGCACCGGTATGGCTGTCTTGGGGTTTATGGCGACTGTCGCCTCCGCGGCGTCCTCGTTGTCCATGGTGTATGTGCCCCCGCTGGGGATTAGCAGGACGTCGACGTCCTTCATCTCGTCCATCTCTGGGATGTAGTCCGAGTCCCCCACGTGGTAGACCTTCTTCCCCTCAGCCTTCACAACGTAGCCCACACCCAGCCCCCTGGGGTGGAAGGGCACCCCAGGCGACCTGAACCGCTTCACGTTGTACGCCTCCACAGCCTTCACGGTGACCTCGCCGAACTCGGCCTTCTCCCCTGGCTTCAGGCTCCTGACCGGGGCCCCGATCTTGTCCGCGCAGTCGGCCGGCGCGACGACGACCGTGCCGGCCCCGGATGCCGCCTTGACCTTGGAGGGCTCGCAGTGGTCGGAGTGGGAGTGGCTCGCGAGGATGACGTCCGCCTTCTCGTCGTAGTCCCCCTGGTAGGGGTCGATGTAGATGGTCTTCCCGCCTGCCTTGAGCTTCCAGCTGGCGTGTCCCAGCCATTTCAGCTTCAATTATAACACCGGTATTGTAGGGGGCTACGTCTTTTATCTGTCTTCCCCAGCGAACGAGAGACGGTCCTCGCATGCACAGTTTCCAGTTGCGACGATAGGCGACACTGCCTCTACCTGCGCCTTCGTCGCTTGGAGAACAGCCCCTTCACCTTGTCGAGCAGCCCCTCCCCCTGCAGTTCATATGGATCGCTCATGCCGTTTGTCATCCTGAGCTTCCTTATCTGGGCCTCCCTCTGCCTCCGAACTTCGTCCATCTCTATATGGGCGGAGCTCCTCTGCCGCTTGACCACCCTCCTCAACCTCTTAACCTGGGCGTCCCTCGCCATCGGAGGTTTCACCGGTTTCTCGGGGAGAGCAGGCTTCTCCATTGTCGGCTCTGGGGCCTTAACCGCCTGAGCGTCTGGATCGAACTCTGGTAGGACGAGCTCTTCAGCGGTGGGCCCCTCGGTCACCTGCTCATCGGGTTCGGCCTCCTCGACCACAGGAACCGCAGCTACGTCCTCATCCATGGCTTGCTCCGTAATCTCAGGCTCTTCCTCCAGAGGCTCCTCAGCCTCCGGCACAACCAGCTCTTCTTCGGGCAGCCCCTCCGTGGGCGGCTCCTCCACCTCAGGGACGGGAGGAGGCACCTCCTCAGCCACCTCCTCGGGCGCCTCAACCGGCTCAGCCTCGGCGGGCTCCTCCTCTATTATCAGCTCCGGGAGTACATACGAGCCGCCCAGAACGTCTTGGAGCTTTGGGATCATATCCTCCATCGAGCTCACCAAAAGTCCCCTGTTCTCCTCGACCGACAGGTCGAACGAGCTCACCTGCCCGTCCAGGAGGCTCACTACGAGGCTGCCCTCCGAGGTGAGATGGGCCTCCTCGACCTCCCCCAGCTCCTCGGGCATCGCCGACGGCTCTAACGGGATCCTGTTGACGGGTAGGCCGGACGTCGTGAGGGCCTCCATAAGGCCCTCGACCACTGTGCCCTCGTCCGCTAGGAGGGACAAGATTAGCTCGACGTCCTCCTTGGCCCCCTTGATGTGGGAGACGGCCTCCGCCACAGAGGGCATGTAGTCAACTAGAGCGCCCTGCTGGGCCTGGGTCTCGTCGATCTCGACCGTCTCCGAGGACATCTCATCTAACCCTCCCGACATGGTCCCTGCTATCCACGTGGATATGCGTGTCTCGCCTAGTCTCTCAGCCTCTCAGCCCATCAAAGCCGTTTGTGTGTAGCAGTCTGCTACACCACTGCGGGGCCTTTACCCAGCATCGGGTTTAATACGTCGTTCAAGAGATACAGGTGTCGGGAGCCGTGAATCCTGTTCCGGTCCTCCCATGTTTGATGGTCGCGGGTGGTCGGCCCATGAAGATACGGATCCGGGGTGCGAGGGAGCACAACCTCAAGGACGTCGAGGCCGAGTTCGGGGACGGCCTCACCGTGGTCACGGGCGTCTCCGGCTCCGGGAAGACCTCACTGGTGTTCGACACCCTCTACCACGAGGCGAGGCGCAGGTTCCTCGACGCCTTCTCCGTGGGTGACCCCGGCTCACGGCTCAGGCCGGCCCAGGTACGCTCGATTACGGGCCTCGGTCCTGCCGTCGCTGTGGGTCAGAACCTCCTCAACAGGAACCCCAACTCCACCCTAGCGACGGCCTCGGGACTGCACCCCTTCCTCAGGCTGCTCTATGCCAGGTTCGGCGAGAGGAGCTGCCCCTCGTGCGGTGAGACTCTTTCCACCACGACGGAGGACGAGTTAGTTGAGAGAATATCTCGTCTCTCTGAGGCTGAGCCGGTGACGGTGATCGCGCCCGTGGTCCTCGAGTCAAAGGGGAGCCACGCAACCCTCCTGGACCTGCTCACGACCCAGTTCCCGGGCTCCATCATTGTGGACGGTCGAGAGCACAAGGGGGATAAACTGGAACCGACGACGCCTCACGACATAGCCGTCGAGGTAGCCAAGGTCTCGACGTCATCCTCACCGGGTGAGATCAGGGAGGCGGTGAACGTCGCCTCGTCGCTGGGAGCCAACTCTCTGAGGCTCCGCCACGGGGATTCAGAGTACACACGTTCACTCTCCGAGACCTGCGCGAGGTGCGGGTCCTGGTTCGGCAAGCTTGAGCCCGTCCACTTCCACGTGAAGTGCCCCCACTGCGACGGGGAGGGATGCGAGAGGTGCGCGGGGACAGGCCTCCATCCGCAGGCCGCCTCCGTCAGCTGGCAGGGCCTCAGCCTCCCGGAACTCCTCTCTAAGTCCGTGGACGAGGTCAGCACTGTGTTCACGGAGGCCGATACGCCCTCCACGGCGGACAGGCTGGTCCATGAGATAGGGAAGCGCCTGGAAGCCCTCCGGACCGTCGGCCTGGGATACGTCTCCCTTGACCGGCCCTCGCCCACCCTCTCCCGGGGGGAGTCCCAAAGGGTGAGGCTCGCGGTCGCCCTCACCAGCCGCCTCGAGGGCATCCTCCACGTCCTGGACGAACCCACCATCGGCCAGCACCCGGCGGACGTCC
>WOR8_10002509_pt1 | contig 18122 bp, 15 predicted proteins | sample DeeMarSeWOR38_10_FD_19890 | JGI IMG/M metagenome (IMG submission 19890)
ATCCTTTTGAAGATCATGGTTGGGATGTTAAGTTATTTCTTCTTAGTGAATTAAAAGTTGAGCCTTGTAACGCGTGTGAATCATGTAAAGAAAGTGGAACTTGTGCTATTGATGATGATATGCAAGAAATTTATGAAGCATTTGGGTGGTGTGATGCAATTATCATATCAAGTCCCGTGTATTCTCGAAATGTAAGTTCTCAATTACTTTCAGTACTCGATAGACATTACGCGGTAAATATGAAAAGACCATTAGAAGGGAAAGTAGGTGGAGCAATTGCAGTTGGTCGTGGGACTGCTGGAGGACAAGCATTAACTATTAATGCCATATATAGATGGATGCTCTCTTGTGGAATTGTATGTGTACCTGGTGAATTAAACGGAGTAACCGCTGTAGCTGACAAACCAGGAGATATTTTAAAACAAGAAAAACGGCTAAGACAGGCAAAAATTCTCGGATCGAACGTCTTAAAAGTAGCCAAACGGCTTCGGGGATAAATAATTAGTAATAAATTACTGAAAATACTTTTAAAATTATAATAATATCATCTAAAAATAGGTTGAAGTGATAGATATTGAGAATTGATTTTCATTGTCATCTTTTCCCTCCTCTGAATTCGAGCAAAATTGTCGAGGCAGGTATGTCGATATTCAAAGATTATGGTTTTTTTGAAAGAATGAGAGAAAAGTTTGATGAAATCAAAACTATAGAAACGAAGGATATAAAGGAAAAGGCAATATTCCATCTAAGAAAAGCACGTATAGAAAAAGTCGTTCTTTTACCCGTAAACATGAAAGAAAATCAAGAAGTGAAGAATTGGGTTAATTTTGCTCCAGAAGTCTTCATTCCTTTTTATAATGCTCCTGAAAAATCTAGTGAAGGTCTTGATGCTACAGAGGAGATACGAAAAGCTATTGTTGAGGAAGGTTATAAGGGATTTAAAGTAATGCTTACATTCAGAGGGAAGAAATTAAATGATCAATTAATCTATCCTGTATTAGAAGCTGCTCATAAGTACAAGGTTCCCGTTGTCATGCATTGTGGTTATCCTCCACCTGGGACAAGGAGAAACGTATTGACTTATTCAAATCCTATTTATATTGATGAATTTGCCAGTTCATACCCCAGAGCTAAGATTATCATAACTCATATGGGATATCCATTTACTGACATTGCTATTGCATTGGCAGCCCAGTATCCAAATGTATATCTGGATTTAAGTAATTTGGCATATATGATGCCCATTCGTTTAAAGGAGTTGTTACTTCGGGCAAAAGAGGTTATCGGAGTGCATAAAATTCTGTATGGTTCAGACGGGAATACCCCTGAGATGATAGAAATTGCTGTAAATTATTTTGATACTAGTGATTTTCTTCCTAAGGAAGATTTCGAGAAAATAATGGGATTGAATGCCATGAAATTACTCAACCTATGAATTAAATAGGCATCCTATCTTATAGTCTCATAAATTTAAATAAAGGTTTTTAATATGAAATTTGTTGATTTGTCAATTCCAATCATAAATCCAAAAGAAATGATTTTTGATCCTGGAGGAATGGGATTAAACATTATATACAGTGATCATGATCAAGGTGCCACTCAAATGGGAGCAACTTTTAACTTAAACCCTCAGAAACATTTACCACTTGGGAAAGGATGGGCAACAGAAAGGATCACCCTTAGTACACATAATGGAACCCATATGGATGCTCCATGGCATTTTGCCCCTATACAAGATAAGGAGACCGGGGAGAGAAGAGCAATGACCATTGATGAAATGCCCTTGGAGTGGGGTATTGGTCCATTAGTCGTATTAGATTGTACGGGGTACGACGATGGATATGTATTAACGCCAGAAGATATCACAGAAAAGCTATCTGAAATTGAACACACTTTAAAAGAAGGAGATATCTTATGTGTGCATACTAATGCTTCAAAACATTTTGGGACTAAAGAGTTCATTCATCATGGGATTGGAGTAGGTAAAAAAGCAACTTTACACATAATTAAACAAGGAATTCATATTGTAGGGACAGATGCGTGGTCTTGGGATGCTCCATTTTCAATTACACAGCAGAAGTGGGAAAAAACCCAAGATCCTTCCATTATATGGGAGGGACATTTTGCAGGAATCGAAAGAGGGTATTTTCAAATGGAAAAATTAGCCAATTTAGATAAAGTACCTCCCGTTGGGGCAACAATTTATTGTTTTCCCATCAAAATTGCAAGAGCAAGTGCTGGATGGGTTAGAGCTGTTGCTTCATTCTAATAATAAAATAAAAAAAAAATTAGTCTTCTTTAAAAATATCTTCAACTAATTTATCATTGTCCTCTTCTTGGAAGGGAGATAATGCTCCAGTCCAATCTTTCAATATGTTTCCGTATTTCTCCTCAAATTTTTGTACGAAATCCTTTAGAGGCATTCTTACTTCAGAACTTTGAGTTCCCTTAATAAAGAGGGCTCCAAAAATATTGTTACCATATTCAAGAAGAATTGTTATATCCCCGTGGTCAATTTTTTTCAATGCTTCAGCAGATTTAGTCATTTCTTTAACAAACGATGTAATAGCAGAGAACATACCAGAAACCAAGCCAGGATCTTGCATGTCATCACTTCTAAATGCATAATTAAAGACCCCCCGACCATCCTCATAGATAATATAGAGACCTTGCTTTTCAACGGGCTCAAAAACATATGAATATTCTGGTTTCCAAATTTTTATAACATTATTCCTGTAGAGATATTTCAGTGTAAAGTAGAAACGTTTTCTCTCATCTTCCTCCTGTGGTTTAACTTCCTCTAAGAGTTTATCTTTTCTCAGAGTTTCTATAAAAGAACGGATTTCCTCTCTTTCTTTTTCATAGCTAATAGGATCACCACATAAAGATAGAAGATAAACTGCACCCTCTTCCTGATAGTCTTCAAAAGCAGGAAATTCCCTCACTGTAGAAAAAACGACCTTTTCTGTAAAACTATCACTTAGCGGTATACTCTTAAATTTAAATTCCTTCTTATAATAATAAATTAGCAAGCCCCATATTAATGCACCAAATATATATCTAGTATACAAATAGGGAATAGAGAGTAACTGAGTTACACCTACTAAAGTAGCATCATAACTTGCAGTTCTTAGTATATAGAAATTATACCCAAATATTGATGTAAAACTCGATTGTCCAGTTAGCCAATATTCAACAGTTTGACCTGTTAACACGTAGGTAAGGATCCCACTTACAAAAAGCGAAATAATCACAATTATTGGTACAAACACGTAAAAACTTTGTCGAATATTTTTCGAAGACCGCAAACTACGTGCAAGAAAAACACCTACTATTAGGGTTGAGAGAAAAACATTTACAAATCCCAAAATAGTTAGTAGATCGAATTTTAAAGAGTTTGTTAACGTTGGAGAAGGAGCAGGGGATAAAAAATCTGCCGACGTAAGAATATCAGGATTACTCAGATACGGTCCGATTAGAAATCCTGTTATTGACAAGTATAATAAGAAGTATACTGCAATTGCTACAACACCGTATAAGAAAATGTATGTGAAATTACTAGATCCCCTCTTTTTCTCTTTTTTATCCCTCTTTTTCCACCAGTCAATTAATTTAATAAGAATAATAATTGATATTGGCTCAAAGATTTTAAGAAATAGAATAAATATTATAGAAGCCATAATAAAATAGGCAAAAAAGAAAATAATCACTGGTAACAACTCTAATGAATTGTTATTGATGTTATCTACAGTAAAAAGCAGAAGTGAAAGAATCGAAATAGGTGCACCTACTGTGTAAAGACTCTTGTAAGTTTGCTCCCTCACATTTTCTCCGAAAAATTTACCTTTAAGCGATATTTTAGAACTAAACAATAATTCCACACTGAAAATGAATGTTGCCAAATAGACAAAGAGTATTTCTAAAAACCATCCTAGAGAACTTTCCAATGAAATAGTACTGGGACCAGAGATTTTTATAATTACCTGTAAAAGATATAAGGATACGGGAAGTAAAACTATTAACAACTTTAAAATTTCCTTTTCTCTTGTCCAATCATTCTTAATTAATTCATCTCGAATTCGTTTAGAGGGACTCTCAGTTATCTGATAAGCGACTGACCTTAAGTTATCTTTTATTGCTCCCATTTCCTTTTTTAACCTTCTCCTTACCATAATCAATGAAACAAATGGGGAAACAAAAAAGATAAATGGTAAAGTAACTAGAGGATATGAGCTGAATTGCGTCAAGAGTGAGCCAAAATGAGAGACTATATACCCAATGCCTAGTAGTAAGTCCCCTTGTTCTCCTGGTTGTACTTCTAATTCTTGTGGAGTTTGACCAACTTGAAAGATAATTGGTAATACCCAATATATTAAGTAAAACACTAATACTCCGGCAAATACTCTTAAATATAGTTTCCCTATAACTTTTTTCCTCATGAAGAGGTATGGTATAAATAGAATAAGAATCGGAAGGATGTTTATTAATGCCGTTGAGACAAATTCAATAACGTTCATAATCATTACTTTAACTTTTTGTTAAATTGAGTTTATTTAAAATAAATGTATGCAAATTTAATTATAATAATTTAGGTATTTTCTTATATTTAATTTGTAATATGACTGGAATTAATAAAATTGGAATAATTGTTGACAAGGATTTCGCTGAGAAAAATAATCCTCCTTATCCACATCCCATATTTCTTTCGTATGAGTCTCCGCTAAGAATACAAACAATTTTGAATTATTTAGAGATAAAGAACATTTTTGAACATGAAAGAGTTATTAAGTTTGAACCCAATCCTGTAGATGAATCTACACTCACCCTAGCCCATTCAAAATATCATGTTGATTCAATTAAGAATATTTCAAGTAGAGGGTATGGACTACTAGGTGATGAGGTATTTGTTACCGAAGATACTTTTGAACTGGCAAAGAAAGGAGTGGGAGGAACCATATTAGCAGTGGAAAAAGTGCTCAACCAAGATGTCAACCAATCATTCGCACTCATCAGACCTCCGGGTCATCATGCCTTGAAAGAAAAAGCTTCAGGACTTTGTATATTTAATAATATTGCGAGTTCCATACTATATCTCAGAGAGAAATTGCAGAGAATAATCAAGTTTGCCATTATAGATATCGATGCACACTTTGGTGATGGCTTAGTACAGTACTTTTATGAAGATCCAAGCGTTTTATATTTCTCAGTTCATGAATTTGATTTTGTTGAAGGAGATATTGGGTTTATTGATGAGTTGGGATCGGGAGAAGGTCTTGGAAAGAGTGTTAATTTTCCAATTCCCCCCAAAACAACTGATAATCATTTTTTAACTTTCATGAGTATTTTAGAACCACTTTTAAAGGCATTCAGTCCTGAATTAATTATAGTTGCTGCCGGATTTGATCTATATTTCGCTGATCCAATAGGAAATGGTTCTCTCACCTCAATGTCATATTATAATTTTGCACGAAAAATATTAACTCTTGCTGAGCTTATATGTGAAGGTAGATTAGCTTTTATACTTGAAGGAGGTTATAGTCTTATAGGTTTACCTCATTGTGTATATGCTACTATTAAAGGACTTCTAGGGGATGAGTATGAACGACCCGATTTTGAAAAATTCGAGGTTTCAGAAGAAGAAGAAAAAGAGGAAGACATCAAAAAGATCAGAGATTCTCTGAAAGGTCTACTTTCAAAATACTGGGATTCAATTTAGGGATTCAATTCTTTAGACAAAATCTGCCATTCTTTTTGCATATTCTTGCACACTAAAGAGAGCATCTCTAGGTCCCACCTGTGGATTAATATAGGTAACTAGTGCCCCCGTGCCACCTATGGGAATTGGGCATATAATTACATGCCCTTTATGCACGATATTCGTCCCTATTTTACGTTCTTCAGTGTTTTCAACAATCATATATTTTATCCCTTGAAGAGTAATACTGGTAATTCCCTTTTGACCTAGTTCTAATTTCTCGTTCAGTAGCTCATTTATCATGTTAAGATCACTGTTAAGGTCCCAGTTTTCAGTTTGGATAATAATATTTCCATCTTTACTTATCAGTGCCACTCCAAAAACGTTTTGTTCTTCATCTAATAATTCATCAATAATTCCTTCGACTTCGGACATTATAACCAAATATTTATTCTTAAATTGTTATAAATAAAATAAATAAAATCAATTATAAAAATAGATATTATCAAAAAAATTAATATAACGGTGAAAAGTGTTGGCTTTTAGAATGTGGAGAAAGGCTATTCTTCTATCTTTACGTGAAAAGAAGGTTTTTACGGTTTTTACGCTTATTTACATGACCTTGATATTCTTGACGTCATTGTTTATAGATTTGGGATTAGATGGGCAGCTAGGACAGTTGGCATGGTATTTTGTATTAATATTCTTCGGAGTATCTTTATTTCTTTCATTACTTTATGCCTGGATCTTAGTATCGAGAAAAAGACGTGTCTGGGCTACGTTTAAATGCATTGGGTATACTAATAAGAATATTTTAGTACTAGTCTCAGGGATGATATTTTTTACTACCCTTGTGGGTTTCTTTGTTGTAATCGAAGTATTATTCCACTACGCTGCTGCTGTTGCATATTTAACTCAAGCAAGCATAGTCATTGAACCTAAAGTATTAATTGATCTTGTTCCGGTAGTTACAACGAGTGCTATCTTTATAGGTGTACAAATTTTAGCTTTCTTTTTAGCTTACAGAAAGGTATTAAAGGTAAGACCAATAATTGCATTAAAAAAAGTAGGAGAGTGAGGAGGAGTTAATCATGTCATCTAATAAAGATCTTATGATTGAAGCTATTGATGTTAATAAAGAATATAGAAGAGCGGGTGCGATAATTCGAGCATTGGCAGATGTTAATTTGAAGATTAGATCTGGAGAGTTTGCTGTGATTCAAGGCCCAACAGGCTGTGGAAAATCTACTCTTCTCAATGTTCTTTCAGGTCTGGATCTTCCCGATTCAGGAAGAATAATTTTTGACGGAGAAAATATTGCCAGAGCAACGGAGGATAGACTAAGCAGACTTAGACGTCAGAAAATTGGATTTATTTTCCAAGATTTTAACTTAGTAAATACGTTGACGGCCATTGAAAATGTAGAAGCTGTATTATGGCCAACTGTGCTTCGACAGAAAGAAATTGAAAACAGAGCAATTACTGCATTACGAGATGTTGACTTGTTAGATCGTAAAGACCATTTCCCTGTTCAAATGTCTGGTGGAGAACAACAAAGATGCGGTATTGCTCGTGCAATAATTCATCGCCCAAGAGTTATCTTAGCAGATGAGGCTACAGGTAATCTAGATCCCGAATCAGAAAAACAGGTTATGGACTTACTACAGAAAATTAATAAAGACATGGAGACTACGATTATTTTTGTAACTCATAGAGATCTCTCTCAATATGGGACTAAAACGATCCGTATGGACAAGGGAAGAATAACTAAAGTTCAATAATTATAATTTTATTATTTTCTATTTTCTTGAATTCCTTTTGTAGAAAATCTCAACTAATTTACCCTAAACTTAGCTATTCTGCTAATATTAAATCTATTTATATTCTAAAAACATAAATATAAATATTAAGAACTTTTGAGTTAAGATCAAATTAATTTAGAAACTAAACTCGACATACAATTTAAATGAATGAAAGGGGATAAAAATGAGCATGAAAAGAGTTATTGGCAGTGGAATTGTGGGAATGCTGTTCTTAATTCCAATGGCGTGGATCTCGTTTCGATTTCTAAATTTGGGAGAAGGAGTAACTGGAGGATTAATTCAGAATATAGATGATGCCTTAGGATTCATCAGGATTTGGTTACCTGGAGGATTTGGAGCTGTGATTGAATTCATAGCAGGGGCATTTATCGGATTAGCTTTATTATTCATATTTCCGATTCATTGGTGTTTAACATATCGTCCCGATGATGTAGGATTACTTATAGCAGTTACCGTTCCATGGATTTTATGTTGTATTATTACAAGTGCAATCTTTGCCCATTCACCTCGAGGAGGGATACACACTAGTTTAGCAATAGGGATAGGATATGCAATTATATTATTAATAATCTATATCATAGCAAGCTTATTTGGACCGTTATTAGCCATCTTAGATGGTTTAATGTTAGGATTAACAGATTTACCATATCTCCTTGCAGTTCTTACCGCAGTCCTGGAAGGGACGTTGGTTGGGGCTATTTTTGCGGGATTTATTGGGAGTTTGAAATATAATCCCGGAAAGAAAGCCGGAAAATCCAAAAGAAAAGAAGTCACCGAGCTTTCTGAGGCAAACCTTGCTATCGAAAGTGCTATCTCCGGCCAAGAGATTACATGTAGTAATTGTGGTGAAAAAATAACGAGTGATGATTTATTTTGCACGAATTGTGGTGCTAAGAGGCCGTAGATTCAACGAAATTAAAAAAATCATTAATTTAAACTTAAATATTTTAAAGAACTATGCCAAGAGAGATAAAAGGTTTAATAATTAGCAGAATAGTAGTTCTAATTTCAATAGTACTCGTACCTCTCGCTATTTTTCTAATCTATAATTTTGCAGAATTTAATTTGTGGTTTTCTAATGACCCCGCACTGAGATATTGGTTAATAAAATTGCTCTGTCCAATTGTTTTTAGTATCTCATGGTTATTTTTTTTAATACTCTTTGCAAATCGCTTAGCAACAACCTTGGATGAGTTTGATCATACTATAAGCGTTGTTCCTTCAAGATTAAAATTCTTCTATGGAATCAATGCAATTTACATTTTATTTATATTTGCTTTTCCACTTATTACACCCGTTATTTCAATTTTAAGCTTCGCTTCTTTTGCATGGAGATTAACTACGTTCAGGAAAAAAAGATGGGAGGAGGATACAAGTATTTCTAAAATAACATGGGTAATGATGGTATTCGCAGCTTTACTCCCCTTATTCTGTTCAATTATTGTATTACCCGAATATCTTGTATTTGCTGGTTATCTCCTATATGATATATGGGTTCCTATCCTACCATATCTTTACATTATTTCATATTCCCTATTTACAGCGTTAGCAATTGGTTCACTAATCATCCTCTTTATGAATTCAGGTGTAAGTGAGTATGAACAGCTTTTTGAGGAACCATCAAAAAAACAAAGTTATTGGAATATTAGAATCTTAGAACTAGTACTTTTTGGATTTTTTCTATTTTTAGATCTTGCAGACTACGAAGTTATTGATTTATTTTATATTCTCGGATTCATAATAATTATCTTTATATCAATTGTTAATTTTTTACGTGGAAACACTAAAGTAAAAAGTTTTAAAAGTCATATCTTCGGGTATTTTATTGCAGCCGTATTTATTGGATCTAACGTTCTCTTTACTACATCAGAAATTTCAGAGTTATTGAGAGTTCTGAGTTTAATGATATCGGCAATTCTCTATATATTTGTGTTCTTCTATACATTCCTAAGATTAGAGTAATTGCATTTATAGGGAGGTATCCACTTTTATTCTATATTCGATATTTAATGATGAATTTAAATTTACTCGTAAAAGTAAAACCAAAATCAAAAAATATAATACAATTTTCGAGAATATCTTACTTAAGAGGCAAATTTTAAAGATTCTAATATATTAGAATATAAATTATTAAATATCGAAATTTTATTTATTATTTTAATAACAAAACCAAATTTATAGAAAAAATTGTGGTATTGATGAAGACTATCGATTCTAAATCGTTAATGGTATTTACTATCCTTTTTGTATCTATTTTTGCAATGCCACTTGTAGTTAATGCTCAAGAAAAAACCACTGATGACGTTTTTGATTTTAATCAGGTTAATCCGGGTATTTTTAGTGGATTTCAAGGTGGATTTGGAGCTCTTTTTGGACAGAATTTGGGGTATGGAGGTCAAATATTAGAAAAAATTTTTGGAATGCTGTTTCTTCAAAGCATGAACCTCTCGTCCCATGAAATGTTAGATAATGTATTCGTACTAAGTGCTAACTATTCAAATACTTTTACGGGAAATACCTATAATTTTGCTGCCGAAAATGATGAATGGGAGGTTTACTGGGCTCCTCATGAATATAATGATCTCATCCCAGCCATAACCGGTACAGTAGCCGGAGAATATGGACATGCGTATTGTGTTGTTCATAAAGAAGGTGAATATACATATGAGTTAGAGGTTGGTGGTGCTATTACTTTGATAATATGGGATAATGATCGCTCTTTCATTACTGCTGTCAATAAATTAATTAATTTTTTCAAGATGATAATCCATCAAACGCAAGTACTTGGAATGTCAATTAGCAATGAGCTCATTAAAGAAGGAATTGCTTTACTTACATGGTTCTTGATTCATATCAATGATATATTCACCGGGGATGAATTATTTATCTTAAATCCAATAACTTGGCAAAAACTAAACATTATCCCTGGAGCGGGATTTAATATCACCAAAGAGTGGTATCTGACTGGTGATACTCCTGGAGATATGGATATTAATCCTGGGTTAGATCCAAAATTAGAGGATATAGGTCTAGGTGATAATGTTCTTACAGCTTGGGATGTAATGGCTCAAAGCCAAAATAATGACTATATGACGTGGTTATTAAAACCTGCGCTTGATGAGGTTTTCGAAAATGTTTGGACTCAATTTTCCTTTGATTTAATTCAGCTATGGATTAAAAATTTTGAAATTCATATTGATGTTGCCGAAATCCTCGAAGCCTTATTTGGTGGGGGCGGAAGTAACCCTGAAATAGCCATTGTTAATGCGTTTAATGGCTGCAACATTGAATTCTTTTTATTCACTCACCATTTAGCTGGCGCATTTTTATACAATGACACTGATAACAATCGAATTATTTCTGCGAATTATGTTCCAATTAATGTGAATGGGTCAGCCGTGGAGGTACCCTATAGTAATGAACTCTCTCATAGAATCATCTTGGGATCAGTTGGTGAATATACTTTCGAAAAACCGACGATTAATCCAAGTAATAAAAGCATATCATGGGGGTTAAATATTGCAGATGTAAACATTACAGCAGTTCCCCTCGGGGTTAATTTACAAGCCTATAATGATGCTCCTGAAGAAAATTTAGATTATATCTACTTCGGATTTACATTTGAACCAAAAGCTGATCGCACGTTAGGAGCAGCTCATGGATTTTTAAAGTTAGACCAGTTTTTTGCTCCTTGGAATGATCCAGATACTCCTTATGCAAATAGTGCTATTCCTAACTTAGACCTAGCGATAATCTATGTCTCTACAGTGCTTCATTTTGAACTGGATATTCGAACCCAAGGTGAACTCCCAGAAGAACCGACAGAGCTCTTACAAGCACAGCATTACAAAGATACTGAACATAAACTAATGGTAGGAAATTATATCGGAGGCAATGCTCAAGATGAGCTTGAATTTATTGATATTGCAGGACCCGCCTATGAATATGGGAGTGAATCGTCTAGGTTAACGGATCCCGCGAGTACCAGCATAATTCCCCTTTGGGTATGGTTGATGGAGCACGAACGACATGATACAATTATCGCTGCGGGGGGTCAAGAAGTCCAAACTTTCTCAAGCGATATAAGAGTGCAGACAGAGTTCAATGTTATGGTATGGGCTGTATGTTATCCTGAATTTAATGAAGGAACCGGAATTTGGCATGACCCAACATTCTCTGTGTACATGATCTTCGAATCTGAGGGTTTCTGGGCACTCATAGTTTTAATTGCTGGAGTAGGTCTAGTAGGTGTTGCTACGATATTAATCAAGCGAAGAAAGGATAGTAGGTTTTAAACCTTAATATCTAAATTTTTTTTTTTTTTTTATTTTTCCTTTTTTGTTAATTTAACAAATTTTATATTAAGATATAACTAAATCATATAGAGATACTAATAATATCATTATAAATGGTAAGTAAACCATGCAATCAAATACATCAAATCCCTTCTATGTGAATGAAGATAAACGTTGGTTTAAAAAATGGTGGCCCAAAGGGGTTCCTTTCAATACAATATTTGAGGAAAAATCTTTAAATGAACTTTTGGACGAGCAAGTAGAAAAATATACTGACCAAAATTTTATCTGGTTCCTTGATACTTGGGTTACCTATAAGCAATTTCAGAGATATGTCAAATCATTAGCTACAGCTTTAAATAATATTGGAATTAAAAAGGGGGATATTGTGGCATTACATCTCCCTAATTGCACCCAATATATTGTTGCATATTATGCAATTACTAGGGTTGGAGCAATTGCAAGTGGAATAAACCCCACATATCAACCTATGGAAGTACTTCATCAGCTAGATATTACCAAGCCAAAAATGCTAATCGTATTAGATGCATTATATCAGCGGTTTATAAAACCCATTCTCAATGATATCAACATAGAGACAATTGTTTACACTAATTTAACAGATTTAGTGAATATTAAAGGAATAAAGAAAGCCGTTGGGAAATTTGTTAAAAAAATTCCTTCGGGCAAAGTAGATTATCCGGGTGCTCTCAAATTCAGTGATCTAATAAAAACAGAACCACAGGATATTAAAATAAAGATTGATGTGAAATCTCATCCTGCGACCTATATTATGACTGGAGGAACAACGGGTTTGCCAAAAGCAGCAGTTTTAACTCATTTTAGCGTTGTTTCAAATGCGATACAATGCAAGTTGTGGTTAGGTGGAGAAAAACCAGGAATTGGCAACATCGGGATACTTCCACTCTTTCATAGCTTTGCTCATACAGTGATAATGAACACAACATTAGCTATTGGTGGGTGGATGATGCTTTTTCCAACGCCCCCTTCTCAAGTTGAATTATGTGAATTAATTGAGAAATTACCTTGTGAAGAAGGTTTGATTTATGCCGGAACTGAAATGTTATTCAAACGATTATCGGAGCTCAAGAATCTTAGGAGGAGATTCCCGAAGGTAATGGGTAAATTAATACTATGTATTTCTAGTGCTGGGCCATTACATAAACAAGTTCGGGATGCCTTTGTTAAAAACACTGGAGGAAGAATTGTGGAAGGTTATGGTTTGTCAGAAGCAAGTCCCGCTGTTAGTGCGGGAAATCTATTTGGGGAGAGTCCTATTGGGAGTATCGGGATGCCATTCACAGGCACAGAATGGGGAATATGGCCTGTTGATGACTTTTCAGAGGGACCGATTTGCTTAGGGGACCCTGGTGATACCAAATTTGGTATAGATAATTCTGGGGAGATTTGTGTCACAGGTCCTCAGATTATGAAGGGATACTTAGACGTACAAGAAGAGACCGAGATTGCACTAAAACATTTTGAAAATAAAACCTGGCTTTTGACAGGTGATATTGGATTCATGAATGAGGATGGCACCATTGAAATACGAGATAGAAAAAAACAATTGATTAAATGTAGGGGGTATTCAGTTTTCCCCAAGGAAGTTGAAGAACTTTTGATGAAACATCCAGATATTACAGAAGCAGCTGTGGCGGGTTTACCACATGAAGAATATGGAGAGATTGTGAAAGCGTGGGTTGCAATTAAGGAAGACTGTGATTTGTCACCTCAATCTATTAAGGATTGGGCCGAGAACAATATGGCTCCCTATAAATGCCCTTACTCAATATCGATTGTAGGTGATTTACCAAAGAATGTTATTGGAAAAGTGCAAAGGCGAGCATTGCAAGAAGCAGATCCATTGTATAAAAAGTAACCATTCATAGACTACATTAAAATTACTGTCATGTATCATTTACGCAAGTTATTAACCTTTATAATAAGAATAAGAATATTTTAGGTTCATCATATTCAAAAATATATAAGATTTATAGGGAACAATATATAAATTTACATATTCTAGTATAGTCGAACATAAATGATTATTAAGATGGATTATTTTTGTTAATATTAGTAAATAAATAGAACTAAAATCACTAATGGGTTAATATAATTTGTCAGAAAATTCGAAAATAAAAGATTATGTTATTGAAAGTGATAAACTTGAAAGTATTCAGATAGAAGATTCTGAACTTTTAATTATAGACAAATTAATTAGTGAATTTGCTCCGGAAGTTGCTTTTTTATACCAGATTAGAGAGGACGAGTCAGAAGAACAACAGATAAAAACGGGAAGACTTCACGAGAACAGGATTTTAGGGATTATTCTAAAATTCTATCTAGAGGGCAAGAAGAAAATAACAACCGGGGAGGTTGAGAGTGAATATAGAAAATATTTTAAAGAGATTGCCCGATCAACCATTTCGACCTATTTAAATATGCTGAAAAAGGAATCAACCTTATATAAAGAAAGAGACGGTCGAATAGTTTATTACATTTTCTACGAGGATCCTCCTATTGGGATTGAGCCCTTTTGGTTCACCAGGATTTTTTGCATCGTTCCAGCGTATTTTGAGAGAGCTCTCTACTTTTCCAATCTATACTTCTTAGCTGAAAAATTTGTTGATGATTATATTAAGGAAAAGAAAACAGGAGAGAGAGAGATATTAATTCGAAATTTTAAATTCCTCATCGGTATAATTGTATTAAACATTTTTAAAAATAGAAGCTCTAAATGTGTGCTTTGCCAATTTAGTAAAAGAGATCTGTACGGTAAACTTGAAGAAGTGATTGGTGTTGCAATTAAAGATAGATCTGATGTTCTCCCCGAAGAAATGATGGACTTATTAGTAGGTAAATATTCTGAAATCCCTATGTTTGATGGAATCTATGTTAATGGAGAAGCTTGTGATGAAAACATCGTTGAGAATATTTTAGGTTTTGCTGATAATTTTAAGAAAGATCTCGATTTTCAAATAATGGTTTCTACGCGAAGAAAAACATTAAGAATGCAGCAAAAAGAGGCTTTAGAAAACGAGTAACTAGATCCGAAAAAAAGTGTCTTATATTCTTTTAATTTGACGTTCCAGCTAAATTAATCTTGAATTTTGCATCATTATTCGAGTCAAAGCATCAAAGGTCTCCTCGACATTTTCTCCTGATTTTGAGCTACATTCAATAAATCCTTCTACTCCTCGTGATTTAGCTATCTTTATACCTTCCTCTCCCGTAACTTCGCGGTCTTCTACTAAGTCAGCTTTACTGCCAACAACTATAATTGGAAAATTATCTTGCTCGGATTTAATTTCCTTTCTTATAACCAACAACCAATCATCAATATGGGCTAAGGATGAATAATTTGTAACGTCGTACATAAAGAGAGCACCATTTGCACCTCGTACATAAGTAGGCAATAAAAATCTGAATCTCTCTTCTCCTCCGAAATCCCAGATTTGAAGTTTTACCTTTTTTTCATTAATTTCCAAGCTCTTTACTTCAAAATCCACACCAATTGTCATCTTAGTATCAGATTTGAATAAATTCGTGAGAAACCTCTGAGTAAGTGTTGTTTTACCACACCCTGCATCACCGAAAATTACTACTTTATAAGTTGCATCGTAAATCCCTTATCACCTCTGCCCATTTCTCGTTTCGGTAAGTAATTTTTATTTTATTACTGTAGATAAAATTAAATTCTTATTTTTTTTTATGTTTTATGATGATTGATCCATATTATAAATCTTGAATAAATTAACCTTAATAATATTTTATCTTACTAATAACCTATTAAATTTGGTTTCTATAATAAAGATATTGATAATTAAATAAAAAAATCTGGATTGACTCTTTTCGTCTAAATCTCTGAATTTTTCCTTAATAAACAAAGTTTTTTCCGAATAAGATCGTCTCAATTTGAATGTTTCGAGTGTTGAAGGCAATGGCAAAAACAGTAAATTGGTCAAATTACTTTTCGACTTTTGAAGAAAAAACAGATAATTTTGTTAAAAGTTTTGGTACACGAAAAATTTACGCTATAGGATTAATGCCCGTCAGAGGATCGAGTGGATTCAGGAAATTAGACTATGAATTTGCGGAAAAAAAAATAAATGTCAGTGAAATTATCACCAGACTGAAAAAAGCACATTTTAACACGCTAGGTATTGTAATTAAAGACACTGATGGAGCCTGTGCTTGGAATACAAGAATAGGATGGAATCCTATGAATCGGGACATATTAGGAGAATTCTCTGATGTGGGGAAAGATAATAACATAAAAATTATTGTTTCGTTTACCAGCATGAACGATGCATATCAAGGGTTCATTCATCCCGAAAGGGTGAGTGTTCATGGGAAAAATGGTAAGAAGCTTGGAAGAAAATATTTTAAGGGAGAGATTTCAACACATCTAGAGGGTGAGATGAGAGTTGACCTGCCTGAAGGAGTTTTATTAGAGGATTATAAACAGAAGATCCCCTTTTTAACTGATCAAATTGATAAAGAAAAAGGGAAAGCCCGAAGTACTCGGGGCAAGGGATTAATACCATTGACGAGCTTCATGTGTCCTAATAGTGCACATATTGACTATCTTTTAGATCTTACGAAAGAGGTTATAAGGAATTATTCTATACAAGGTTTTTTTGCTGATTACATCAGATATGATAATGCTTTTTCTGACTTATGTGCATGTGAGCGCTGTATAGAAAAGTTTCGAGAAAAATACGGAAAAAAGCCAAAATTGCTTAAAAGCAAAGAGTGGTATGACTTTAAATCTAGTACAATTACAGCCTATGCCTTGAAGCTTCACAATTCAATAAAATCAATAGATAAACATTGTATATCAGGGTGGTTTTGTCTTCCAGGACCAAGAAAACTTCTCTCCCAGAAACGGCTTGGTCAAGATTGGACTGCTTTATCATCAATATTAGACATTGCTTCCCCAATGGAATATCCATATCTGATGGGAACTCGAGAGGATGGCTATTATTGGGGGAAAATAGGTGGTTTATTTTATTGGTATTTTATTAGAAATATGAAAAAAAGAGCTAAAGAGTATAGAAGTCCTGTTTTGGCTATAACTAATTCGGTGGAATGTAGAACTGATGAAATGGTAAAGCAACTGAGAGCTTTTGATTTTGGGGCAGGAATTGCGGTTTTTAAATATTATGGAACAACAGAAGAGCAGTGGAATGCTTTAAAAAAGTATGCCGAAACTGAGATTGGGGTAAAAAATTTATCTTTTGGAAACAATAGGTGAAATTAACATGGATTACTTATAATACTCATTTAATAATGTTTAAAAGCTAGGTTATAACTATGGAAAGGGATCAAAGCCTTACGGAAGAAGTTAAAGAATATTGCGAGAAGATTGGCATAGATGTTGTAGGATTTGCTAATCCTGATTTATTTGATCGATTTCAAGAGCAAAACAGACCTCAAACATTTTTACATAACGTACAAACAATTATCGTCATCGGATTTCATTTATATGATCCGATTCTCGATGCTTGGAATTACTACCAAGAGGAGCAGAGAAGCTATCAATTTGCAGATTCGATTATTGAGAATTTTGCAAATAGGGTAAAAAGATACCTAACGAAGAAGGGCTTTGAATCTGTAGTTATCTCATATGCACCAGGATTATTTTTGAAGGATTCTGCTGCATTAGCAGGAATTGGCCCAATAGGTAAAAACAATTTGTTAATTACTCCAAACTTTGGATCACAAGTAAGATTACGGGCAATTGTCACAAATGCTCCACTAATCTGCGGGGATCCCATCCAAGAAAATAAATATTGTGAGGATTGTGAGAAATGTATCACAGCATGTCCCGCAAATGCGTTTGTTGATGGGATTTATATAAAAAAAATTTGTGATGAATGGGCAAGAGCAAATTGGAAATATTTATCCCCTTATACAGTAGTGTGGTGCAATACTTGTATTGAAGCCTGTCCATTTACTAAGAAACCGACCTAATTGAAACAGAAACGGCAGCATTGCACATTATGATTTGATCTGAAGTGTCGCCCAATTCTTTGATCATCACACCCCTAGCAAGTAAACCTCCTGATACGATTTCTATAGATTTCACTCCAAAGGGAATGGTTTATAATACCTTATCTAAATCGATACTATCTGGATATGGGGCTCCGATTTAGACATGGACTAATATTCGTTCTAAATCTTTGGGCTCTTTTATATCACAGATATCTGATAATCCAGTTAAACAATTATTAGCTATCGCATTCTTTACTGCTTTAATTGCAGCATGAGTACAATCATTATCAT
>WOR8_10002510_pt1 | contig 18118 bp, 17 predicted proteins | sample DeeMarSeWOR38_10_FD_19890 | JGI IMG/M metagenome (IMG submission 19890)
TACAATGTATGAATTTAAACTTACTACAACTGATCCTGATGGAGATGAAGTGTTATATTTTATGGACTGGGATGATGGAGATACAAGTGGATGGATTGGGCCTTTTTCATCTGGAGAAACAATAAGCCTAAATCATACGTGGACCTCACCAGGGACTTATAATTTGAAGGCAAAAGCTAAAGATATTTTTTATGATGAAAGTGAATGGACTGAAGACTTTACTGTATCAATAGTTGATAATGATCCTCCAAATACTCCGACAATTGATGGTCCAAATACAGCTAAGGCAGGTGTTCTTCAAACTTTTACATTTACCTCGGTAGATTCTAATGGAGATGATGTTTCCTACTTTATTGATTGGGGAGATGATAGCACTTCAACTTGGTCTTCCTTTCAATCATCTGGCACTGCTTATTCTGATAGTCATACCTGGATGAAAAGAGGGGGATATACAATTAAAGCAAAAGCAAAGGACATTTATAGTGCTCAAAGTGATTGGGCACAGCTTGATATTCAGATACCAAGAAACAGAGCAATAAGTTGCTTTTTGTTTTATAGGATTTTTGAAAAATTTCCAATTTTTCAGATGCTGATATTTTAATATTTAAAATAGGTCTAAAATAATTTAAATCGTCCTATCATTGAATGATTTTTAGATGATTGACGAATTTTTTTTAGATATTTATTTAAATATAGGCCGATATAAGATAGTTTAGGGAGTGATAATTTTATGAATAAATCAAATATTAAAAATGGAATGGTAGTAATTGTTGTTATATTATTTATTGGAAGTAGTGTACTTTCATTTGCAAGTGCACAATTAGTAAAAAATGATTTAATAAACAATAATAATGAATTTAATATACCTGTTGAAAAACCTCTTTTTATAAGGGAGACCTTCATGGTTGAGATGAGAGATGGAATTCATCTTGCAACCGATGTATATTTGCCGGATAATATATCATCTTCACATGGAGCAATTCTAGTTCGGACACCATATAATAAAAACGGTTCAGGGATGGGTGATTGGGCAAATATGGGTTGGCCATCTATTGTTCAGGATACTAGAGGACGTTTTCAATCAGAAGGGATTGATACAATTTTTAGAGATGCACATACAGATGGGCCTGATACTTTGGAATGGATTGCTAATCAAAATTGGTCAAATGGAAAAGTAGCTACAATTGGAGGTTCTGCAACAGGAATTGTTCAATATTTAATGGCAGGTGCAAATCCCGATGAACTTTCCTGTCAATATATTGGAGCAGCGACTCCAAATTTATATACTACAGTTTATCCTGGTGGACAGTTTAGAAAAAATATGTTAGAAGGCTGGCTTCAAAATCAAGGAAGTACATACGTATTACCAGAATTATGGGCTCGCGAGAATTATTCTTTAGATTATTGGACAAACGTATCTTTAGAAGACAACTGGCAGGATGTAAATGTCCCCGCTGTGCATCTAGGTGGTTGGTATGATTGCTTCTGTCAAGGACTTCTTGATGGTTTTATGGGATATCAGTATGATGGAGGGGCCGGTGCAGCTGGTAAATCAAAGCTAATCGTTGGTCCATGGACTCACGCATTATTTGGCGAGAGATTGCAAGGACAACTTTTATATCCAGAAAATGCAAAAGACACATTTTCAGCTGAATACTGGGATGAAATACTTGAACAATACGTTCTAGAAGAGTCCAATGACTTTGAAAATAGGCCAAATGTTGTATATTATGTAATGGGAGATGTAGATAATGTTAATGCTCTTGGAAATTTCTGGAGATATACTGATGATTGGCCACCTGAATATATTGAAGATGAATGGTATTTCCATGAAAATGATTTTTTATCAATGAGCTCTCCAGAAAGTTATGATCCCTTATCATACAATTACAACCCAAATAATCCAGTTCCAACAAAAGGAGGGACAAACCTTTATCCTCTTGCTCCAACCTGGGCAGGTCCATACGATCAGAGATCAGTTGAAAATAGGGCAGATGTATTATTATTTACAAGTGATGTATTAACAGAACCTTATGAGGCCACTGGTCCAATAAAGGCAAGACTATATGTTTCATCTAATTGTCCTGACACAGATTTTACAGTTAAACTTACTGATGTTTACCCAGATGGAAGGTCAATGCTTATTACTGATGGAATTCTTCGTATGAGAAATCGCAATGGTTGTGATCATTGGGAATTTATGGAAGAAGGTCAAGTTTATGAGGTAGAAGTTGATTTATGGAGCTCTTCTTACATTTGGAATACTGGTCATAGGATAAGAGTCGCGGTATCATCATCTAATTTTCCAAGGTTTTTAGCAAATCCAAATACAAAGGATGCAATGAACCAGAATACTGATACAAATATTGCAGAAAACACACTTTATTTAGATTCCTCTCATCCTTCTTGTATAATTCTACCACGCTATAATGACAATTATGCTCCAATAAAACCAGTTATTATTGGACCAACAAGAGGGCTACCTGGAGAAAAATATTCATTTAGTTTCAATACAACAGATCCAGAGGGGGAAGATGTATACTTGTATATTGACTGGGGCGATGGCACAAATTCAGACTGGATAGGTCCATATAGTTCAGATGAGGAAGTAAATCTTGAACATACTTGGAGCACGACAAAAATTTATACAATTAAAGCAAAGGCAAGAGATGTGAATGGAGATGAATGCGAATTTAGCAATCATAACATAAATATTCCAAGGTCAAGAATGATTAGTAGTCAAATAATATTTAGGCTTTTAGAAAGATTTCCAAATCTTTTCCCGATAATTCGGCATCTATTTAATATCATCAATTAGGCTTATAAAAAAACTAAACTCATTTCTTTTTTTATTTTATAAGGAGGAGAGGTCTAGGGGGGAGGTAAAATCGGAGCCATTCATAAAGCGGAAAAATGAATTCTTACCTAACTAGACCATAAGAATAAATCTTTTTATTATTTAATAAAGATAGCGATAATAATAACGTCATTTGACGATATTTATACATTTAAGAAGAATTAATTCAAGTTTTATATTTAATAATTAAATTCTGTTAAAAAAGCTCTGGTAACCATCGTTCCTTATGAATTTTTCTTGCCATCCAAAAATTAGTTTTTCTAATTGCACCAGGGAATTTCTTATCAATATCATCAATAATCTTTGTTAAAGAATTAAAATTTTTAACTAATAATTCAAAATTTATATCACACCATCCTATTGTCATATCCATTATATAGCCTACATATGGATTGCCTTTCAGATATTCCTTTATTTTATTTCCCTTTGTATGATCTTTTAGATATAAGTCAATCATACAATTTTGAAAATCAAGATATGAAATATCAATATCTACTCTAAATGCAAGAATAATCCCTTTTTTTATTAAGCTCTTAATTCTATAATTAATTGTTTGAGAAGAGCTGTTTAATCTTTCAGCAAGTGTTAAGAGGGAGATTCGGGCATTATCAGCAATCTCATTTAAGAGATGATAGTCAAGCTCATCAATTTTTACAGGTTCTCCTATACAGCTTATAGTATAAAAATCCCTGTCAGAATTATCATATCCATCTTTTATAAGATAAGACCTCTTAAGGCAATTTAACTGAGTTAATATTGATACTGAGTAATTTTCAAAATAATTACCATATTTATCAAGGGTTTTATTCCAAAATAAATTAAAATTATATATGTCATTTGACCAAATAACAGCACTCAAGTCAACAGGACCCTTTGCTGATTGTAATGTCCAAACATTCTTATAGTTTTTAAAATACCTAATTATTTCATTTTTTACATCTGGACTTACATCTAAAAAATTAATATAGATTCTAAAGGCATAATATCCAAGTCTTAATGAATTAATGGATGTCCAGAAACATTTTATGATACCTTTATCCTGCATCCTCTTTATTCTATAGTTTACTACTTCTTTTGATAAACCTACCTTTCTACCTATTTGATTGTTTGACTGTCTACAATTTAAATCAAGATGATATAGTATTTTTCTATCTTTTAGGTCAATTTTTATCATATTCGTTCCTTTGTTTACTCAAAAGTTAACATTTTCATACTATTTTAGAATTTTGATAAAAAATACAAAAATCGGGTTTTATATTTGATATAATCCATATAAAATCAAAAATTAGTAGAAATTGGAGGAAAAAAAATGACACAATGTGAAGAATGTGGAAAGAAGCTAGGAATATTTGAAGGATATAGACACCCAACCATGGGAAAGAAACATTTAGTATGTAGCCCATGTTTTGAACAGGTTGAAGAAAGCGTAGCAAAATGGAGAGAATTTGTAGTAAACAACTCATTTAATGTAAACACAACAGAGAGAAAACCACAAGTCAGCTGGAAAGAGAAAATGCCAGACTTTGCCCAATCAATGAATATACCCCAGCGTGTCCTTGCAGAAATCCTAGTCTATCTATAGAGGAATATCTATAGATAGATCTTCAAAGCCAATAAAATGAGATATCAATAGTATAAAATCTCAAAGGAGGCTTTATAATGATAGAAGTTATGGAAAACGCAACCATTGTTTATACAGATGGTGTTAAGGAGAGATTCGAAGCAGTTTATTTAACTGATAAACGAGTAATAACAGGACGAATCTATAATTCAAATGGAAATGCTGAATTCAAAGAATATGGATTCATCTCAAGAAGTAATGTAAAACATATATACAATGGGTCCAAAAGAAAGGTGAGGAATTTAAGATCATAAAACCAATTAGTTGACCACAATAAAAATCCTATGAAAGTATTATTGAAAATACTCTAAGGTCAGCTATTTGGTTATATCAATTCATAAGTTAGAATTATAAATAGTGGGGTCTCCCACTATTATCCATATTAATATCTAAATCCGGTGGAAAATAAAAAAATATTTACCAATTTTAATTTATATAAATTTTTATTTCATCTAATTTATATATTAAATTTTTCAAGTTATTTTTTTTTTATCATTATAAAAAAGTTAATTTTTTGAGTTTTTTTCTGATATCAATGTTTAAATATCACAACTTCTTATGATTAATTTAAGTAGGGAGTTATTTATGAAAAATTCAATGTATAATTTATTTTTAACAATAACATTATTTACATTGCTTATAGGTTTTGGAATTAGTCCATCTTTTGGAATGTTATTAAAAATCGAGTTAAAAAAAACAACCGATGGAGAGATATTATATGTAGGTGGAACAGGACCTGGTAATTATTCTGATATACAAGAAGCTATTGATAATGCAGAAAATGGGGATACAATCTTTGTTTATATAGGAGACTATCCTGCAAATATTGTTATTGACAAATCTATAATATTAATTGGTGAAAACAGGGAAAAAACAATAATACAAGATGGGAGTGATGGAATATTTGTTTTTGCAGATAAAGTTACAATTACAAATTTTACAATTACACATTGTGGGGGATTTTGGGATAAGGCAGGTATATTGGTTCGTTCAAATGATAACACAATTTGTTACAATAATATAGTTGATAATGGAGTACTAAATGGTATATATCTTGAACTAGCCTCCTTTAACAATGTCTATAACAATCTAATTGAGAATTGTCAGTATAATGGTTTGAAGGTTTCATATTCAACTTACAACAATATTTCTGGAAATTTCATCTCAACAAATAATGGGATGGGAATGATTCTTCATGATTCATCAAAAAATAATATTTTTTGTAACACTATAACAAAGAGCTATTGGGGAGGTATAAACATCTATGAAAATAGCAATGAAAACCTTCTTTTTCATAATAATCTAATAGAAAATGATATACAAAATGGATATGATATATCTGGTAATTCTTGGGACAATTTTGAAGAGGGAAACTTCTGGGATGATTATAAAGGAGAGGATAACAATGGAGATGGTATTGGTGATACTCCATACATAATAGTAGGAAACTCCACCAAAGATAATTACCCACTTATGAATATTAATGAAATACCATCAAAACCTTCAATAGATGGTCCAGTAAATGGTAAAATAGGTAAAGAATATGAGTACTCATTTACCGTCACTGATCCAAATGATGATGATATTTTTATCTATGTAGATTGGGGAGACAATACATTTTCAAATTGGGTTGGACCTTATGAATCTGAAGAGGTAATTAATATTATGCATTCTTGGTCAGAGGAAGGCAAATTTATTATTACTGCTAGAGCAAGAGATTCAAATGGATATTATGGATTTTCAGCTATTAAAGAAATCCACTGTCAAAGATATAAAATAAAATTAAATGCATTATTTTCTAATCTTTTTGAAAGATTCCCATTTTTAGAAAAGCTTATCATCCCAATTAATGTAAAATAGACTAAGTCCTTTTATTATTTCTGAAAGTTAAACCCTGAAATGAAATAGATGTAATTGTAATAAGCGGAAATATCCCTTTATTTACGTTTCTTCCAATCATCCTCAAAATATTTGAAGGATTATAAAATCCATTATACATCTTTTGTATCCCATTCATCAAATCCTCAGCTATAAGATGCTTTGGTTTGTAAACAACATTTTTTCCGTCATACTTGCTCCAATCTTTTGTCACAATTCGGTCTTGTTTTTCGTATTCATCAAACAAGGGTGTACCGGGAAATGGAGTCAAGATGTGAAACTCAGCTTTATCTACATCAGCTTTACAAATAAAATCTAGGGTACTATCAAAAATATCAGCAGTGTCTGCATCAAATCCAAACATAAATGATCCTTCAACATTCATTCCAAAATCATGAATCTTATCTATTACTGAGGTGTATTGGTTAGAAATATTGGTTTTTTTGCCTATTGAGTCAAGAGACTTTTGGGATATTGAGTCAAATCCAATTGTCCAGGATATACAACCTGCCTCTTGAGCAAGTTTTAAAAGTTCTTCATCATTTTGAAGTACATTTGCATTGCCATAACAATAAAACTTTTTTCCTAGATCTCTCATATTTTTAAATAATTCCTTTGTGTATTTTGTGTTAATCGTCATTGATGCATCACTAAATAGAATATATTTTTGAGAAATTTGTTTAAGTTCATTTATAACTTGTTCTACTGGTCTTACTCGAAATATCCGTCTTCCAGGACTATGTGATATTGCACAAAAGTTACAACCATGTGGACATCCTCTTGTTGCTTCAATTGCCATTGCAGAATTAATTCCTTTTTGTTTTATCCTTCCATTTCCTAGATTAGGAATTTTTGAAAGATCTACAGGCTTTTGTTGTCTATAGATTTGTTCAAGCTTATTATTTTCAATATCGCTTATTACTTGCGGCCAAAGCTCTTCAGCTTCACCAATAACAAGACTATCTGCATGTTGTTTTGCTTCGTCCGGAAGCGCGGATGGGTGCCATCCACCAAGAACAACCTTTTTTCCTTTTTTTCTAAATTCATCAGAGATCATATATGCTTTAGGTGCCTGATTTGTCATCACAGTGATTCCAATTAAATCGTAATCCTCGTCATAATTAATTTGCTCTATTCTTTCATCTATAATATCAATTTTATGTTTATCAGGTGTTACATTATTAAGAGCCTTAAAAGCAGGTATTATTGGATTTGAAAATATACTAAACAATTTAACTAAATTAGAAGGTATGATTTTTGAAGGATTAGGATAAATAAATAGTATTTTCATTATCTTTCGAAGATACAAGCTCTATCTTAACTAATTTTCTACTATTTTTAACATATTAATAAACAATTTCAGAAAATAATTAAGGGGCGTTAATTTTATTACATATAAATTTATAATGTATAGTATAATGGGGGAAATAAATGAAAAATAAATTCCTAAAAAAAGTTATATTTACATTATTTGTGGCCGCTTTATTTATTTTTTCAGTTTCTGCTAGTCCAGGAAACTACGAAAAATCCTTTGAAATATATGATGAACCAGACCTGGATCCCTTGGTTGACCTTGAAGTAACTGTTGAAATTCAAGCAATAAGATCCTTACAAAAATTTGACATTCCCAATCCAAAAACTCTTGAAAGAATAGATTGGTTAGGAGATCCAGACTTTTTTGTAAAAGTCTATATTAACGATCAAGAATTTGTAAGTGATACCTGGCATAATACAAAGTATATCTATAATCCAGGTTTTTCTCCAACTCTTGATGTTAGGGATGATGAAGAATTCGTTGAGATTAAAATCCAATTATATGATTGGAATTCATATGGTAGTAGACTTTGTGATCTTAGTGCAAATGGTAAGGACGTTGAATTGACATATAGTCTTAAGACCGGTCATTGGACCGGAGATGACAGAATTTCAGACTCAAGTGGTTATGGAAGATTGAATGGTTGTGCTGATGGTAGTATATATAAACGTCAAAAAGACTGTGAACTTTGGTTTAACATTTATCAGAATGATTATGATGGGGACGGTATTCCTTATTGGACAGAAACAAATGTTTATGGTACTGATCCTACAGTAGATAATACCGGTGAGGATGCTGATGATGACAATGTTCCAATAGAATGGGAGTGGAAATGGGATTATGATCCATTTAAAAAGGAAAATCATTATTTACTTGATCCTGAAGGTGATGGAGTAGACAATCTTGAAGAATATTATGTTTCTCAGTGGGGTTCAGATCCATATAGAGAAGATATCTTTATAGAACTTGATTATATGGAAGAAAGCCCAGATGGAATTGGAAATACCCTATCTGAAGGGGCAGTTGAACTTCTAAGTACTGCATTTAATCGGTTTGATATGGTTTTTCATATTGATAAAGGTCAGATGGGTGGTGGAGGAGAAATAATTCCATTTGATGACTATATGGGACGTCATGATCTAGATGATATATACTGGGAATATTTCCTTCATGAAGATGAATATAATTGGCGAAAGAGTGTTTTTAGATATAGTGTTATAGTTTATGACCCTGGAAGGGCAGGATATAATTTCAGACGTGGGGCGTTTGTACTAGGTAGTAATATTATTGTAAATGAAAGGATCATGTTAGATATCCCAAGGATAGTAGATGTTGGATGGGCAGGTGTTTACATGCATGAAATGGGACACACATTTGCGCTTAATAATCCTGGAGTTGATAATCCAAATATTTGGCAATATTTGAATTATAAAAGCTGTATGAAATATCTTTATACATATATTCTGGTGGATTATTCTGACGGATCACGAATAAATGATTTTAATGACTGGGAAGATATGGACCTACAGCATTTTCAAAGGGAATGGTAGAAAAATAAAAGTAATATTAATCTAAGATAGGGGGAGGGGAGTAATGTTACTTTTTTCTAATTATATATAACATAATAATAGTAATTAGGCTGGTTATTGCTAATATAATATATACCGGGTGTTTTTCTAAACCATTACTCCCATCTTTTCTTACTTGATTTCCTAAAATAACCTGAGAATTTTTACTTTCCTCCTCTCTATCTAGGAAATCATTTTCCAATTCATTGAATGGTGTATTTTTGTCCTCACCGCCTTCACCATTCTCCTTTTGTTTTTCTATATATGCATTTGGTGAAAAAATAGAAGAGTCATCTATAAAATCAGCTTTTGATAGTTTGTTATCTCCAGCTAATACTATAAAAACTGATGAGCAAAAATAAAGTATTATTAAAAATAAAACTATATATTTTCTTATAATATTTCTCATGCCGATTACATATTTTTTCTTATTTATATATTGTTAGAAAATGTTTGGAAAATTCCAAACGTATATAATTTTTATAAAAAGGATGTAGCTGATTAGGTATAAATTAACAATTGTAAACTATTTATATAAGAAAGTAATTATTGTAATATAAGGGAGTTGAATTATTTGAAGAAAATATTACTCATAGGTTTGTTAGTATTAATGCTAGTAGTACCAGTTGCAAGTGCTTTTGATGTATCAATAGAAAATGAATCTAAAAATCCAATTTCAACTATGCAGGATTTTACACATACTGTTTTTTCTGAATATGGAACTTTAACAACTTGTCCACCTTGTGTTATTGCATCTGCTCAATTGTACAGTATATATAACTCAGGGGACTTTGAATTTTATTATGTTACGTTGGTTTATGATAGAGGAAATGTTAATGTCAGAGGAAGGCTTGTTGAGCTTGGAGTAGTTGCTGTTCCTGATGTGTTTTTCGATGGTGGATTCTTGAGAATAAAAGGAAGTCAGGCTAGTGAAATCCCTTATAGGAATGCAATAACTCAATCAGGTGAAAGAGAAGTTGCAGACCTAGATATTGCTGTAGATGTTGCCTGGCTTGGTGGTGGAAAACTTGATATTGAGATAACAGTGGTAAATAATGAAAATGAAGATTTCAATGGTCACATTAGAACATATGTAGTTGAAAAGGAATCAAGATGGAATGATAATAGTGGTAAACCATATCATTATGCAGCACTAGATATTCCAATAGATAAGAATCTTGCTGTAGTAAAAAATATGGCAAGGCCTAAAGGTGAAACATATACATTTTCAAAGACCTGGCGAGGAGGAATGCTTGGTTTTGGTAATATCACACAGGAAAACACTATGGTAATTGTATCTGTTTTTGATAAAGATACAGGATATGTTGTTGAAACAGCAGCAGCAGAACCAGCAGTAAAAACTAGTAATTACCGATCAATAGAATTAATGTTTCATAGAGTCTTGGAACGTTTTCGAATTCTAGGGAGAATATTTAGTTTATTATAAATAATCTAAATTCTCTTATTTTTATATTTTTTTCTTTACATATCTTTTTAATTTTAAAGCGTATGTACGCTTTGAAATGATATCTGTAAACAATGTTACAAAAACCTATGGGAAAATAATTGCACTCAAAAATGTAAGTTTCAAGTTTGATAATTCACATGTTATTGCAATTATGGGTGAAAACGGTGCAGGAAAGACAACCCTACTAAAGCTTTGTACCGGTATATTACCATTTGACAGTGGAGAAATAACAGTTGATGGATACAATATTATAAACGACTCAATAAAAGCAAGGGAGCAAATTGGTTATCTTCCTGAGATGCCCTATATGTATGAACGTCTCACTGGTAGAGAGTTTCTATATTATATTGCATCACTTAGAAAAGTTACTGATGCAGAAGATAGAATTGAAGAAATAACAAAAATGCTTGGAATAAATGATTTCCTTGACTATGAGATTGGAAGTTACTCAAAAGGTATGAAACAAAAAATCTCAGTTACTTCTGCAATAATGCATAATCCAAAAAATCTACTTCTAGATGAACCAGTATATGGTCTTGATCCATTAACCTCAAGAGCAATACAAGATTTTATCAGAAACAAAAAAGGAAGTACAATTATTGCTACACATTCATCGCAATTAGTTGAACAGATAGCAGATATTGTATACGTTTTAATGAGAGGAAAAGTAATTCAAACAAGTGATGTAAAAAACCTTTTATCAAAATATGGTAGCATTGAAGAAGCATATTTTCACATAAAGGATGAAACAAATGTTTGAAACAACAAGAATAGTTCTTATCGAAAACTCAAGAAGTCTTTTAAGCAAAATAAGGGAGTCACCAATTCTATATCTAATCTTTACTGGGACAATTCTATTTTCAGTTTTTGTGTTTGCATATGCATTTTTTTTCTTTGTAAATATTGGAATTAATCTTGATATAACCTTGGAAGATATCTTTTTCACTGTTTTTTTTCTGTTTTTACTAAAATCTGGAGCAGATATCTATAACAATTTTGTAAAATCCTCTTCTTTATCATATTCACTTTCAACACAAGTCAATCAAAAAAAGACAATTGCTGATATTTTTATTGCAGTTTTACTAATTGAACTTATGATTTGGTTTTCGTTTTCATTATTATTTCTTCTTTCACTGATGATTTTTGGGATAGATATTAACTATCCTGTGGAATACTTATATTTCACAATTGGTGTAATATCATCTGTATGTTTAGGAACAGCAATATCAATTTTCTTTTTCTCACCAAAAAGATACAGGATTATTGCCCCGCTAATTTTTTTAGGATTTTGTTTTCAATTAAGACAACCACTATACGTAGTATTAACACTGCCTCTTGCTATAGTTCATGCGACTTGGAGCATAAAAAATAGTATGGACTCTCATCTTTTCAGTAAAAGAAAGGAAAGGATAAAAGATAAATCAAACATTAAAATCCGTAACCCAATAAAGGCTTTTTTTCATAGAGAGACAACAGTATTATACCGTGATAAATTGTTATTCAGTTTCATTTTCACATCTATCTCTACCGGTCTATTTTCAGGTTATCTTTTTGTTAATGGTGATGAGATTTTAATACCTGAGGCTATTAGAAGTCAAATTGGAGGATTCTTGCCATCTATGTTTATGTTTCTAGGAATTTATGTTGTTGTTATGTATACAAGTGTGTTTCCTGCATTAAACCTATTTTTAAATGAAGAAAAAACCATGTGGATACTTAGACATATTCCAGTTAGAAATGAAAATATTATTTTTGGAAAGGTATCATCTCTATCTTTATGCTTTATTACCGCTATTCCATTTATACCCTATATAATGATTTTTACAGGTGTTGATAAGTTAGTCTTTCTTGCTTTTTTCCTTGTTTTTTCATATATTGCAGGAATCATTGTTTCCTTACCGTTAGGTGTTAAATATGTTGGTAAAAAATCAGATATAATGCTTTTGTATAGTGTGTCAATGATTCTTTTTGTTTTTCTTGGGATTGCATCTGTTGTTGTAAACTTGATTGAAAGCACATTTACCTATCCAATTATTATTTATGTTTTAATAATTCTTTTAGAAATAATCGTTTTATATATTTCAATTAAAATATCCTCACAGATACTATCCTTAAAATACAAATTAAACAGATAAAATTCCTAATTTTTTCATATTTTGAAGGTTTTCAGGATTTTTTTCAAAGTATCTATGGATTGGTTCAAGAATTCTATTGATATAATCTGCTGTAGCATTTTTTAGGTCAAGCGGATGAAGGTCTGATGCAAATGCATTTTCAAGTTCAGTATAATTATTGAATTCAAGGTTTCCACCGAACTTTTCTGGTCTATTAATTAAGAATTTCTCATCTTTTAGATCTGGAAAAATTACATATTTACATAATTCAAGAATTGGATTGTCATTAACCTGACCTTCTGGGCAAAATGCTTTCTTAATTTTTCTTTTTACAGCGTCTGAATCGTCATGAATTGATATCATTGAATCTGGTTTACTTTTGCTCATCTTTACTTCAACAGGATTCATTCTTCCACCAGCCTGCAAACCAGTTAATAGAGGAGTATGGATTGCAACTGGAGGTTTTCTACCTATTTTTTTAGAAACGTCACGAGCAAGCATATGGGCATGTCTTTGATCCATTCCACCATATGCAATATCTAGGTTAAGGTAGAAAATATCAGATACTTGCATTGTTGGATAAAACAGTTTAGAAAGATCCTTGTCTGCCTCTTTTTCATCCCTGCCCATAATATCCATTGCTCTTTTAACACGAGCAATAGATGTTGCCTTGGAAGTCCTTAAAACTAGTTCCCAGTACTTTGGATCTCCTACATAATCGCTAGCATAGACAAATTCTACCTTTTCCTTATCAATTCCCATTGCAGCAAAACAATCCTCCATATATTTGCCGCAAAGTTTTATTTTCTCAATATTTCCACCTAATTTATCATTAATATATGCATGCCAATCTGCAAGAAGGATTGTAAATTCTATACCACAATCCAGAAAATCCTTTATTTTATTTGTACAAATTTTCCATCCAAGATGAACTGTTCCAGAGGGTTCAAAACCAATATATGCCTTAGGTTTATCCTTATTTAAAACCGATTTTAATTCTTCAATTGTTACAATTTCTTCTAAGTTTGCAGTTAATCTTTCAAATTTATCCATAATATCTATCTCTCGAGTCTTTTAATAACTCTATCAATTATTTTTTCAGTTGCCCCAAGATAGTTCTCAGGATTTAATGAATAATTTATCTCTTTTTCTGTTAGGATTTTTTGTTTTTTATTTTCTTCAATAAAAACTTCCTTTAACGATTTATTTTCGGAAGCAGCCTTTAAGGATATCTTTCTCATCAACTCATGTGCGTCCCCGCGACCAAGCCCCTTTCCAATTAGAGTTGTCATAAGAGATTCTGCCATTGGTAGACCTTTAGAAATCTCAAGATTTTTTTTCATTTTATCTTCAAAAATCTTTATGTTTTTAAAAACAGTATTCATCTGATATAAAATCCAATCAGTAAGAATAAGTGAATGCGGAATAATAAATCTCTCTGATGAAGAATTACAAAGATCACGCTCATGCCACTGTATAGAATTTTCATATGTTGGAATTATAAATCCTCTAACAATTCTAGCAAGTCCACAGATCTGTTCACAGGTTATTGGATTTTTTTTATGTGGCATTGTTGAAGAACCGACCTGTTTTTTTGATTCAAATGCTTCGGCTACTTCGCCTATTTCATCTCTTTGCAAGTTACGAATTTCTGTAGCATATTTTTCAACACTAGTTGAAATATTACATAAAACTCCTAATAGCTCATTGTAACGATCACGACAAACAATCTGAGTTGCAACATCCTCTACTCCTAGTTTTAGTTCTTTAAGCATTTCTTCTTGAAGCTTAAATGCATTTTTACCAAGAGCTGCACCTGTTCCAACAGCACCAGATAGTTTTCCAATTAAAAGACGACTTTTTGATTCAAAAAGTCTCTCCATATGTCGCTCTACTTCCATTGCATATCCTGCCATTTTAAGACCGAATGTTATAGGAATTGTATGTTGGCCATGGGTTCTACCGACCATTACTGTTTTTTTGTATTTTTTTGCAAGATTTACTAGAGTGTTTCGTAGATCTTTTAAATCCTTTCTAATAAACTCTGTTGATTCTGCAATTTGTAGAGCATTTGCAGTATCTACAATATCATAACTAGTTGCTCCAAGATGAATGTACTTACCTGCATCTCCATCACAAACCTCTGCAAGAGCTCTTGTAACAGCCATAATGTCATGTTTTGTTTCTGATTCTATTTGTTTTACCCTTTCAACTTTTACATATTTTGCAGAAGCCTTCTTTGTAATTTCATCAGCAGCACTCTTTGGAATATTACCAACTGTAGCATGAGCTCGAGCTAGAGCTGCTTCAACCTCGAGTAAATACTCAAGTCGACGTTTCTCTCCAAATATTTCAGTTAATTCTTTTCTACCATAGCGGTAATCAAGAGGACATATTGGATCATCCATGATTTTCACAATCGGTGAATCCGGTTTTGCTTAATGTTTTTTTCTACATGGATTGATTTTAAAATTACAGGAATTTGGGCACCTTGGAGTTTTAAACACAGTAAAGAATTTGAAAAATGTGGAGAAAAGGAAAACAAAGATTAGGAGTATATAATTTCCCAATTCATTTATACAATTCAATCTTCAAACTTTCAAGATTTATTCCATTATATTGTCGGCTTGAAATTTCCTTATCTTCATCAATAATTTTGTAATTAAAACCGGCGTTTAAAATAATATTTAAATATTCTTCTTTGAGTAATGCACCACCTACACATCCAGCAATAAGTTCTTCATTATTTTTTTGTTCTTCAGATAATTGCTCTAATAAAACAATATCAGATATAAACATTCTACCATTTTTTTTCAAAACTCTGAATGCTTCTTTGAAAACATTAAATTTATTGGGTGCTAAATTAATCACACAATTGCTAATAATAATATCAAAAAATTCATTATCAAAAGGTAACTTCTCAATATCCCCTTTTCTGAACTCAACATTTTTATAGTTATACCTTTTAGCAAGCTCTCTAGATTTTTTAATCATCTCAATAGTAAAATCTATTCCAAAAACTTTTCCAGAATTACCAACTTTATTTGCTGCAAGAAATGCATCAAACCCAGCTCCAGAACCTAAATCCAAAACAACATCACCTTCTTTAATATTTGAAAGTGAAACAGGATTGCCACATCCAAGACCAAGATTAGCATCTCCAGCTAAAGATACTTCTTCTTCAGTATATCCAATAGAACGAGCAATATCTTCTTGACTTTGTTGTCCACAACAACTACAATTACATTTCTGTGCAATTTTACTATAACTCTTTTTTACGATTTTTTTCACTTCTTTTTCTTTCATTTTTATCTATCTCACAATACAATCAATTAAATCAATACATCTACGTGTTTCTTTAACGTCATGTACTCTAACGATGTCAGCACCATTAATTACAGCAACACATGCAGCTGCAAGACTTCCTTCAAGACGATCTGTAACAGGTAATTGTTGATTTTTTCCACAAACATTACCAATAAAGGTTTTTCTAGATGGTCCAATAAGTATCGGAAAACCTAGCCTTTTTAATTCATCTAATTTTCCTAATATCTCACAGTTGTCCTCAATACCTCTACCAGTTCTTTTACCAAAACCAAGACCAGGATCAATTATTATATTTTCTTTTTTTATATCATGGAACATTGCATATTCAGCGCGTTCTTTTAAAAAACTATAAATTTCCCCAACTACATCATCGTAAATTGGATTTTTTTGCATATTTCTAGGATTCCCCTTCATATGCATTAAACATATTGAAGAATCATAATTTGCTACAATATTTACCATTTTTTTATCGCCCTGCAGAGCAGTAATATCATTTACAATAGTTGCACCCACATCTAATGCTTTCATTGCTATCTCTGATTTATATGTATCAATTGAAATAGGAATACTAATCTTATCAACAAGCTCTTCGATTACAGGAATAACTCTACTCATCTCATCTTGTTTTGATACTCTATCTGATCCAGGTCTTGTAGATTCACCACCGACATCGATTATATCGGCTCCTTCTTTTTCCATTTTAACAGCATGAGACACTGCTTTTTCCTGTGTAAAAAAATCATTACCATCAGAAAATGAGTCTGGTGTTACATTTAAAATACCCATGATATATGTTTTTTTACCAAAAGCCAGGTGTTTTTTTGACATATTTATTTGACATCCATTAATAAAATTTCTAATTTATTTGCAATATTTTTAAGTCTTGAATAATGTCTTTTAAGTTTTAATACAAGCTCACTTAGTTGTTTAAGAGTCCCTATTATTAGTATATTACCTGTTTTTTCATGTAGTTCAAAGGTATTTTTTGGTACGGCAACTTCACCACCAACAGATAGCATATCTTGTTTGATTATAATTGCATCCTGAAGAACAACATTTTCAAGCCTAATAACCTTTAAAATGGCCTTTGGAGCCATAATCTCAATGCTTTCAGGATCACTTCCAATATTTCTTATTTCCTGTTTTGCTTCATTGAGTGTTTTTATATCCATTATCTTAAGATTATACTCTGTCACGAAAGTTAAGTAATAAAATCATTCTATATTATTTTTGACCTTTCTTAACCTTTATTGGAAGATATAGTACATAAAAAATACAGAAAAACTCAATATTTGCAGCAATAATTACAAGTATAGGATCTTTTGGCCAAGCACTATATGGAGAAAGATGATAGATTGACAACAAAAATGTTACTAATAATGCGATAAATGCATATATTATGATTAACTGTTTTTCACTGCGATTTTCAAACATTAATATTGTATAATTATATTTATTTTTACTATTTTGCTTTTTTTTAGATAATTTTTAATTTTATAAGAATTTTAATTAAAATACCTATATTTTTAAAAAAACTTTATATCCTTGAACATATATTACTATAGTACGAAGGGGGAGCAATATGGAAAAAAATAAGAAATATATAGTAAAAGGCGCAGGCGTTTTGCTGATTGCAGTGGCCCTCATATTCTCATCAGTAGCTGTAACAGCAAATACACAAAAAGAAAAAATGAATCCAGAATTCTTAAGGGCAACAGGCCCAAGTTTTACAGTAGATAATGAAAAAACCCCAGCAACTGCTGGTGCTGTAATTTTTGATCAGCAACCAATTCCACCAGATGGAGCTTGGATTTTTATGACCAGTGATGCTGGTGCAGGATATCGTGTCTGGGATGAATATTGGGAACTAACTGAACCTATCTGTGATATTCACTGGTGGGGTCTTAGCCTAGTTTATCCATGGGCAAACTGTGATCCAGAAGGAATGGTCTTTGAAATTATTTTCTGGG